>JGI20206J14855_1000211_pt1 | contig 21532 bp, 19 predicted proteins | sample NGESurdeep092012_6_FD_14855 | JGI IMG/M metagenome (IMG submission 14855) | reverse complement strand
GCCACCGGTCGAGTTCGAGGCTCACTACTATGAGGTCAACGAGTCAGAAAGTCTGCCCGTTTTGGAAATGATTTAGTCTCCCGAATACCCGGCACGATTCACTTTCTCATGTAACTAACAGTCCGAGACGGAGTTGAGTAAGCAAAACTGCTCCCGGGTTGCATCTTCACCACCGGTATGAAGTTGAAACAATTTCCAATCTCAATGATATTGAAGTCCTGGCACATGAGAAGGGCGGTGTTCAAGTCCACTGGGCTCTCTGCACTGATGCTCTTAGTATCGATTACCTTATTTGCCTTGTTGTAAACGGTTATCGTGATCGTCTGGACGGAGTCGAATGGGAGTGCAATTGCACCTGATGTGTAATTGCAACTTAGGTAAGCCAGAGTGTGACATCCGTACGAGAATGGCTTTTGAGAACTGCTGTTCACTTGGTAAAGGTAGAGATTGCCGCCAGAAATCGGATTCACGGCGACGTACTCGCCTGAATATCCCGAAGAGTAAGAGACCTTTATCTTTAATTCCGGTTGATTGCTCGCTGCACTAGCTGATTGAGCGGTTAACAACAGAGATATCACGAAGAGGGCGGACATCGCGGCACTGGTGTTCATCATTTTACCTAGAAATTTCATTATTCCCGATTCTGTTGTTATCGTTCAAACCGGAGTTACGAACTGAGTTGCAATCGAATGCGCCCTGACCTTGGGTGACTCACACGTAAGTATTAGACATGAGTTATGACCACAACGCTGCTCACACTTAGGAAGATGTTCGAACCAGTTCCGATGAGCATCTTCATTGGTCTACTTTTCGGTGCTATCAAATAGTCCGCCCTACTGAATTGGGATGGAATGCAGGTTCTCAGACCCACAGTCGGTGCAGAATCGTTGGTTAGCGTTCAACGATGTGTTGCACCGAGCGCACTCCATCGATTGACGAGATTCGCCGTATCCGAGAAAGACCTTCAACTTTGTCGCAATTGGTTGGATCTTGTCCTTGGGAACGGCCAATGAAAATGAATTGACTTGACGTTTTCCATTTATGGTCCCGAATCGGTCAATGACAATGGCGATGGCCGCGGCGACAAAGAGAAATCCAAGTAGGTGGGCGCTCGACAAAGAAGGGCAAGCGACAGTCTGGCCCTTGGCGTAGTTCAATCCATTGACAAAGTTAGCCGGAGCTGCGCAGGCCGCCCCTGCGGGATAATGCTCAATGATCATCCTTATTCCATCTAAACCGACCACCACGGCAATCGGAATGAAGATCTTCGGATTCCTTTTCATCTGCTTCCTTCCGGACACAATACATTTTGGATAATTAGCCTTTGGAGGAATGAAATTACATGGGGAGTGACAATTGGAGCCCAAATTCAGCCCAAATTCAGCCCAAATTCAAATTGAATTGGGGAAAATGCAATGAATCGTATGCTTGTCTTGGGCGCTGCAATTGAAATCCCACGGTTGAGGTCGCTACTAGGGCGAAATCCTTCTGCACTCTAAGGCATCAAGCGATTCGCACACTCAGGACGGGACCGATTCTTCTACCGATTTTGGTGTCCACCAGATGTCTTTCCAATCATGTTGACCACCGACAACAATCAAGTCCGGATCGATACCTCGCAAACCTTCTACCATCATGTGACGGAAGAATGCGAGTTGAACAGACGAGTCGATTCGGCCGCTGGTAATGCGATAATTGGTAACTACGATTCGAATCCAAGTCTTTATCTCTGGCATCGAATCCTCGACGTTCGGATTCGGAACAATTCCACAAGAAACTTCCCAAAGCCATCGGGGCCACGACGCTGAACTGTCTTCGCCGGGGCGCTGATGACAAAGTCTCACCAAGCGATTGCCAAACTGATCATTGCCGTGAAAGGGCGTGCAGTTATGCTCAACCGCCTCGACTTTCTTCTTCCCTTGGAAGAGAAGATTTAATTGAACCTTCGCAACGGGCATCGCGGACGCTGCACCTCGAGCCGCTAACAGGTTGAAATCAAAGGTCGAATTGTCACGACGGAGTCCAAGCAGAATTGGAGAAAGAAGTGATTCGGTAGTAGGGAATCCAGTTGCGTTCAACTGATTATCCACGACGTGCCTCCATGAAGGAACTACTGACTGACGATGCTGACATCACCATCGAGAGCTCGAAGGAGTTCGAGGAATCGCGTGCACAGAAAGAAAGCGTGCTGAACGTTGGACACGTTAACGGCCGTCGGAGCATCCATGCCGATTTCGAAATGAAGATGGAGCTGGCGAAACTCACCCTGATCTGCATAGGAGATTTTCAAAGTCTGAATTGGAGATTCTCCCGACGCCCCCAGTTTCAAGACCCGTTCAAAGTCTGTTCGCTCAATCACTTGACAAGGCAGACAATCAAGAACGCCGTCAATTTCCGACGACGAAAGCTTGGTGCGGATCCTTTGATCCCCCTTTTCCGCTCCGTCTATCCACCCGTGCAGAGGCCACGCCATGCGCCCATTGCTCACCCGGGTTAACTCTTCTTCGATATTCAAGTTAGGTGACTGGCCCAGACTGAAACCCGAAAGTATTAGGTCTCGTGTCTCCATGAACTCATCCTTGTTCATCAACTTTCCATCGTGGGTGGACAGGTCCGGCGTACTGACATTTGCAACCCGTCCGTTGAGCCCATCAACAATCTCGAACATCATTTGCCAGTCAACAGCTCGACCGTAACTAAATTTCGTAACGCCTAACGTGAGTGTCCATTTTCGATAGCCGGACTGTTCGACCCACACGGTGCTCGCTCGTGTGCTCCTCGACGCATTAATACTTAGAAAGTCCTGTCCTCGAAAGGCCGTCGACGAAACGCTTGAACCACCAAGGGCGGAAGCGGCAGCCCTCACGATCGATGAGGCCACCAGGGAGCCGGAACTATCCCAGTCCCCAGATATCGCAACTGGTCCGAGGTGATCCTTCGTTCGGTGCTTCGTAACGAACTTATTGGTGATGCTACCCATGCATATCCTCAGCCACCACTTCGATCTCCGTACATCCTCTGCTTTGTCTCACGAGCCTTTTGTCGTCGTTTGGGCCGAGTGACAGCTAACTCAAATATCCAAATTAAAAGCGCGGCCACGATAAGAATCAACGCCCACACTGTAAGACCCCCCTTAGAGTGTTCCAGAATTATGGCAAAGTTATCAAATACTCCAGATTCGCGCTCGGAACTACGTCCGTACGCAAACCGAGAAACCATATGGAGGATGGCTGAAACTTTGGGATGTAGAACGAAACGCATTTCGAACGCTTACTGCAGAAATCGGGAAACTCAACGAGCCCGAAGTCCTCTGACGATGGCACTGGCACGGTGCCGAGGACGATCATTATTGGCTTTCCCAAAGCAACTAAGCCTGTTATTTTGCGGTCGTACCCTCTATGAAGTTGCGGCCATTCGTCCACACCCATCGCGTCTCTCCTGATCCGAGGCCATTCGCACTCTGGCTGCACACTCCCGTGCACTTCCGAGACAGCTGCGCAAGTTCCGACGCGAGGCAATGCCCTGCCCAGGACTCCGCACCATGCCGCACACCCATTTCCTTCATGAACGTCACAGACAAAATCCCCGCGACGCCCGCGCTTTGGCGCCGACGACTGTTTGCAGGTTCACAATCTTCGCGTCAGACCCGTTCCGAGTAACTACATAGGTACGTACCGGTCACGCAGGGATTGCAGATAGCGGGTGCGATTGCTCGTCACCCGCGGAAGGCAAACTGTGGAGAGTCGCCGAGTTCATTTCAGGCCGGGAGATGACCGTTGAATCCAATTGAGTGAAGCCATCGAATCGCGAATTGGTCGAGGGGTCCGAAGAGGCCAAGTGAACCTGATGGGGGGGAACTCAACCAGACGTCCCAAGCAACCGTTGAATTCGAGCGCACTCCGATAAGTTGCTGGTAATCACATTGGTCGAGCGAGGTCGTCTTTGTTCGCGCCATCAATTGCTTCGCAGCTGATGTATCGGAGCGATCGTTATAGAAGCTAACAGCGTTCAACGGTTGGCATGCGCTTGCATAGACCGAAGTGGAAGGAACAGACAGGCTGTAAGTCATGCTGGCCGACTCACCAGTACTCGGTTGCAAGGTTACGTTGCAAACAAGGCGCGGCGGTATCTTTTTAGTACCCGAGAAAACACCGTCTCCAGCCGTTGAAAGCTTGTTGGTTATGTTCCGTACTTTGATGTGCTCCGCATTCGCAAGCGCCGTGAGCACATTGTCTCCCGCTACGCAATCTGTCCGCACGGTGCCGTTCTGTATTACTGATGCCGAAGCGAGTCGCGGCGTAACGAACACACCAACCATGGCGAAGAGGCTCAGGAGGCAAACAAACGTTCCTCGGGCACCCTTTGTGTTGCCAGAATCATGTTTCAAACTCTCCTCCATCCAGACTCTGGTCCTGCCATGGCGCTCCGATCGGTGACAGCTACAGCGCGAATCCTACGTCGAACCTGACCGGACTCCCCCAAAACTGATCCATCTGGCCTTGGCACGATTCGCGCGTTTACAAACAAAACTCAGAAATCCTACAAAATGGACACGGTCTCGACCAGATGTAGTTAGTGACGATCTCTTAACGACGCAAGTAATTTCGACCAAATATGGATTGGATGGCTCGACTAGGCGCCTAGTGCCCTCGTTGCCGCCAATACGCCGGCACTTTCGCATACGTTGCCAGGATGTTCCTTCGTCAATACGCAAAACGTGGCCGTCTCGTAGTTCGCTGTAGTGATTATGGCCTGAGTCACCGGATTCGCGGGATTGTTCAGTTCGGCGGCGATGTGGCTTCGGGTGAGACCTTTAAGGATGGTTGGACTGTAACTCGCTCCAGAGACCAGAAACTTGTTGCCAATCGATATGAAAGGAATCGAGCCGTTGAGTGCAGAGGTAGTACCAGGGATGTAGTTAGACGTGTCGTACTTCTTGAAGATTGCGTCTTCACTTGCGGACAGTTTCTGTAGCGGGGTGTAGTAACCCGATGCACTGCTCATGACGTTGTTGAACAATTCAACTCCCCTGAAGGCGAGGTATTTTGACGAGTAAGTGGTCCCTACGAAAGTGAAGGATGGCGTGTTGGGATAAATGTCACCAGCGGCGCTCGTCGTATTACGCAGTCCTTTGAAACTCCCGAAACGGTCTAGAGCTACAATTGTTGACCAGGTTTCGGCGGCACAGTAGGGGCAATACTCCGCACCAACGTAAAACACTTCGGGCAAAGTGTTACCGGTATTCGAAACTCCTGTTAGCAAGGGCTGACCACTCAATGCAATTGGGGCAACAACAGGAGTCGCGCGTGACGTTACTCCGACGGTACCGAAAACGGAGGTTCTAATGACTGTCGCCTTGTCAGTCGTCGTCGCAGGAATAGCAATTGTTGTGGCTGATTGCGCCGAGGAATGCCGCTCTAAGAACACGACGCTCGCTACGCAGATGATGATCACCAAGGTCCCTGAACCTACGCCAAGGACCAACCTTCGCCATGACACCCGATGGCCCTTGCCCAAGTTGCTACTGTCTTGTCCCGCAGCCACGTCGCCAGTGTGCTCGGCAACCGCCGAGTCTTCAGAAGAGATTGTCGTTACCGTTGGATCAACAGTGCCCAACACCTTCCAGTCATCGTGGGCACGTTCTTCACTTCCAAACTTCCGAAGCGCTTCACTTTTTTGATCCGATGTTGGAAATTTCCTGAATGCCTCGGGATTCGGAGATTGCTCGTCTTTTGTCACATTAATAGCGGCACCGCAAGACGGACAAAAATTAACCTCGGTACCGAAGGTCTTTGCACACATTGAGCATCGATGAACTATGACCTTCGGGGGTCGAGTTTGAGCAACAGCTTCACTTAAATTCACTTCCGACTCTGAATTTGGGATCGGCGGACTTGCAGTTTCAAACCGTTCGAAGTTGTCCGAATTCAATGTCGTCGGTGTGACTAGAAGTGGAGTGACGTCTTCCAGCGCTAGTGGAGTACTAAGAACGGAGAGCGCGGTCCCGCAGGTTTCGCAGAACAGAGTTTCAGGCTGATTGAGATGGCCGTTGATGCACGAGGTCCGCATTTCAACCCCGCATGCGCCACAGAACACGGAGCCGACACGCACCGGATGACCATTCGAACATGTTGTCAATCGTCCGCCTCTTGCTCGTGCCGACAGTCACCACAGGCTTGCGAAGTAGTAACTTATCCCACACAGAAGCATTGAGCTCGGTGGCCGAGCCAGTGCGTGGCCCGGAACCATAGTTCAGGACCCATCCGCGTTCTCCTGCAGCAATAGTCAAGAGCGCATTGTAGAACGCAAGATCCTCTCGAAAATCCCGAAGAAGGAGGAGTCTCATGATCCAATTTGGACAAGCCGGTCTGTTTGTCGACGACGTTCGATCTCGAATCCAGGTGCCAGTGTGGTTGCTCATTCCACAGCAGAACGGATTGAGACGAATAGTCGCGGACACTTTCAGTCTCCGCCTTTCGCTCTTGCCCCGAATGTGCGAGTTCAGCAGTCATCCCTGTTCGATTGGGCTCGAGTAAGTCCACTCCCGATTCTGACGGGCAGATAGCACGATTCTCAACTGTATAAAGTGAGTCGATGGCATCAAAACAAAGTAAACAACCCGGAGTCGGAACCCTCGCCCTTGGAGTGATTGCGATAATCGCCGGCGTCTATTTTCGCGGCTACGCGCCACAGAGCTTCTCCTGCAATGCAGCCACCGCTTTTGGGGTACCGGCACCCAAGAGTTGCGTTTGGTACCAAGGCGCCTATCAGTTCCGGAACTGGATCATCATCTTCGGTATCGTCTCAGTCGTCGTAGCCGTGATTGCACTGACCGTCGACATTGCGGAATATTGGTCAAGAGCTAAATCGGCAAGCCCATTGGCACTTCCTCAACCGCCCAAAGCAACCGAGCCACCAATACGGCGGTGCAGTGCAGGACATCAAGTCTTCGGCGACAACCAGTACTGCGATGAATGCGGCGAGCGGGTACTGAGAATATCCTGACCTTGGCAATTGTCCAGCCTAGACAGACGGCCAATCGAACGAAGGGCGGGATATTGAGCCTCTACGATTTGGGTGCACGACGTACCCGGGTCCTGGAAGTAAACACCAGCACTGGGCTGAGCTAAGGAAGTCTCGAACCTCGATCAACTTAGTTTCGATCGAGTTCTTCGCGGCGGGCGGTGGGGCTCTCAGCAATCAATTACTCGCTATGCGCTGCGCTTTGGCGCCTGAAACGGACAACCCTAAGTATTGCCAGATCAACTTCGAGACTGTGTCCAGCGTTTGGATCCCGTAGTCCTCACTCGGGTTCCCGGTGCTGAACAGGGCAACCAGGTAGTTTCGACCGTCGCCGGTCACCCATCCGATGCTGTTGATCTGCCAGTCAGTGCTTGCGGCGTTGAGCGGGAGCCAACCGTTCTTGAGCGCTACCGATGCATTAGCAGGCACACCCGCCGAGACACCCCAGCGCTCGGCTGGCACGACCGACGTCATTAATTGAAGAATGTACGCCCGATCAGCTGGACTCAGGTTCGCACTCGCAAAGAAAATCGATTTGAGAAGCCTAAGTTGGTCGAGCGGCGTCGAAGTGGTCAGACCCCATCCGGGCCAAGGGAAATTCGCGCACACTAGACACGGCGATGGTACCGTGCTCGTCAATCCGATACTGCGGTTAAACGCTCCGATTCCCTTGCTTCCGCCAACTTCGTTCCAGAGAGTTGTCGCGGCGTCATTGTCACTCTCCTCAATCATCTTCGCAGCGAGAATCTTTTGCGACGCCGAGAGTGGCGAAGTGTTTCCACTATCCGATGCCAGCAGCGTCGCCAGGATGTTGACCTTGACGACGCTGGCTTCATCCTGCGCAGTCGCGGAACCGAATGACCACGTCACACCGGTAACCATGTTCTGGACTGCCACTCCTAAGGTTCCCGAACGGCCGGCGAGAACACTAGATATCTCGCCTTGAAGAGACGAATCGGAAGGTCCAACTGTGACCGGCACCGTGCTCGTGGCGGCGCTCCCCCCAGTAACTGACGTGGTAGTCACAACAGTGCTCCGACTATGTGTGGCATGCAACCAGAGGAACGTCGTCGACACCCCAACAACGAATAACCCAAGGGTCAGTGTGGCTGCGGCCGAAATACGGCGCCTCTCACGTCTTCTTTGATGAAGTGGGCGAGACACGTCAGGTCAAGTAGATTCGCGCTGACACTGCCGTGAACGACGTCCAGCAAGAACATTTTCCGCAACAATGACCGATGCGCGCGTAAGCCAGTTCCATCGCACACCAGACATCAGATCTGATCCGCCGTCCATGAGGAGGGCTGATTTAACTGCCTGGACATGGGATTCCAAACACCCACAAATATCGCCTTCAGATTGGTTGAAGCCGGATCAAGTGATTCGGTTATGCGGTAACTCGGAACGGCGCTATCACTGATTCGGCATCCATTGTTCAATTCAATTGTGGCCCATTGCTCGAACGCTCTGTCGATGCGCTCTGACATAAGCCAAGCGCTACGAAGATCGGACACCGCGAGTTGCCCATTGGGAATTGCCGATAGCGACGTTGATGCCAATCGATTAAGGAGCATCTGGCGATTAAGAACTACCTGTTGAAAGTCTGCGATCGCACTCGGCACGCTGCCCCCGCAACTCGATTGATGAACCGACCCTTCGACTACGTCAACTGCACTTTGAAGTTTGACGCGGTACGCCGAACTCGATGACAAAAGCGCGTTAAAGCTCTGAGCTTGGACGGCCGCCGACTGTGTCGTTGTTGTCGAAGTCGCAGGCGCGGTAGTTGACGCTGTGGCCATCACACTTCCTCCGTAGTCAACGGCTGCGCAGAACGACGACGACGGACACGAGATGGACATCAGATGCCCGTTGGGATCAATCGATTGGGCTGTCGACCACGACGTACCGTCATAGGTGAAGATATTCCCGTTCTCGCCGACGGCTGCGCAGAACGACGACGACGGACACGAGATGGAATTGATGTTGCTCAACGGGTGTCCGCCGCCACTCAACTTGGTCGCGGACAACGAGGTACCGTCATAAGTGAAGAACCCACCGTTGTAGTCCGCTGCTGCGCAGAACGACGACGACGGACATGAGATGTCGAGGACGCCAGCGGATACTGAATCTACAGAGGACCACGAGGTACCGTCATACGTGAAGAACGCACCGTTGTAGTCCACTGCTCCGCAGAACGATGACGACGGACACGAGATGGAATCCAGACCCGACGTGGTGTTGGTGTCCACTGATTGCGGAGTCGACCATGATGATCCGTTATACAAGTATGCGTTCCCACTCTGGTCCACCGCAGCGCAGAAAGTCGCTGAAGGACACGAGACTGCAGCGAGCCCGCCTCCAGTAGGCGTTGGCACCGATTCAGAGGTCGACCACGATGCCCCCTCGTAAGTGAAGAAGTTGCCTCCAATGTCCATCGCACCACAAAATGACGCCGAAGGGCACGAGATAAAATCCGAAGTTCCATTGGACGCGTACATGTCAACCAACTGCGGTGATGACCAGGTCGATCCGTCGTAAGTCATGACATTTCCATGCTCGTCCATCGAAGCGCAGAACGACGACGATGGGCATGAGATGGAATCCAAATGGCCGCCGACGACGGCAATGGTTGCTGGCGCGCTCCAACTGACCGGGACCCCAACGGTCCTCGAGGTCGTCACGGTTGTCGTCGTTGCTGCCTTGGGCGATTGATGGCGAGTCGCCAGCACGACCGCTGCGGCACCGACCACCAGAAGGAGAGCGACGAAAGAGACACCAATGATCCTCCGCTTGTTCAATCCCCTTCCGTCGCGCTCTTCAGTTGCCAGCACGTTCGGCACCGACACTTCCTTCGTTGAGGGTTTGTACAGTTGGGGCCGTTGATCTGCCAATGCGGGAGTTGATGTCACCGTTCGAGGACCAGCTGGAATCTCGGAGGCGAGCGGAGTCGGTTCATCGAAATTGTCGTCGCGGAAATCCGTCTTCTCCGCACTGAAAGAGTTGGGTTGACTGGCTTCGGGCTCGTCGGGACTCCCCAACGTCGAAGAAGCCGGAGCGATGAGGAGCGGTGTTCCTTCGTCGACCATTGGCTCGGGCTCGGGCACGGCCGCGGCGATCGAGGCACCGCACACTTCACAGAAGCGCGCGCCCGGCTTCATCGAATGGCCATTGCCACAGACGATTCTCAGGTCGATACCGCAAACACCACAAAACACGGCGCCAGCTCGTACTTGATGGCCATTCGGGCACAACGCCATTCAGTTACCTGCGCCTAACTCGTCGAGTGGCTGTTGGCCAAGAGTACGGGCACCGATTGGGGTCCCGATCACGGCATTGATGTCCCGCATCGGGCACAGAACCGATCGCCATTACCGACCTCAGCTGAACACCGGGGACACGTACGCCGCGTTACCGGTGCTTCCGTCTTCATTACAGCACCGCACGACTTACAGAATTCGTCTTCGGGACCACCCTGCGCCGAACACGACGGGCACGTCCATCCGGTCTTGAGGAAGCGGCGGAATCTCGAAGCCATGGGCACGATGTTCGATGCCATCGTGTCGATGAAGTTGGGGGGTGACGAAGCTGGCCCGAAAGCATCGGCAGGGGGAGGCGGTAGATCGGGCCGATTCGTTGTTTCATGCTGAACCGGAGATGGCCCATTCGCGATCACGGGCAAGTTGGATGAGGGAGGGGAATAGCGGTACGCGGGGGGCTGAGTGTCACGCGATGGATCAGCAGAGGACGGGGGGGCCGGTTGACGACGCATTGCTAAGACCCGTTCGTCGTAGCGGCGCCGCGCCTCAGGACCGGAGAGGAGGTCACCTCTGATTGCTCGAACGGTGTCGCGCAACTGCTGCGAGCGCTCAGGGGCAGAGTTAACCAATGCGCTTGCCTGACGACTCAAGCGCTCGATCGCGGTATCCAAGTCCCTCTCCGAAGCGTCATCCGAAAGACCGAGCAGCGCGTACCAGTCCCGAACGTCGCGAGAGTGAGTCCACGAGTCATTGGAACTCATCTCAGTGAACCCTGGCGGACATCACGGCTTCCGCAGCCGGATCTTTTCCAGCCCCTACGGTTCGACCAGTCCGTTCAATCTCCGTGGACACGATCGTCTCCGAGTCGTCGTCTCGAGCGGTTACCTTCAGAATCCCATCACGGTCGTAATGCATCGTCACCGTAACGGGACGGTGCGGAGGGCGATTGGGCGGAAGTCCGTCAATGACCACCTTGCCAATTCGGACACAGTCCTCAGGGTCAGGTCCATCACCCTCGAGAATGGGGACGACGATCTGTGTGTCGCCCTCGTGCATGGTGAAGAAAGTCTGCGACTTCTCGCTCGGGAGCGGCGAATTGCGACCGAGCAGCACCTCCATCTTTCGCCGCCCTCCGACTCCTTCAAAGGCCGAAATCCCGAGACTGTGTGCGCTGACGTCGGTCACGTTCATGTTCTCGATGAAGGCATGGGCTTCGGGTTCGATCATCAGGCCATAGCCCTCTTCCATCTGGCATCGCGCTGCGAAGAGTGCGGCCCCCAGCGCCACTGCTTCGTCGGGACGGACCGACGTGTCGGGCGTGACCTTGAAGAGGCTTCGGATGCGCTCCTGGACCATTGGCATTCGAGTCGCCCCGCCCACCGCCAAGACGGCACCGAAGTCCGAAGGGGCGTAACCGGCGGTAGTGACGACGTCGACTATTTTCTCGGCGAGTTCATCGAGCAGGACCGCACTCATCGTCTCAAACGCCCGTCGAGTGATCTCGAGTCGCATCGAAAGACTCGCCGCTTGCAGGCGCACGACTGTCCGGTCTCGTGCACTCAAATCGTGCTTGGCGCGGTCGGCACGCAAGAGCCAGTCCTGGGAGACCTGGGTAAAGTCCTCGGTCGAAAGTGCGTCAGGATCTCGTATGTCAATCCTGTGTTCTCGATCGAACTGTGCCACGAAATGGTCGAACAGAATTTTGTCAAAGTTGGCTCCGCCAAGATACGCGTCGCCACCGGTTCCCTTCACAGTCAAGTCCTGGTGATCGAACTCGAGCACGGTTACGTCGAAGGTGCCGCCTCCTAGGTCGACGACAATTCCTCTCAACTCCTGCGGCCGCTTGTCGTAGCCAAAAGCAATCGCTGCCGCGGTGGGCTCTGACAAGAGGCCGAGAACCTGCACGCCCGCCATTTCGGCGGCCTGTCGCGTTGCGGCCCTCATCGTGTCGTTGAAGTACGCCGGCACCGTGACCGCGGCCTGGACCACTGGTCCGACGAGGAGTTGCGCGTCGCGCAGGAGCTTCTTCACGATGAGTGCCGAAATGTGTTCGGCGCGATACGTGACGCTTCGATATTCAAAGACCCACTCTGAGCCCATCCTGCGCTTCACTAACTGAACGACGAGTTCGGGGTCCGTCGCCATCGCCTCTCTGGCAATCGCCCCGACTATGACCTGGTCACCATCAAACAGCACGACGGAAGGAGTCGTCGGCGATCCCTCGGAGTTTGGAAGCGTGGTGGGTACGCCACCCTTGCTCACCTGCGCGACAACCGAGAAGGTCGTGCCGAGATCAATTCCGAGGGCGGGCACGACTTCGTTCATGCTCTGGATTCTCCGAGATCGCGAGACCCATTGGCGTCTGAACTCATCCGACACTCCAACCCTCTGCTTGACGTTTCAAAATGCGTCCCGCCGCGGCCACTCCAGCCATCGCCAGTAGCGCCAACATTATCCAGTTGTCGACAAGTCCAATCCCGCTCGAAGGGTAGAGGCCGGATGACTGGTGCAGCGCGGCGGCGGACAAGCCCGCAATGCCCCCTAGGGCTGAAACCGCCCAACGAGCGGGGATCAACCAGGAAAGAGGTGTTATCGCTCCTAGCGGGAACAACACCCCACAAAGGACCAGTTGAGTGATCAGAAGGTAGGGAACAAGGCTCATGGCCCGATCTGAGGAAGGAGCTACCGCCGACACCAGTAATCCCAGAGCCATGCCAGCGAGATTGGCCAGCCAAAGAGTGAGCCCTATTCCAAAGAACGCCGAACCCAGCGGTGATGTGGAAGGGATACCCAAAGTGAGATTGAGAACGATCAACGAGGAGATCGCTTGAATCGCCGCAAGAGTCCCCAACACGAATATCTTGGACGCCAAATACGCAGCGGCGTTTGCCCCTGCCAACTCCTCACGACGCCAAATCGTACGCTCCTTCACTAGTTCTCGCACTGCGTTAATCATCCCAAACCAAACAGCAGCACATCCGAAAACGAACATCGGAGCATTCCCGTTCTGGCTCCAGACGAACTGTGCGGGCGCGACGAGCGCCGTCAGTAGGGCTACGGCAACGCCTTGGAGGAGACTGAATGCCAGAGCCGTGCGATCCCTAGTCAACAGTTTCATGTAGCGCTCTGCGAAGATGCGCCCCTGGTGAAAGACCGTTTCGCGCCAGGCTGGTGACCCGAACGTCGGACGAGCCAATCCAATCGCACCAGACATACTGCCTCCGGTGACCTTCGGTTCCACAGGCTCTAACGTCGTCGACGCCCGCGCGGATCCTCCGATTGACGCTGCGACTTTGTCAGTTTGCTGCTGGTGAAGCCTGTCGGCCGCCTGTGAAGACGCCTCCGGACTCTCTATCAATGAGAAGACGTCGCCAAGACTTGGTACTCCGAACCACTCCGGTGCGTCCTCGGGGTTGCCGGCATAGATGACAAAGCCTCCGGGTCCGACCAGCACCAACGTGTCACACACGTCGACGTGAGCGATGGCATGGGTCGTGAGGATGACCGTGCGACCCTGGTCGGCCAAGAGGCGCAAAAGCAACATCATTCGTTTGTCGAGACCCGGATCAAGACCCGATGTCGGCTCATCGAGAAAGAGGATCTCCGGCTCGTTGAGCAACTCCGAGGCAATCGAGACACGCTTGCGCTGACCGCCGCTCAATGTCCGAACCAACTGACCTCGCTGCTCGTCAAGTCCAACGAACTCCAGAGCGCGACCGATGCTTGCGTCTCGCGTCTGTTTTGAGACGTCACGTCCGAGCCGTAGTCTCGCTTGAAACTCAAGAGCCTCGGATACGGTCAAGTCTTGGTGCACCACGTCATCCTGCGGAACGAATCCCATCAGAGCGGCGTGCGCCTCGCGACACTCGGTGAGACTCACTCCGTTGTAGCGCACTGTTCCTTCGCTCGCAGCCGTCTGGCCAGAAATGAGGCGCATGAGCGTCGTCTTGCCGGCTCCGCTGGGGCCAGCAACTGCAGTGAGACTGGCTGGCGGCAGGTGAAGGTTGACGCCGGTCAGGAGTCGTCGCCGACCCTTCCTCTTGACTTCAGCATCAACGCACGCGTTGACGGCGGAGACATCTACACCGCGAACCTGTTCTAGCGGCTCGAGTGCAACACGCCCGACCCGAGCACTGGCAGGCCCAATTTGGATGGTGTCGCCTGGTTCAATACATATTCGACCTCTCAAGCGCCTGCCATTGACGTACGTTCCGGCAACCGTCGTTCTATCTTCGAGCCACAGTGCTCCCGCATCATCGCGACGCAACAGAGCGTGGCGAGGGCGAACCAACGGGTGTTCCAGACGGATGTCACTCGAAGCCCCGGATCCAATTACTAAGGTCTGACCCAGTGCAGGAAGTTTTCCGCGAAGCGCGCTCGTTCGAGTGACTCGCGCCGCGTCCTTCACCACTCGAACGGTCGCAAAATTCCCGACCCGGTCGGCCAGCCTCAGGACATCACCCGGCGCCAACTCCGCTTCGGTCACCTCAACACCGCGAAGCAAAATCAATCCGGCATCTGTCGCTGGTTCGGCCATCCACATCTCGCCCTTTCGTCGGATTCGCACGTGCACCGGCTCCAAAAAGGGAGCGGGAATGACCGCATCCGAAGCGTCCGTGCTACCAATCGTGCGTCCCGAAGCGGGAACGCTCAACGTGGTCCGACTCCGGCCCCACAGCAATTCCAACGTGAGCGATTGATCCCCGTTTCCTTGCAGTTCCGGTAGTTCAGGACGTGAGGGCACGATAGCCTGCACCAATATCGGCTCACCGGGCACTTCGTCGCCCCGGATTGCCCGTGCGATCTTGGCCGGACCTTCAGATGCCGCCTCACGAGAATGGTCGAGCGAAGGTAACTGACGATGACAAACGAAACAGACCCGGTCACCCGGATCAAATGGGGTCAGGCAGTTTGGGCAACTCTCTTTCGTGACTCCGTCGCCACTCCCCCGAATGCTCAAGTCTCTCGACTCCGTTCAAGTGAAGTCGCCTCACTGCATTCAAATGTTTCCGACTGGAATGCACTTGTCGGGTCGAGTGCCAGCGATGAACTTCGAACCCGCAGCTCAGCCCTACCACCCTTGAGCAAGTTCTCAGTGACGATTTCACTTCGAGCGCCTGTCGAGTCACGTCTCATTTTGCTCGTAGCGAACACTCCAAGGTGAGCGATCTCGATACAACCCTCAAATGTCCGTGCAGAATTCCCGAACGATGCCACCGGTTGCCACTCCCTCACTCGGTTCCCCTCGCACCACAAGCAAATCAACGGCGTACGGGATGAATCATAAACTGCCAGCCCAATTGAGAAGTGGTTAACATTGGCACTTCGTACCCGATTTCTAGTGATTGAGGAGGCGATTGTGTCCGTTATCTGTCCCCAATGCCAAAGCGAGGCGTCGGATCACGCGGCTTTTTGCCCACAGTGCGGCACGACACTCTCGAGTCGGCCGAACGGTTCCGTCGAATCCTCGACGCCTCCACAACGAGCAACAGCTCTGCCGGCGACCGAATACCGGAACCCGCCAACAATGGGGGCTACCTCGACCAAGTTGCAGTACAGCTACGACGTGACTCGACTGAGCCAAGCCGACCGGATAACTGGCGTCGCCTCCGCGGTACTGTTGATTTCGCTGTTCCTGCCTTGGTTCGGAGTTGCTGGGTTCACTATCGATGGATTGGCCACACATGGCTACCTCTATATCGACCTACTGCTCGCGGCAGCGTTGCTTGTCTATCTCGGTGCTCGAGCCGGATGGGACAAATTGCAACTCAACAATTCGTTGGCGCATGCTCCCTTAGTACTCGTCGCCTCGGTGGTCAACTTGTTGCTTGTTCTCCTCGCTTTCCTCTTCAAGCCAGCCGGGACTGGTTGGCAATTTGGGGCATTCCTCGCCGTCATCGCCGCGTTCGTCGCGGCTGCCCCAATTGGCGTTCCCGCAGTTCGATCTAGACGGTCCACTCGCAGATAGGGATACTTCGACGGCAAGTGCAGTCAGACTTTGGCCACCTGTCTGAAGTGCCTTGACTCCATCGACAGTCTTCATATCCGTGTACCTCATCTACTTTGTGGCGATTCATGTTTCCGCGCGCACCCGCTACTGGGATGCTTCGCATCGCGTTGACTACCTATTCAGAACCGGCGAGCAACCTGCGTACCGGTACGAATGACAGTGAGGGGTTGTCGGACTGACGCAAGGAGGTCAGGTCGCCTGCGTAGGGCGGTCACTAAATGTGACAGGTTTGCGTCACCAAAGGGAGCGTGGAAACGTTCACCGACACTATTGAACGAGCGCATAGAAAACTTGGACTTAGAGACTTTGCAGCGACGCACGAAATAAAGCAGGCGTGGCGAGTCCGTGCGCGCCAGACTCACCCAGACCACGGCGGGAGTGCCGTCACATTTAGCGAGGTTCAGACGACGGTGGAGGATGTTTTGCAGTTTTCAGTCGAAGCTCTTAGGGCCAATCAACGGCTATTGGTGCTTTCCTGATTGCGTGTGGCTAATGAATGACTCGTACCAGCGCGCCGTTCGACGCGTTGAGTTCGGTGACTGATTTTCCACCACCGTTCACTACCCAAACGTGTGTACCACTTACGGCAACGCTTATGGAGATGTTGAAGCCGCCAGTCGCAGCGTTGATGACGCGTACCAGCGAACCGTTCGACGCGTTGAGTTCGGTGACCGAATTGCCAGTTTGGTTCGTCACCCACACGTGGGCCCCACTTACGGCAACGCTCACGGGGTTGTTGAAGCCGTCAGCCGCCGCGTTGATGACTCGCACCAGCGAGCCGTTCGACGCGTTGAGTTCGGTGACTGACGGGACAGGACGATTTATGTTCGTCACCCACACGTGGGTCCCACTTACGGTAACGCCGCCGGGGGAGCTGAAGTCGTCAGCCGCAGCGTTGATGACGCGTATCAGCGAGCCGTTCGACGCGTTGAGTTCGGTGACTGAACTGCGATTAGAATTCGTCACCCACACGTGGTTACCACCTACGGCAACGCCGTTGGGACTGCTGAAGCCGTCAGCCGCCGCGTTGATAACGCGGACCAGCGAGCCGTTCGACGCGTTTAGTTCGGTGACTGAATTACCAGACGTGTTCGTCACCCATACGTGGGTCCCACTTACGGCGACGCCGTAGGGGTAGTTGAAGCCGTCAGCCGCCGCGTTGATAACGCGGACCAGCGAGCCGTTCGACGCGTTGAGTTCGGTGACTGAATTAGATTCGTTCGTCACCCATACGTGGGTCCTACTCACGGCAACGCTGGCGGGTCCAAAGAAGATGCCAACGCTTGCAGATGCGGACAAGATAGACGGTGTGCCGAGTGTCAACATCGAGCTAATGACCACTGCGCCGGTGACAAGTCGCAGCACACGAGTAGAGCACGAAGTAAACGTCACAACATAACCCTTTCGGAAAGAATCGATGAATAGGTGCGACCCAACTCGGCTGCCAAAACAATAGCGAGTTCCGATGGGCGTTACACTCTAGTCATTGCTAGGACGCGCTATCCGCTGGGGTCATCAATACGTTCTGCACGAGTACCGAACGAGAGCAGCTACGTCAGAGCAACGATCGCCCCCGACCTTTCTACCAGCGTCAATGGCTTCGGCACCTCTCCTCGCGTCGCCAGACTCCATCAGTCGCGTTGTTGCACTTTGATGACCGCGATGCCCCGAGTGTCGTGGTTGGCGACTATCTCTTCATCGGTTCGCGTATTTTCGCTGATGCCCAACAATGCCGCTAGACCGTGACTTACTTGCCAAAATCGAAGACCACGAACTGCGGCTTGAGTCAGACTGCGGGTTCCCCGCTACTACGCCAACCGGAATTGGAAAGCGGAGAAGCGAGACCTTTGAACTACTTCTTCAATCTCTGTCGGGCCAGAACCCTCGCGACAAAGTAGATAACCAGGCTTGCCAGCCCGAAAACAATGCCCAGTGGAAGATACGGAGAAGACGTCTGCGCAGTCACCAAGTCAATACGGGTGATAGTCGATAACTCGTAGCAGGCTGCCAGGCAGATAATTGAGGCGAAATAGAGAGACAAGCTGGTCTTGCCTGCACTGCTGCGCCATCCCGAGGGATTGCTTACCATTCTTGAACCATTCACACGTTCCATCGAGAACGCGCGACTTCCCCGGTCCTCCTCTGAATTCCCAATTCGGTTGTCGAAACTCGATTCAAGCGCTGGCTTAAAGAGTGGATCAACTAGTAGAACCAGCTTTTCATCACCTCGTTCAACGTCAATGGTGAAGTACTTCGCAAGATCAATGTCTCGAATGGCATCAATAAACTGATTCAAAGTCTCGACAGGGACTGGGCCCACGCCAACAATGACATCGGAACTTCTCAGATCCGCTGACGATGCGGCTGATCCGGGAAACACAATGTCAATGCTCGCTTGCTCGTGAATTGTTCTCAGATGAAGCCCAATCTGAAGGCGGAGTAACTTCAGGACGTCATCTAATGATTCAACCGGTTCACTCGCGTCTCGGTGTCGTCGTTGACTTACAGCCACTTGCTCAATTGCCAAACTCGAATCCTCGACGTCACGTTCCTCTGAGACAGGATGATCCTCGATCCCTCTTCGCAATTGTCTGCCACAACCGACGCAGTAAAGATCCTCCGGGGACCCCTCAATTCCGCACCTACCGCAAAACGTCATACCGCCCCCCGATTGCAAACGGTTCGAATCGCTCCAGACTTTGCAGATCTAGAGGCTCTTCCTTTCAAACCGGTCCCTTTAATTTCCGTCGTCTCATAGTAGGAGATCACACCGACCCGATGGCTTGAATCGCGACCCCGCTCGATACTCTCCCGAAAAATCGTCGCTAATCACTTTCGTATGAATCAGTTCTGCGTGCTCGCTCCGTCACGACCTATGAGAAAACTGCTGGGTATTGGAAACTGAATTCCCCAAGATAGTTCGATCGGTGCAGTTTGATTTCTACCGATCAGCGTGAGGGTTTCCCGATCGGTTGGGTCCACGGTCCCATCCGACGTCAAGCGGAAATTGGCAATCGCCGCGGCGACTTCCGGTAACCGACGCTCGCCTTCGCCAAAACCCAGAATGCGTATCCGCACGGGCATGTCAACGTCAGTCGCTTGGAATTCGAGCGATTCTTCCGCCTTGCCAAAAAATACGTTCGAAATCCAAGCGTACGTGAGTTGTGATGCAGCAACAATTGGTTCGTTCGCATTCGGGCTGAAGCCCGCCCGCCGGTGGCGCTCGCTCAAAGTCTTTGCGGCTGAATCAGTGGTCCAATCCCTCCAGACGACCGCGACGCGACGGTCCGTAATCCAGACACTTGCTGGAGAAGCTGGTGCGGGAGAATCTGGCCAGGGACTGCCGAAGGCAACTTGGATGTGTCGACATACCCGAACTGCATGTTGACCTTCGTACAACACTATTTCTTGGTCATCCAACTTCAGCACACGCTCATCATCAAGAGGCGGGTTGCGGACGTCGCGGAAATCGTTCGCCACTGATACCAATCGGACAATTGCCGAACCCGGGACTTTCAGGGTCTCCTCACTTGGCCCAATTTGAGTCTCGCCATTGATGAAAAAAACAATCAAATCGCGAATCCGCGCCTTGCTTCCGTCCGTACCAACAAGACCGGTGTCCAAGACATATAAGCCTTCACCGGAACCAATTACGCGAAAGCCTGAATACGGTTTACCTTTGACCGATACAGTCACTTGCTCGGCTCGACTGTCGCCGAACGCAAAACCTTCCGTTATCGCAAATCCCAACTTCAAGAAGTGGGATTCAATGAAACAAGTACTTCCAAGTACGAAAAGTCCAAATTGCGTCTTTCCGGCACCTACCTCTGCACCGCCCGGATCGTCAACCACACGATCAATGCAGAAAGCAAACTTGGGTAACTCATCTGGAATCCTCCCACCCAAGAATTTCTGGATGTCGTCAAGTTGCGTCGTTGCCCTGCGCACACGCGACGAGCCCTTGCCCTTTTGCATCAGTTCCGTGGTCCAATACAGTGCGTCAGCCACCCGACTTCTCAGATTCGTGGTCATTATCCGCCTTCGGTTCCAGACCCAGTTGATATTCGCAAGTCCACGGTGACCGTACATTGTAGGGCTGGTCCGTAGCTACAGCCGAACTGGAACGCCCACTACTTGACTTCGTGCTGCTGGGAACTGCAGACTAAAGTCGCGAAATGAAAGAGAAATCGCAGGAGCACCGGTTGTTGTGGCCGGACCCCGGTTCCTACGCCATTTGATCAATTCAACAGGGTCAGGGCAGCGCCTTCCGGAAGACGTCATGAAGCCTCCCAATTGCAAATTGTTCGTATTGCTCCAGACTGCGCAGGTCTAGAGATTCTTCTTTTAAAACCGGTGGCTTCAATTTCCGTCGTCTCATAGTGGGAGATCACACGGACGTGGTGGCTTGCCGACGTTGCCCCATTATGTACATTCTCTCTTACCTGCCGCCGTCCGATTGGGGACCAGCCACCATCAACAATCCCGTTCACAATGTGTGTTCGCTCTCTTACGAGCGACGCCACTAAACGGCTGCGATTTTTAAGGGCCGGATCTTCTGCAGGTATGGCAGTAGTCTGAGTCTGAGTTTGCCAACTAGTTGAGTTGGTCTTGGCTTGTTTGCTCGGACTAGGGCAAACAGACGAAACGAGGGTCTTCTCCAAATGGCCAACTTACGACAAGGCGAACGAGACTCTCGAAGGTTCTCGAAAGTGCTTAGTTGGATGATGGTGTTTGCGTGTTTGGTGGGTGTTCCATTTGAACTTTTGGCAACTCCTGTCTCGGCATCGCAGTCACCAACAGTTGCGGTCGTGCAAGGAGCAGTGGATTGTTCCAATATGCTCAGCACGGCGGGCTTCGCAGGATCGCCATCGGCTCTTATTCTGCGATCGGGCCCGACCATGGCAACGATCAATTACCCACGGCGACTTCCGATTCCTGGCAGCCACAGCATCTTCGGGAGTCCGGCACTTGAGAGTTACAAATTCAAGGTCCCGATCCCGCACGGCCTGAAGGCGATCCCAGTGCACTGGACCCTCTCATGTCAAGACAAGGACGGACAGTACGCGGGCACCCAAAGTGGCCAATTTACTTTGGCGAGACGATTCACTATGGCGCACCCGGCCACTCGAAACATCTGTAATCATGGTGGGACGACGGGTCTGGTTCTGACCATCTGCAACCCTGCTCTGAACAATCGGCTTGGCGCGTGCGCCTGGGCGGTTCTTTCGGCCGGAATTGGCGG
>JGI20206J14855_1000203_pt1 | contig 21898 bp, 18 predicted proteins | sample NGESurdeep092012_6_FD_14855 | JGI IMG/M metagenome (IMG submission 14855) | reverse complement strand
CTGCCGGGCGCCAATTCTACCGAGAAGCTATTCAACGAAGAGCTCGGCGCTGTCATCCAAGTCAAACAAGCCGATGCCGAAGCGGTGCTCAAAGCTTTCGACGGGTACTCTTTCGTAATCGGCCGACCGGCAAAACAGCAACAGATTCATATAATCGACGGATCAAAAATTTATAGCAACAGCCGCGCCCAGCTGGAAAGCTGGTGGAGCGAAACCAGCTACCAAATCCAAAAACTGCGCGACAACCCCGAAGCGGCCGACCAGGAATTCGCCGCCATTCAGGACGACACAGATCCCGGCCTAACCGCCAAGGTCAGTTTCAAGCCGGCGGCCAAACAATACAAGACCAGACCCAAGGTCGCCATCTTCCGCGAACAGGGCGTCAACGGCCAAATCGAGATGGCCGCCGCTTTCGACCGGGCCGGTTTCACCAGCGTCGACGTGCACCTCAACGACATCATTAGCGGCCGCGTCAACCTCGATGACTTCGCCGGCCTAGCCGCCTGCGGCGGTTTTAGCTACGGTGATGTACTCGGGGCGGGCGAGGGCTGGGCCAAATCTATCCTCTATAGCGACCGCCTGCGCACAATTTTTAGTAAATTCTTTGCTCGGCCCGACACTTTCAGCCTCGGCGTCTGTAACGGCTGCCAAATGCTAGCCGCGCTGAAGGAACTGATCCCCGGCGCCGAAACCTGGCCAGCCTTCCTGGGCAACACGTCCGAGCAGTACGAAGCCCGCGTCACGCTCGTCAAGATCAACCAGTCGCCGTCAATCCTCTTCAAAGATATGGCCGGTTCGATACTGCCGATTCCGGTCGCCCACGGCGAGGGCAGGGCCCAATTCGCCGATAAACAGCAGCTGCAATCGGCCCAAAAAGCCAACCTGATTACGGCCCAATACGTCGACAACCGCGGCCAAACAACCGAGACCTACCCGGCTAACCCCAACGGCTCGCCACAAGGCATCACCGCCTTGACCACGCCTGACGGCCGGGCCACCATCCTGATGCCACACCCCGAACGGGCCTTCATGACCCGGCAGCTATCCTGGCATCCCGCCGACTGGGGACTGGACTCGCCCTGGCTCCAAATCTTCCATAACGCCCGCGCCTGGGTCGACCAAGTTTAGCCTTCGATTCTAAAAAAGAAGAGTAGCCGAAACAGAAATACGCCGCATATCAGGGCCAAGATCAGCAATATGACACTTAGTATGCCTGAAGTCAGCTTATGATTTTTGTTGTATTTTCTCTTAGATGAAGCGCTACCCCAAAAACATAATATTATGAGGGGAATTAAGATTAAGACCATTGATCGTGTCCGCGAGGTTTAGGATTCCAGAAACTCAAGCGATTGTTTGTGCTTGGCGTCGTCAATCCGGCCCTCGGCGTGCATGATGTCAACCATCTCGCGCATAGTCATGAAAGCGTGCAGATTGTAGCCTTTGGCCTCAAGCGCCTGGCCGCCGCCTTTACCGTAATCCAGCAGGACTACGGCATCTTTAATAACCAGTCCGTGCTCCTCGATAGCCGGTATAGCCTCAAGCAGGGATGTGGCCCGGGTTACCAGATCCTCGATCATTACTACCGTTTCGCCCTTCTTATATTCACCTTCAAGGCTTTTTTGCAGGCCATAGCCTTTTTTGAGGCCTTCCTTGCGCATAAAGATCCAGGGCTTTTCAAGTTCCAAACTGATAGCGCCGGCAATTGGCAGGGCGGCGTAAGCCACGCCGGCTAGGCGGTCATATTGTAATGATTCCAGTTGAGCGGCGTAGAGTTTGGCCACTTTTTTCAAAATCTTAGGGTAACTGACAAAAAGCCGGAGATCGACATATATAGGACTGACGATACCGCTCTTGAAGGTGAATTCGCCAAACTTAAGCGCGCCGATATCATGCAGGTCAAGCGCCAGCTCGGTCTTTTGATCTTGGATACTCATGCCGTGCCTCCTCTATGCTTATTAATCGCGTCTCGCGAACCAAGGGCTTTCTGGCGGGCGGCCTCGGCGAAGTCCTGACCGTTTGACGCGAATAGGATGTCCCGTGACGAATTGATAATCAAGCCCGTGCCGTCAGGCGTCAAGCCGGCTGCCAGCATGGCTTGCATGTCGCCTTGCTGGGCACCGATGCCCGGCACTAAGATCGGCATAGTCCCGGCTATCTTCCGAACAGCGGCCAGCTCCTCGGGGTAGGTAGCGCCCACCATGAGCAGGCAATTGCCGCTTTCATTCCAACCGTCCACGACCTGGCGCGCCACGTATTCGTATAGTTTCATGTCTTTTACCGGCAAATCCTGCAGCTCGCCGCCGCCTGAGTTCGAAGACTTGCACAGGATAATCATGCCCTTATCTTTGTACTCCAGGAAGGGCATTAACGAGTCTTTGCCGAAATAGGGATGCAGCGTCACTGCGTCGGCTTGCATGACATCAAATACCGCCCGGGCATAAGCCTTGTTGGTATTACCGATGTCGCCGCGCTTGGCGTCAAGAATTATGGGTATATCCGGATATTTTTGCTTGATGTAACGGCAAGTGTCCTCCAGGTAGCCTACGCCCTCACCCCCTAAGGCTTCATAAAAGGCCGGGTTAGGCTTAAAGGCGCAAACGAGGTCCGCCGTAGCGTCAATGACGGCTTTGTTAAAGCTAAACTGGCCAAGCCCTTCGGGCAATTTGGCTACGTCAGGGTCGAGGCCAACACACAGCAAAGAATCGTTTTTGGCTACGGCCGCCCCAAGTTTCTGCAGAAACGTCATCTGTCTATATGTTATCATATAAAAGATATGGGAAAGACGGTTTATCTGCCAATTTACGACATATCCAAGTCCTATAACGCCAACCTCGAAGCCGGCCCGTCTAAGAAATTCAAAGCCACGCTAAAAGCCCCCGCCAAAACCGGCGATTATCAAGTCTTCGGCCTCAAAATCAATTCGCCCTTCGGATCGGCCGCCTGCCCGACGGGCGCCGACAGCCGCTACGTCGAAACCATGTTCGATAACGGCTACGACATCGTGACTACCAAAACCCGGCGCAGCGTCCATTTCGCCCCGCAGCCTTTCGCCAACGTCGTGCACATCGTGCCCGGCAAACTATTGCCCCACCACGACTTCGAGGCTTTGCCCAGCCGCACGACTACTTCGGACAGCGACTACAGCACCCTGACGATAGCCAACTCTTTTGGCAATAATTCAATCGACCCCAGCTACTGGATGCCGGACGCCCGCAAGGCCAACAGCTACAGCCTGGAGAAGCGGGGACGGCTGCTGATTACCAGCATCGTCGGCACCATCCAGCCGGGCTTCACGACCGATGACTATTACGAAGATTTCGCCAAAACGGCCCTGCTGGCCAAAGGCAGCGGCGCCCGGGCGATCGAGATCAACCTGTCATGCCCGAACGTGGCCAACGAGGGCGTGCTTTGCTATGACCCCGAGGCCGTGCTGCAGATCTGCAAACTGGTCAAAGAAGTCGTTGGCGAAACGCCGGTCATCGCCAAATTCGGCTATTTCCCGCAGGCCGTGCAGGGCCTCTTCGAAGAGATGTTCATCGCCGTCGACCCGTACGTCGACGCCATCAGCGCTATCAATACTTACGCGGCGCCGGTAGTAGACGACGACGGCCAGCAGGCGCTGCCGGGCAAGGGCAGGCTCAAGGCCGGCGTCTCCGGCCACGCCATCAAAGACATCGGCCTGGATATGACCAGGCGCCTGGCCGAACTACGCGAACACAATAACCTGCATTATGAAATTTTCAGCATCGGCGGCGTCCTAAACGCCCGGGACTTCATGGAATACCGCCAAGCCGGTGCCGACGTCGTCCTGTCGGCTACCGGCGCCATGTATAACCCCAACCTAGCCGCCGAGATCAAGCTGGCGCTGAAAGCCTCAAAGCGGTAAGCAGCTTTTCGACCAGCTTGCCGGCGTCGTTGTCAAACAAGACCCGGCCTTGGCCGGCTTTTGATATTTTCTGACTTAGGGCAGGCAACTCGTCGGCGATGCCGCCGCTGCCGGTCAAGACGCCGACCGTTTTGCCCATATCTATAAGGTTCGTAAATTCGTTCAAACTGCCCCAGCGTCCGGAAATAATAATCGCCGCGTTGCAGGCGGCGGTCGAAATAACATTACGGTACTTCTTGCGCGCCCGGTCGTCATCGGCTAGAGGGAAGTCTTCCGGCACGTAGACCAGTTTCTCGTAGATGCTCAAATCATCGTCGGCGTATTCCTGGCGTTGTGCGGCTTCATTCGTCGATGATGAGAACCCCCAGACCTCGACGCCTAAGGCGGCCGCGGATTTGGCCGCGGCGTAAGGCAGGCCTGGACAGGCGCCGGTAATCAATATTACCGAGTCGGCATGCTCGCCCAATAACCGGCCGACCTCCTTAGCCAATGGCGTATAAGTCTCGTAATCACCGGCCGCCGAACCGTAAACGCCAATTTTATATTTCATAACTTTTAGTCTAGCACCAGTCGCCGTTATCCGTGGCTACAAGAACAAGGTTTTTAAGCCGTTGGTAGTGGCAATGTCGGCCAAAACGTCGAGGTCCCGAATATAGCAGGCTTCTAACAGGACACGCATTTCCGACCACATGTCGCCATCGGCGAACGGCATGTACATGTCGTGTATATTGTCAGTGCCCATGCCGACCGTCAGACCGGCTTGAATCATTTCCTCGACCGGCGCGATGGAGTTGTGCAATGGCGCCAGCTCCTCGCTGCGGCGGCTGGAAATGTAAGCCAACGGGCAGGTGACGACTAGCAGTCCGGCTTCGTTCATCAGTTTGTATAGTTTCTGCCTGTAGTCTTTGGTCTGGGCGGCGATGGAAATGCCGTGCACGGCCGCGACTTTGCCCTGATAGCCGTGTTCAATCGTCTTTTTGGCCAGCAGTTCGGTATCCCGCTGCGAGGGCAGCCCGTATTGGTCGACGTGGACATGCAGCGGCTTGCCGCCGTTCTTTTTGGCCGTCTCGAACAGTATGTCCAGGTGTTCGGCCTCATGGCCTTCATCCTTTTCGGGTAAGCCGCCGATAATGTCGGCGAACTCTGCGCCGATTTCAAACCATTTCCGGGCTTCAGGGTCGATTACGCCTTTGACGACCTGATTAATGAAACGGATCTCGATTTGGCCTTTGAAATTATCGCGGACTTTTTGGGCGGCTTTGATAGCCTTGTCCTCGATTACCGGGTCGACGTCGATGAACGAGGCCATAGCTTGCACGCCCTGGGCGCACATGGTTTCGACGGCCCGGGCCATGTTACCGTAAATATCATAAACGCTGGCCTTGGCCTTGAATTCATCCGGCAAAGCCCACTTCTGCTGCAACGACAAGTTGGACAGGTGGAAATTTTCTTCAGTCAGTATGTAAGCCCGGTCGATATGACTGTGGGCGTTCACCCAGCCGCCACGCTCCTTGACCTTCTCTAAAAGCGCTTGCTTGGGATCAAAATAGCTTGGCTTGGTCATTCGGGCTCCACCTGGGGCATAAACCCTACACCCGGGCTTTCTCGAGCTTGGAAACGACTTCTTTGGCGACCGAAACGGTGGTAATTAAGGTGACGTTGGCCTTAACGGCTTTTTCGCGGATGGTCTGGCCGTCGGTCTTTTCTTTGGCCTTGCTCTCCTCGCGGTCGGTGCCGGTCGGGATGTTAATGATGATGTCGAAACGGTTGGCGTCGAGTAAGTCGGCCAGGTTAGGCTTCAGCTCGGGCGAGCTGATCTTGTTGACCAGGATGGCTTCGATGCCGTGGCTCTTGAGGAACTTGTGGGTCTTGTAGGTCGCGTACAGCTGGTAGCCCATGCTATTGAGGGCCTTGAGCTGCGGCAACAGCTTAAGCTTCTTGTCGCGGCCGCCGATCGCCAGCAGGGCAGTGTGCTTGCGGCGCTGGGCCAGCTTCATTTGCAAGGTGTAATGCTCGATGAAACCGGCCGAGGCGTTCTGGTTGAAATGGCTGCCGTCTTCCATGAAAGTCGCCAGTTTTTCGTCGAAAATGGTGTTCGGCGTTTCGACGGCGACGGCCTCGACGTGGCCCTTGAACAGCTTGACGGTAACCGTGCCGGTGATCTTCTCGTTAACCTTGTCTTCGTAAGCGTTGAGGTCGTCCATGAGCGGCTCGAACCAGAGGGCGCCGTAACATAAGTAGGCCCATTTTTCGTCGACGATGCTCTTGAATTCGTTTTCCAGCCGGGTCGAAGTGTAGCGCTCCAGCGCCTTGTGGGCGGTGACGATGGTTTCGGCCGCCGGCGCTTCGTAAATGCCGCGGACTTTCAGGCCGATAACCCGGTCTTCGAGCAGGTGGACGATACCGATGGCGTGCTCGGCAGCCCGCTTATTCAGCACGCCGATGATTTCGACCAGGCCCATCTGCTTCTTATCGACGGCTACCGGCAGGCCTTTTTCGAATTCCAGCTTGATGTATTCGGGAGTGTTCTTGGCTTTTTCGGGAGTTTTGCAGACTTGGAGGATTTTTTCGAGCGGCGGGATGAGGGCGGGGTTTTCGATCTCGCCGCCTTCGCCGGTCACGCCCCACATGTTGTCATCATAAGAGTAAGGTTTGTCCTTGGTCTGTTTGACCGGTATGCCGTGCTTAAGGCAGTATTCGATCTGTTCGTCGCGGCCCATACCCCATTCCCGGACCGGCGCTATGATCTTGATGTCAGGGTTGAGGGCTAAGGCCGAGCCTTCCATGCGGATCTGGTCGTTGCCTTTGCCGGTAGCGCCGTGGGCAATGGCGTCGGCGCCTTCCTGGGCTGCGATCTTGACGGCCCATTTAGCCAGCAACGGCCGGCCCAGCGGCGTCGACAGGTAGTATCGCCCCTGGTACATGCCGTTGGCCTTGATGCCGAGGGCGATGTATTCGTCGGCGAACTCTTCGCGGGCGTCGATGACTATGGCTTTTGAGGCGCCGAGGTCTAGAGCTTTCTTGCGGATGGCTTCCAGGTCGTCGGTCTGCTGGCCGATATCTATGGTCAGGGCGATGACTTCAGCCTTGTATTCTTCCTGGATCCACTTGACCATGGTCGAGGTGTCCAAGCCGCCGGAATAGAGTAAAACGACTTTTTTGACCTCGCCTTTGCGGCCTTCGTGGGAAGCGACTTTGACATACTCATTTTTGCTCTTTAGCGCCATATTTACCTCAAAACTTAAGATTATGTGCTATGAAATGAATCATTTTTGCAAAATTATCATCTCAATTACACAAAAGTTTAAGCTTTTGCCGGTGTAAAGTCAAGTTTTTAATAATCCGGGCTTGCGCAGGACGAACGCGCTAGCTACACTGGAAATATGAATCGTGTCGGGACCACTCATCGCTTGCAGCTGCTTAGTGGTCGCGCTCATCCGGAACTAGCTGCCGAAATCGCCGCCTGTATGGGCACGAAACTAAGCGACATTAAGGTGAGTAACTTCGCCAACGGCGAAGTTAGCATTCGCTTCAACGAGTCATTGCGCGGCAATGACGTTTTTATTATTCAGAGCCATGGCACCAGAGTTCACGAGTCGATTTTTGAACAGCTTTTGATGATTGACGCCGCCAAGCGGGCTTCCGCCCGCAGCATTACGGCCGTGTGTCCCTTGCTTAGCTACGCTAGGCAAGACCGTAAATCAGCGGGCCGCGAACCAATCGGGGCCCGTTTACTTGTAGACATGCTGTCGGCCGCCGGCGCCGACCGGATTATGAGCATCGACTTGCATTCCGGGCAGACCCAGGGCTTCTTCGACGGGCCGTTCGACCATTTGATCGCCATGCCGCTGTTTAAGAAATATATCAAGGACAACTTCGGCAACGACATCGTTTTCGTTTCGCCTGACGCCGGCCGCGTCAAGATGACCGAACGCTACAGCAGCTCGTTCGGCGCCGACATGGCCATTATCCACAAGACGCGTTCCACGACCAAGCACAACAGCGTCGTCGCCAAGCAGCTGATCGGCGACGTGAAAGGCCGGGCCTGCGTCATCGTCGACGATATGATCGACACGGCCGGCACTTTCTGCGCCGCGGCCGACATGCTCAAGGACAAGGGCGCCAAATCGGTTTACGGGCTGGCCACGCACGGTATTTTCTCGGGCACCGCCATGGAGCGGATTGAGGCCTCGGCTTTCGAGAGGGTAATCGTCACCAACACCGTGCCGGTCGACAGTCAGGGCATCACCGACAAGATCGAAGTCTTATCAGTCGCCCAGCTCCTGGCGGACGCCATCGACGCTGTCGCCAGCGGCAACTCCTTATCAGCTATTTTCGAAGGCCAAAACCAGATCTGACCTTGATTATTCAAGCGTTGAACGGTATGCTCTATCAGGTATGTCTTTAGATGTAATTGTAGGGTTGCAGAGGGGTGACGAGGGCAAAGGCCGCTTCGTCGACCTGGTAGCAGGCGATTACGCCATTATCGCCCGCGCCAATGGCGGCGCTAACGCCGGCCATACCGTCATACCCAAAATCGGCGACGAGCCGCTGGCTTTGCACCAGATACCCTCAGGCGTAGCTTACCCCGACAAACTGAACATCATCGGCAACGGCGTCTACCTGGATCCGCCGAAACTGATCGAAGAGATGGCGACCATCCGCGGCGGCGGCCTAGCCGTATCTCCGAAGAACCTACTTATTAGCGATGCCGCCCACCTGGTTTTGCCGCACCACATTATTCTCGACAGCTTGCGCGAAGCCGGCAAAGCGGCGCAGGGCAGCACCAAATCCGGCATCGCCTACGTGGCCGCCGACAAGTATTTGCGCGAAGGCGTCCGGCTGGAGTCGATCGCCGAGCCGAAAGTGCTCCTCAAGCGCGTCTATGACGGCTTGGCCCGAGTCAACGAACTGGTCCCGGCCGCCCAGCGCCGGTCCAAGGCCGAACTGGAAGCCGAAGCCAAGGCCTGGCTCAAAGCCACCGAAACGCTTAAGCCCTACCTGGCCGACACGACCGAAATGATAAACGGCCGGCTGAAGCGGGGCGAGCGCGTGCTGGCCGAAGGCGCCCAGGCTTTTTGGCTGGACATTAACCACGGCATGTACCCGGCGGTCACTTCTTCTTCGACGACGGTCAGCGGCCTGCTGGACGGACTCGGCGTCTCGGCCAAGTACCTTGGCAAAGTCATCGGTGTCACCAAAGCCGTCAAATCACATGTCGGCGGCGGCCCGCTGGTCACCGAAATAGCTGACGAAAAACTGGCCACGGCCGTCCGCGGCCCGCTGGGCAAGACCGACAGCGAGTACGGTGTGACGACTAACCGGCCGCGCCGCATCGGTTATCCCGACCTAGTCGAACTGCGCAACGCCATTTGCGTTAACGGCGTCGACGAATTGGCTATTTCCAAGCTGGACCACGTACCGCGTTTCGGCCCGACCGTGCCGGTCGCTACCAGCTATACTTACCGCGGCCAGCAGCGCCAGACAGCGCCGTCTTCAGCCCTGGCCCTGGCCCAATGCGAGCCTAACTATCAGAACTTAAAAACCTGGAAACAAGAGCTCAGCGGCGTCCGCGACTACGATGAACTGCCGCCCGAGGCCAAGGCTTTCGTCGAGCTATTCGAAACCGAACTGGGCGTACCGGTCACCAGAATCGGCGTCGGCCCCCGCCGTGAACAGGTCATTCTCAAATAAGCGGTTTGCTATAGTATTAGGTATGAAATATATCCTGACGGCCGGCTGGGAGGACGGCGTAGCCGATTTGACCGAGAGGCTGGTACGCGAACTGGCCGGCGGCCGGCGGGTGCTCTGGCTGGTCAGCGGCGGGTCGAACGTTATACCCAGCGTCCAGATCATGGGCAACATCCCGGCTAACCTCCAGGCTAACCTAAGCGTCATGCTGATCGATGAGCGTTACGGCGAGCCCGGCCATGAGGAATCAAACTGGGCACAATTGATGAAAGCCGGCTTCGAAGGCGGGGAAGCGACCCTGCTGCCAGTCCTGGAAACCAGCCTGGATTTCGACCAGACCATCGCCCGTTATAACGAAATAGCGGCCCGGGCTTTCGGCGCTAGCGAAGTCATTATCGCCCAGCTGGGCGTCGGCGCCGACGGCCACGTGGCCGGTATTTTGCCCGATTCGCCAGCCGCCGAGGAGACGGATGCCCTAGCTGCCGGCTACCGCAGCGACCCTTTTGCGCGGCTAACCCTGACTTTCACGGCTTTGCGCCGGGTCAGCGCCGCTTACGTCTTCGCCTTCGGCAACACCAAGCGCCAGGAACTGAAAAAACTCCAGACCCAATCGATACCGCCCAGCCGGCAGCCAGCCCAGGTCCTGAAGCAACTGCCCGAAGCTTACTTCTACAGCGACCAGTTCGGAGACAACCCGTGAGCCGGGCGACGCCAGACCAAAATCCGCACCTGGAGCCGGCCATAATCGTGATTTTCGGCATTACCGGCGACCTGGCGCAGCGCTATTTGCTGCCGGCGCTTTACCATTTGATAAAGGACGGTTTGCTCGACGAACACACGGAGATAGTCGGTATCACGCGCGGCCCGACGACGGCCGAACAACTGTTTGAAAAAGTCGAGCTGTGCGTTAACGAAATCGACAAAGTCTGCGACCCGGCAGCCCTCAAGGCCATGCACGAACGAACGACCATGTTCCAAATGGACATGGACGACCCGGCCGGCTACGACGCTTTGCTGGCCAAACTTAACGGCCTCGAAGACCAAAAGGGCCTATGCATGAACCGCTTGTATTACCTGTCGATTCCGCCCCAGGCTTACTTGCAAGTCGTCCGCTTGATGGGCGAGCGGGGCCTTAACGCCAGCTGCCAGCATGACCGGGCCGTGACCCGGCTGCTGGTCGAGAAGCCTTTCGGCTTCGACGTCGGTTCGGCCCGCGAGCTTATAGATGAAATCGCGTCCGTTTTCGAGGAAAAGCAAATCTTCCGGATCGACCACTACATGGCCAAGGAGACCGTCCAGAACATCTTGACTTTCCGTTTCCGCAACCCGATATTCGAGGCCTTGTGGAGCCGGGAGCATATCGCCAGCATCGAGATCAGCGCTAGGGAGAAGATCGGCATCGAAGGCCGCAAGGCCTTTTACGAGCCGCTGGGCGCGCTGCGCGACTTTATCCAGAGCCACTTGCTGCAAATCCTGGGCATCGTCGCCATGGACGAGCCGGAGGTGCTGGACAGCCAGCATATCCACGCCGCCAAGCAGGCTTTGCTGCAAAAGGTCGAGCCGGTAAGCGTCGAGGCGTCGGCGGCAAGGGTAGTCCGCGGCCAATACAACGGTTACCGGGAAGAGGTTGATAACCCCGAATCAGCTACCGAAACCTATGCAGCCATCACCGTTTTTATAGATAATGAACGCTGGCAAAAAGTGCCTATCACCCTCCTGACCGGCAAGGCGCTTGACGAGCGCAAGACCGAGATATGCGTGACTTTCCACGGTACGCCCGAGGCCGCCAGCAACCAGCTGCGTTTCCGGATCCAGCCGGACGAAGGCATCGAGCTGGACCTGGCGACTAAGAAACCCGGCTATAGCCAGGATTTGCAGACAACCGTCATGGACTTCTCCTACCTTAACGATTTCGACAACCATGGCCACCCCAACGCCTACGAAAGGGTCCTGGTCGATGCCGTGCGCGGCGACCATACCTTGTTCGCTACCAGCCAGGAAGTTTTGGACAGCTGGCGGATCGTCCAGCCCGTACTCGACAAATGGGCCGGCCAGGCCGATGACCTGCTGTTCTACGAACCGGGTAGCCGCGGACCGGACGCCGAAGCGGGCTAAAGTCGGCATAATTTGCTAAACTTAGGCTTATGATTACCTACTTCCAAGCGATTATCATGGGCCTGCTGCAAGGCATCAGCGAACTGTTCCCGGTCTCCAGCCTCGGCCACTCGGTGCTAGTACCATGGCTGCTGAACTGGCATATATTGCTGGCCGACCAGAGCAAGAGCGAATCGTTTTTCTTATCGTTCGTAGTCGTCCTGCACGTGGCGACGGCGACAGCCCTGCTGATTTTTTACCGGGCTACCTGGTGGCGGATTATCAAAGGCTTTTTCGGATCGCTGAACAGCCGTCGAATCGACAACCCCGACGCCCGCCTGGCCTGGCTGCTGATCGCGGCGACCATCCCGGCCGGCATTATCGGCCTGGCTTTCGAGCATGAGCTGCGCACGCAATTCGCTAAGCCCCTGTCAGCGATTATTTTCCTGTTCATAAACGGCTGCATCTTACTGTTAGGCGATTACCACATCAAACAAGCTTCGCGCCGGCAATCTTACAAGCAGGTGACTACCACCGAGAATATCAGCGCCAAGCTGACCCTGCGGCGGGCCGTCATCATAGGTATCGCCCAGGTCGGCGCCCTCTTCGCCGGCATCAGCCGCTCGGGCATTACTATAGTCAGCGGCATGTACAGCGGGCTTGACCACGAGGACGCGGCCCGGTTTTCGTTCCTGCTGGCAACGCCGATTATCTTTGGTGCCGGCCTGATCAAACTGCCTGATTTTTTCAGTAACCTGGACGCCGGCGTACGCAGCCAGATCCTGGTCGGCGGCCTAGCCGCGGGTGTGGCGGCCTACCTGACGGTGCGCTTCCTGGACAAATACTTTCGGAACAAGACGCTGAGGCCGTTCGCCATCTACTGTCTGGGCGCCAGTTTAGCGATGCTGTTACTCGGCCTGGTCCGCGGCCATTTCTAAGCCGTAACTATGCTGATTGATATTTTAATCACGCTGTTCGCGCTTAGCGCGCTGGTGCGCGGCCGCGATATTGGCTTCGTCAGGCAATTCGGCTCGACGGCCGGCTTCTTCGGCGGGCTATTCCTAGGGGCGTGGCTTGAACCCCACACCGTCAACCTTGCCCATAACCAAACCGGCCGGGTCATCGTCACGCTGGTAACCACGCTTGGCTGCGCCCTAATATTGCTAATCCTCGGCGAATACGCCGGCATGCGGATCAAACGGCGGGTCCGGTTGCGGCTGCAACGGGTCAACAAACTTGATAACGGCTTCGGCGCCCTGCTTGGCGTGGTAACGCTGCTGCTAACGGCCTGGCTGATAGCGGCCGTCGTCGGCACTTTGCCGTTCCCGTCGCTGCAATCGGACCTGCGTGATTCCCGCATCCTGAGTACGCTGGACGATGACTTACCGGCCGCGCCGGTCTTGATTGCCGGTTTAGGCCATTTAATCGATCCGAACGGCTTCCCGCAGGTCTTCGTCGGCAGCGAGCCCAGTCCGCCGTCTAACGTCAGCACACCCTCGTTCGGCGATTTGCAAACGGCGGTAGATAACGACCGGGCATCGGTAGTCAAGGTCGAAGGGCAGGGCTGCGGCGGCATCATCGAAGGCTCGGGCTTCGTCGTCGGGCCCGACGAGATAGCGACCAACGCCCATGTCGTGGCCGGCATACGCTGGCCCTACGTGCAGGATAGCAACGGCACCCACGGCGCTACGGTCATCTGGTTTGACCCCAGCCTGGACTTCGCCGTGCTACGCGTTGACAACCTGGCGGGCCGGCCGTTAACCATAAGTAGCAGCCAGTCCGTCAGCGCCGGTACGCCCGCGGCCGTGCTCGGTTATCCCGGCGGCGGCCCGTTCACGGCCGATACGGCGGCACTGCTTGACGAATTCACGGCGACCGGCCGCGACATTTACGGCCGCGGCAACACCAACCGAGACGTCTACGAGATTAAGGCCAACGTCATGCCCGGCAACTCCGGCGGACCGCTGGTAGCCCTGAATGGCCGTGTCATTGGGGTCGTTTTCGCCAGATCGTCAACCTACCAGCAAGTCGGCTACGCTCTAACGACCAGCCAGATTAAGACGGAGATCCAGCAGGCAGCCGCCAAAAACCACTATGTCGGCACCGGCCAATGCGCCGAGTAAAATAACTTATTTGCTATAATAGCCGTAAATGACTGGCAAAAATCCGACTCTTGAAAAAGCGCTGCCTTACGTCCTGTTAATCGCCGGCCTGATCGGTTATGCCAGCGCTTTTGTCATCATGTTCGACAAAATCCAGATCCTCAAAAACCCGGCCTACATCCCGTCCTGTAGCCTGAACCCGATCATCAGCTGCGGCAGCGTCATGCAGAGCAAGCAGGCTAATGTTTTCGGTTTTCCCAATCCGTTCATCGGCCTAGGGGCTTACCCGGTGCTAGCCGTCGTCGGCGGCGCCATGTTGGCTGGCGCCCGTTTCAAGCGCTGGTTCTGGCTGGCCCTGAATGCCGGCATGGTCCTGGGGCTGGCCTTCGCTTACTGGTTATTATATGAAAGTGTCTACCGGATACACGCCTTGTGCCCTTACTGCTTGACCATAGACGTCCTGACGATAACCGCGGTCTGGTACGTCACGCTTTACAATATCGACCAGAAACATCTCCGGCTGCCCAAGGGCAGGGCACAAGCGGCTTACGTTTGGGTCCGGCGGCATCATCTCGACATCCTGATAGCCTGGTTCATAATAATCATCGGTTTGATTCTTAAACACTTCTGGTACTATTACGGCAAGGGTTTCTAAATCCCATCCAATCCTGTTAACATATAAATAACTTTCAACATGAAAAAACACACTATAGAGAGAACTATAGAAGCGCCCGCCAAAGCGCTTCAATACGGTGTCGAGGGCGGCCAAAAAATTGCCAAAAACATGCCTATGACCGGCCACGAACCGCTCAAGCGGGCCAAAGACTACTGGTACTTGCTGGGGCCCGGCCTGACCACTGGGGCCTCTGATGACGACCCGTCGGGGATTGCCACCTATTCGCAAACCGGCGCGCAATACGGCTTCGGGCTGTTGTGGCTGTCGGCCTTTACTTTTCCGCTAATGGCCGTCATCCAGGAGATGTGCGCTAGAATCGGGCTCGTTACCGGCCGGGGCTTGGCCGGCAATATCCGCACCCACTTCGGTAAACGGGTGCTCTACCTGAGCACCTTGTTCCTGTTCGCCGCCAACACCTTTAACATCGGCGCCGACATCGGCGCGATGGCCAACGCTGTCCAACTATTAAAGCCGGGCGCCAATTTCGCCATCCTGGTTATCGCCCTGACGCTGTTTATACTGCTGCTGCAAATATTTACCCCTTACGTGAGGTACGCCCGCTACCTTAAATGGCTGGCTTTGATTTTATTCGCGTATATCCTATCGGCCATCCTGGCCCACCCGAATTGGCATACGGTCGTCAAAAACTCGGTCCTGCCCCATATCACTTTCAGCAAACAGCAGCTGCTGCTGATCTGCGCCATCCTTGGTACTACGGTCACGCCGTACCTTTTCTTCTGGCAAACCTCCCAGGAAATAGAAGAAGAAATCGCCGTCGGCCAAGTCACCATCAAACAGCGCATGGGCGCTACCGCCGGCGAAGTCAAGAAGATGCGCATCGACGTCTGGTCGGGCATGTTCCTGTCAAACGTGGTTATGTTTTTCATCATCGCGGCTTGCGCCAGCGTGCTGTTTACGCATGGCGTCACCAATATAACTACGGCCGCCCAAGCGGCCCAGGCTTTGCGGCCGTTCGCCGGCAACGCCGCCTACTGGCTGTTCGCTCTGGGCATCCTGGGCATGGGCCTGCTGGCTATACCGGTCTTGGCGGCTTCCAGCGCCTACGCCATCAGTGAGAGCATGGGCAAAAGGCAAGGGCTGAACAACAAGCTCAAGCAGGGCTACGCTTTCTACGGCGTGATTATCATTTCGATGCTGGTCGGGCTGGGGTTGAATTTCATCGGCCTCAACCCTATCAAGGCGCTGATTTACTCGGCCGTCCTAAACGGCATGGTAGCCCCGGTCATATTGGTGCTGATCCTGCTGATCGCCCGCAATAAGCGCGTCATGGGCGAATGGAAGAACGGCAGGGTCTCGGCCGGCCTCGGCTGGTTCCTGGCACTAATTATGACCGGCTCTGGCGTGGCCGCCATCTATTCCTTGTTCTAAACCGTTCAATAGCAGGCTGCTATTCGCTGCGCAGGGCGTCGATCGGGGCTTTGCGGGCGGCCTTAACGGCCGGTACCGTGCCGAATACGATGCCGACCAGCAGCGACACGCCAGTGGCCAGAACGACAACTTGCCAGCCGATGCTCGGCTCCAAATTGGTAAAGGCCCTGATTACCAGGTCGGCCAAAAAGGCCAGGCCGATGCCGATCACGCCGCCGGTCAGGCTCAGCACGGCCGACTCGATCATGAATTGGCCCATGATCTGGCGGTTGGTGGCGCCGACGGCTTTGCGGATACCGATTTCGTGCATCCGTTCGGTGACCGAGACCAGCATGACGTTCATGATGCCGATGCCGCCGACTAATAGGGAAATAGCCGCCACGCCGGCGATTAAGCGAGTTAACAAATCAAGTATGCCGTTGCTGGCCGCCACGTTTTGGTTGCCGGACAAGACGCTCGGGCCGCTCTGGCCGCCATGGACCTGGTCGAGCGTTTTTTGCAGCCGGCCGGCGACGGCGCGGGTAGATTGCGAAACGGCGGGGCGGGCCAGTATTTCATAAGTCGGGGCCGTGTTATTGCTCAGGCTTTCGGCTACGTCATTAGGTATAAAAATGGCGTCGTCGAAGTCAACCTGCTGGCCGAGCGGCATGCTTTCGAACTGGTTGAATATACCCCTGACGATAAACTGCTGGCCATGGAAGGTGATGCTGCGCCCCAGCGGCACGTCCTCGTTGAACAAGACTTCGCTGGCATGCTGGCCGAGCACGGCGACGTTGCCGCCGTCCGAGTCGTCGAAGAAATTGCCATAGGCCATCGACTGGTTGAGCAGGCCGGGCAGCGCCCCGGTAGTACCGATTACGAAACCGCCCGAGTAGGCGTGGTCGCCCTTGACCGTATTGCCGACTATCGTTAGCGGCGCGCTGCTGGCCACGCCGGGCGTGCGGCTGACGACGCTTATATCCTTAGTGCCGAGCGTGCCGCTGACGTTCAAACCGGAAATGGCGTCGCCATTGCTGCCGCTGCCGCCGGCGTGCAATTCGGCCGGCCGGACCGTGATGAGGTTGCTCCCCAAGTGGTGGATCTGGCCGCTGATCTGCTGCTTGATGCCTTCGCCGATGCCGACCACGGTTATAACCGACGCGACGCCGATAATCACGCCCAGCATCGTCCAGAAACTCCTGAGCTTGGCCCGGCGCACCGAATCGATGCCGGCCCTCAGGTGGCCGCTGGTTAGGGACCTCATTTGGACCCCCGGCTGCGGGCAGTTGTCCGTTTGGCTTTGGCGCGAGTGGTGGATTTGGACTTGGCGCTGGCTTTTTTGCGCTTGGGGCGGAGAGCGGTTTTGTCCGGGAAAGCTTTCATCATGACCGACACGCCAGCCAGGTCGTCTTCTTCACTGGTCGTGGGGATAGTGTAAAGCACCTTTCGGGCCCGCGGCGCGACTTGGCCGAGGGCGGTCTTCTCGTCATGGATGACACTGCCGTCGTGCATATAAACGACGCGGGTAGCAAAACGCGTCAGTTCGGGGTTATGGGTGACGAACAGCACCGTATTACCCATTTTGTGGATGTCGGCCAGGAGCTCCATGACCAGGCGGGAGCTGGAGCTGTCCAGGTTGCCGGTCGGTTCATCGGCAATTATAAGCTTAGGGTTGTTAACCAGCGCCCGGGCGATCGCGGCGCACTGGGCCTGGCCGCCGCTAAGCTGGCCGGGCAAGAAGTATTCGCGGTCCTGGACGCCAACGCGTTCCAGCATTTGGCTGGCCAGCTTGGTCCGGCGGGAGCTGGACACGCCCTTGTAAGCCAGCGGCAAGGCGACGTTGTCCAGGACCGTCAGCCGCGGCAGGAAGTTGAACGACTGCAGAATGAAACCGATGGTGTCGCGCCGGAACTTGGCCGCCTGGTTAGGCCGGAGGCGGGCGACCGATTTGCCGTCCAGACGGTAATCGCCGTGGCTCGGCCGGTCGAGCAGGCCGATAATGTTCATGAGCGTGCTTTTACCGCAGCCGCTGGGGCCCATGACGGCCACGAATTCGCCTTTTTCAATCGTTAAGCTGACCTCGTCGAGCGCCAGGGTAGTGGCATCGCCGAAGCCGTACAGTTTACTGACGTCTTGTAGTTCAATTAAGGCCATTCTCTCTTCTAGTCTAAACCCGTTCTTGCCATTTTTGCAAGGTATTTTGTAGTAATTATTCGCACAAAGCGGCATTTGTTATACTGGCCTAAGCTCGGCTAAGTTTTTGGAGGGGTCGCATAGTGGTCTAGTGCGCCGTCTTGGAAAGGCGGTATAGGGGTAACTCTATCGAGGGTTCGACTCCCTCTCCCTCCGCCAAAGCGTTCATGAACGAGTATGCTACACTTTAAGTATTAGCTCGATCGGTGCGACACATGTTCAAGCAATATTTCTCAAACAAAAGCAAACAAACCCAGCGGTTGACCGCAATCCTAACGGTAATTGTCGTTGCCGGCATAGGTACTTTCTTATTAACCGGCTCCCATGCCGCTACGCCTTACGTGTCCCTGAGCGCCGATAGCGGCACGTTGACCAGCGGCGCGCAGCTTAAGCAAACCTGCGGCGGCGCCAGCGGCGGCAGCTGCGTGGTGTTTGGGGGCGGTGGCGGAGGCGGCACTACCAACACCGGGGTGCCATGGGTCGGCCTGAATGACTTTACTGGCTGGGGTCCGCCCCTAACGCACCAGTACCTGAGCGACGGTTTTAGGTGGGCCAGGATCTCCGTAGGCGGTAGTTACGCGGCCAATAATGCCATAGATGCCATTCTGGCCCCGGGCTGCGATGACGGCATATCTTCCGACAGCTCCCTCCTGTGCAGCGCGGTCGTCATAGTGCCCAATAACGCGGCCGAAGCCATGACTTGGATGACCCACTATGCCAGCTACGGCTCGCGCATCGTATGGGAGTTCGGTAACGAACAGTACCTGACCCAATCCGGCTACACGATGACGGCCCAGGCCTACGCCCAAGCTTACGCGGCCGCTTACAGCGCTAAGCACGCGGTCGGCAGCGGCATCACATCGCCGTTGCTCTTTATGACAACCGGCGACCCCTGCTGGGGTATTGCTAAAGACGCCTGCACGAACGGCGCGGAATTATATCTTGAGAAGGCGATGAGCAACACGGCAGACTCGAACGGCGTCAAGGGCGTGCCCAATCTCCAAGTTGACGGTTTCTCGACCCATACCTATGGCGGCGCCAACAGCAATACCAGCAATGATACCAATGGAGTCGACGCCTTGATTGCCCAGCACCAGGACGCTGTCAACCACGGCTTTACCAATACCCCTTGGTATGTCACCGAATGGGGCGTTACCATAAATCCTAGCCAGGCGAGTAGCGGGGCTTCCGTCAACGACGGCTACTACGCCCCTAGCTACGCCGACCAGGCGGCTGATATAACCTCAGCCTACGGCAAGATGGTCAGCTACGGCGACGGCGCCAATGGAACCTGGCTCGAGGGGATTATGTATTATCAAACCCATGATGACTCAACGGGCTGGTTCGGCTTGCTCACATCGCCGAATGCTCCCTCGCACGATAACGCTGGCGATGTTGCCGGTGGAGAGGTAGGCTGTACGTCCGGCCAGCCGCCTCCGCCGTGCGGTAACGCCAATACGCCGATAAACCTGCGCCCTTCGTATACCGCTCTCAAAGCTTTCCTGACCAATCATTGATGGGCCATCCCGGCGGCCGAAGTTAGGCAGTCCGGTTTCCTGGGAAGAAGTGTTACAATTGGGGTTATGCTTGTGTCCTCGTTTTTCTCTTGGTGGTACGGTTCCGGCTGGCAGCATGTGGTTAAGAGTTTAAGGCCGCGGCTGCACCAGGTAGCTAATGCCTTTTCGGCCAGGCAATTATTAAGGACGCTGTTTTCGCCTTGGCGGCGGATTATTACCTATCCCGGCGCCAGCCTGGCCGAGCGCTTCCACGCCTGGGGCGATAACGTGTTTAGCCGGATAGTCGGGTTCGTCGTCCGTTTCTTCGTGCTGGTGGCAGCCTTAATAATTCTGGTGCTGGTGGCCGGGCTGACTATCCTGGAAATTATCATCTGGCCGCTGCTGCCGTTAGCGGTTCCCGGCTGCCTGATAGCGGGGCTTATAATATGAATGAACTTATCAACCCCAGGGCTTCCAGGGCACGGCAGGCCCACTTAAGCCGGACCATCGGCAAAACCGGCTATATGATACTCCTGGCATTGGCCGGACTGGCGGCCATCGCGGGCCTGGCGCTTGGTTTTACCGCCGGCTGGCGCTATACGGTCTTGCTGGCGGCACCGGGTTTGCTCTGCTATCTGCCGGCCATCTGGTGGAAACGGCAATTATCGGTTTTGCCGGCGGCCGGCAATGATTTGAACGGCCGTTTATCGGTAGACGTCCTGGCGCGGCTGACCCCGCAAACGCCGCAGCAGCCCCAAGCTATCTGGGAGGCAATCAGCGGCCATTGGCAGGCTGGCTTCTTTTTGCGGCATTTGTTAATGGACCAGGGCATGGTCGGGCCGCAATTGGGCACCGACCCGGCCGAACTGGGACGAGCGCTGGAGCTAGCAACCAGATTGGCCGACAACAACGGCAGCCCGGTCATCGAGCTGGGTTTCGTGGTGGCCGGCCTGATGCTGGCGGCGCCGGGTTTCCAGCAGCTGCTGGTCCAACTCAAGGCCCAGCCGGCCGACGTCGAAGCTATTGCCAATTGGCTGGGGCGCGGACTGGCTGAAGAGCGCGAGAGCGGGCGCGATTTCGGCGGCATCGGACGCGACTGGGCGTTCGGCTTTACGCCGCTGCTCGACCGCTTCGGTGAGAACATCAGCCTGTCTATCGCCAACCACGGCGCGCATTTCGGCTGGCTAACCAAGTCCGATGGTGTCTTAGCGATCGAAGCGGCCTTTAATAACCGGGCGGCGGCCGTCGTCTTGATCGGCGTTGACGGCATCGGCAAGAGCCAGAGCGTTTACGCGCTGGCGCAACGGCTAATCGAAGGTAACACCGCGCCCAGTTTGGCCTATCATCAAATAATCGGGCTCAACGCCACCAATATTACTTCGCACGCTCAGAAGCCGGGCGAGCTGGAGCAAATCATGCTGAGCCTCTGCAACGAAGCCGCCCGGGCCGGCCACGTCATTTTGTTCCTTGACGACGCCCAGCTGTTTTTCAACGACGGCCCCGGTTCATTTGACGCTTCGCAGATCCTGCTGTCAATCATCCAGGCCCGTTCGGTGCCGATTATCCTGGCCCTGTCGCCCAGCGACTACCAACGCCTCAAGACCAAGAACCAGAGCCTGGCCGGCCAGCTGACACCAGTAGTTTTGCAGGAACTGCCCGAAGACGGGGTCATGCGCATCCTCGAAGACACGGCCATCAGTCTGGAGCGCCGCCACCAAATCCTGGTCTCCTACGAAGCGCTGCACGAAGCTTACCGTTTGAGCGGCCGCTACGAACAGGACGAAGCCTACCCGGGCAAAGCCATCAAGCTGCTCGAGCAAGCCGTCACCCACAGCGAGAATTCCGCCGTCACCGCCGCCAGCGTCCAGCGGGCGATCGAGCAGACCCGCGGCGTCAAAGCCGAAAGCGCCGCGCCCGTGGAAGCCGACGCCTTGCTGCACCTGGAAGACAACATCCATAAGCGTATGATCAACCAGACCCACGCCGTCAGTGCCGTGTCCAACGCCTTGCGCCGCGCCCGGGCNGGCGTCACCAACCCGCGNCGGCCGATCGGCAGCTTCCTCTTCCTCGGGCCGACCGGCGTCGGTAAGACCGAACTGGCCAAATCGGTCGCCGCGACTTATTTCGGCTCGGAATCGGCCATGATTCGCCTGGACATGAGCGAGTACCAGCAGCCGGACGACGTCCAGCGCCTGCTGTCTACCGGCGAGGCCGACACGGCCAGTCTGCTGATGTCCGTCCGCCAGCAGCCTTTCGCCGTCGTCCTGCTGGACGAAATCGAAAAAGCCCACCCCAACATCCTAAACCTGTTATTACAGCTGCTCGACGAAGGCCAGCTAACCGACATGTCGGGGCGCTCGGCGTCATTCAAAGATTGCGTGATTATCGCCAC
>JGI20206J14855_1000192_pt1 | contig 22605 bp, 16 predicted proteins | sample NGESurdeep092012_6_FD_14855 | JGI IMG/M metagenome (IMG submission 14855) | reverse complement strand
CCATTTGATACAACTGATCACCGGACAAAATCAAAACATGATCATATTCCAGGCTTTCCAAATGGCGCAGAGATTGGCGTACTGCATCGGCAGTACCCTGGAACCATTCAGAACTTTCGGGAGTTTGTTCTGCAGCTAATATATCTACAAAGCCGCTGCTGAAATTACTAAACTGATACGTGTTTTTTATATGTTTATTCAGAGAAGCAGAATTGTATTGTGTAAGCACAAAAATCCTATTGATATTAGAATTGATGCAGTTGGAGATAGGAATATCTACCAGCCTGTATTTACCAGCAATAGGCACGGCAGGTTTACTTCTGTTTTGAGTAAGCGGGTACAAACGTGAGCCTGCGCCACCACCAAGTATTACAGCAATTACTGATTTACTAATCCACATATTTGTTTGCATTTTTTAAATTGATTTAAAGATTTAATGAATTATGTTTTGCAATTTATGTTAAGTTTTATCTTAGCCTCACCCTGCTCCCTAGGCCGCCAGGACGGAAAGATGGAAACGCTTTATTAAATTATATCTATTTAAAAGTCAAATAATTAAAAAATAAAGATCTTCAAAATAAATTCGTTTACTGCAACCCTTGTAACTATATCCAACTACGAACTAATAGAAACTAAACATTGTACAAATTAATATAAATTTCTGCGCTTCTTTCCCAACTGTGATCTATTTGCATAATGTGTTTAATTATTTTGTTCATTTTTTCTTTTTCATTATATAATTCTAATGAGCGATGAACTGAATAGGTAATATCTCCAACGGATGCTGTATTAAAACAAATTCCAAAACCGCCTTCTTCGCCAAAATCTTTAACCGTATCCTGTAAACCTCCTGTGCGCCTTACGATCGGGATAGTACCATATCGTAAAGCATACATTTGATTAAGCCCGCATGGCTCCACCCTGCTTGGCATTAATAAAAAATCAGCGCCCGCATACATCAGGTGGCTTAGAGTTTCATTATATCCTACATGTGAATTATAATATCCAAAAAAATGACTGTACAAATGACCAAGCCGGTATTCCACATCCGGATCACCACTTCCAAGGACCAAAAAATTCATCCTGCCTTCCATATAATAAATAGAATCGCCAATTACCTGCGGCAAAAGATCAGCGGCCTTTTCAGCAACCAATCTTCCAATAAAAACGATCAATGGTTTTGTCACATCCAGGTTAAACCGGTCGCACAATATTTTTTTATTTGCCAGTTTTTTTTCTGCAAAATTTTCTAAACCAAATTTTTCGTCGAGGTAAGTATCCGTTTCAGGATTCCACACTTCTGTATCAATCCCATTCAAAATTCCAAAACATTTTCCCTTTTCATATTCAAATAAATTCTCCAGGCCATTAGCACTATGTTTTAATTCTTCCAAATATCCGGGGCTTACTGTATTTACTTTTGCTGCGCATTTGATACCGGAGGCAAGAGAATTGATTGAATTCTCCCATTCCAGCAACCCCGATTTCCAATTATCCCAATGAGGAATATAATTGGATTTATCCCAGTCCATCCAGCCCTGGTATTGAGCGTTATGAATGGTTAGAATTGTTTTGATGTAAGACAAATGCTGGTAGGCATAGCAATACTTCATCATAAAAGGAATAAGTGCAGCCTGGTGGTCATGCACATTTATTATGTCAGGATGATGTTTCCATTTGCTTATCCAATCTACTACAGCAATCTGAAAAGCAGTGAACCGTTCTGTATCATCATTATAGCCGTAAACTCTTTCGCGGTCAAGCAATCCGTTGATATCTACCAGGTATAAATCGAAACCAAGAACATTACTTACTTCCTTTATTATAGTGTATTCAAACCAATAATGCGCCATTGCGAAAGCCCCTTTATGCACCACTTCAAATTCGTGGCTGTACAAAAATTTGGTTCGGTACATGGGCATTACCACTTTAGCTATGTGTCCCAGTCTATTTTGATACTTTGGCAATGCGCCTACTACATCGCCCAATCCGCCTGCTTTTGCTACAGGATAACATTCTGCACTTACATGAATAATTTCCATACATTTTAATTAGCGTTTCAAATTAAGTAGTTTTTTCTTATTAAAAAATAAATAATAAAAAAACTCATCCTTGAAAAAAAACTTCTATTTTCATCCTTAATTTACACTTTAAAACCAAAATATCAATGGCCACTCCTTCAATGAATTTATCTTCGGCGCCAAAAAGACCCACGACAGGTAAACTACAGCCAACCAATTACGGCGCACTTAGCACCCTGGTAGTTGTGTTTTTTTTCTGGGGTTTTATTGCCGCAGGCAATAGCGTTTTCATTCCTTTTTGTAAACATTTTTTTAATCTCGATCAGTTTCAAAGCCAGTTAATAGATTTCGCTTTCTATCTTGCTTATTATATTGGAGCACTTGCGCTTTTTGCTTATGGATCGTTTGGAGGCAAGGACCTTGTTGCAAAATGGGGTTATAAAAAAAGTATTGTTTATGGATTATTATTTTCTGCATTAGGAGCGTTGGCAATGATAATAGCAGTAAATGCAAATGCTTTTGTTGGAATGCTTGCCGGATTATTTATTGTGGGCCTTGGGTTTTCGTTACAACAAACCGCGGCACAGCCTTTTGCCATTGAGCTGGGAGATCCCTCTACAGGAAACAGCCGCGTAAACCTTGGAGGCGGCGTCAATTCTTTTGGAACTATGATTGGCCCTTTAGTGGTGGCTTTCGCTTTGTTTGGAACTACAGCAGCGTTAACTGTTAAACAAATCGCAGGCTTAAGCCTGAGTAAAGTAATTATTTTATATAGTTGTGTTGGCGTACTCTTTATTGCCGCAGCCGCGTTGTTTCAATTTTCTAAAAAAGTTCCTCATGGAATTTCAACTGAAAAAACAGAAAAAGCCAATAAGGCTTTATATTCATTGTTGATCATGACCGGGCTTTTGATTATTATGTTTGCACCTGTTTTCAGCAGTTATAATAGCCCCAATCAAAAAATAATTGAAAAGACAGAAAAAGTAGTAGATGTTCAAAATAGTTCAGTTGATAGTTTAGTAAGGGCTACTATTACTAATCCGTCTGATTCAGCTTTTGCAAACAATTTTTTAATGGATAAATCAAAAGTTGTTATAAATAAGCAATTAGATTCTTTATCAAATATTAATCCTGCAAATATTGCAGTTTTAAAAAATATAAATTCTGATATTGATAAAAAGAACAGTCAAATATCTTCCTTAAAAGTTCCTTTGGAAACCTACCGAGTGAAATGGTTGTTTGGGGCATTGGCTATTGTAATTCTGAGTTTATTAATTTCTTATATGCGCGCCCAAAAAAGACCGGACGGTTGGGGCGCCATGAAATACCCTCAATTGATTCTGGGAATGCTTGCGCTTTTTTTATATGTTGGTACAGAAGTTACCATTGTAAGTAATATCAGCGATTTGTTGAGCAAGCCTGAATTTGGAAGCATTCCATCCTCGCAGGTTGCACTTTATATTTCCATGTATTGGGGAAGTTTGATGATAGGCCGTTGGGTCGCTTCTATTTCTGCATTTGATTTTAAGCCTTCTACCAAGAAGCAACTCACCTTTATTGTTCCGCTGGTTGCTTTTATTATTGTTTTACTAGTTAATGCAGCTTCGGGTTATGCCGTACACATTCTCTACTATTACATTATTTGTGTGCTAATACAGATTGGCGCTTTTTATGTGAGTAAAGACAAACCTGCACGCATGCTTATGATTTTTGGCCTGCTTGGTGTAATAGCGATGGCTATTGGATTAGCGACTACAGGTAAAATTGCTATTTACGCTTTTATCAGCGGCGGTTTATTTTGTTCTATCATGTGGCCCGCCATTTTTACACTATCAGTTGCAGGTTTGGGAAAATATACCACACAAGGTTCTGCATTTTTAATTATGATGATTTTGGGAGGTGGCGTCATTCCTCCTATTCAAGGTAAGCTCGCAGATTTTCTTGAATCAAGGAGTACGGTAGTTGGTTCCGGAATTCATGAGTCTTACTGGATCCCGCTTTTATGTTATGCCTACATAACTTTCTTTGCAATTTTTGTAAAAGGAGTTTTAAAAAGACAGGGAATAGATTATGAAAATCCGGTAGTGGAAGAATTAGAATCTACTTCTCCGGAAGGTGCTCATGAACTGTAGCCGGAATAGTTATTAAAAACCAAATTTCTTTGATAAAAGTCTGGTTACTGCAATTTATCTTTTAAAATTCTATAAAACTTCCAGCTTTAAAAAATCTGGAAGTTTTTGTTTTTAAAGAAGCTAACGCACTGATAAAAGTTGGTTTGCTGTATTTTATTTTAGAATGAGTATGTCAAAAAATATAATAAAGGGATTTTTATTTATTTCCATATCAATTATTGTATTTATAATTGTGGCTCTTAGTTTATTACACAAAAACAATCAAGAGATTATTGAACAACAATTGACGAGTAATAAATATTTTATACATATACAATTTAAAGGAAAAATTATTAATGCAAAGGAAGTAGAAAGAGATGGCCGCGATCATGATATAGCCTGTTTGCAATTGGATTATTGTAATTTAGATAGTTTCCATTTATATATTCCGAATGAAGCTTTTTTAAAGATAAAAAACGGAAGGGCGGTAATGCCTATTCCTACCGGCACATCAAATGGAGAAATAGATTACATTGAAGTAAACATCGGACACAGCGGGAAGGAAAAGTTTTACAAAAATGGGAAACTTATAGAAGAGTATGATCTATCGTTTAATAGTGCTGGCTTATTAGAAGATGATCTAAAAATCTGTGATTAACTTCCGTTTTGGCCCAATCATCTCGCTTAACATTTTAGGAAAAAAAAATAAATTATTTATTCATTTACTGTATCCCTGGTTCGTTTTCTAAACTTAAAAATAACAATGACTAAACTGCTTAAAATAAAAGTTTTAGAAAACGAAATATCAATTCTTCATGTTTTAAACCAGAATTACATTTCGCTTACGGATATGTTGAAAGCTAAAGACGGAGACTTCTTCATTTCAGATTGGCTGCGTAATAGAAATACAGTAGAATATCTTGGCATTTGGGAATCTGTCTATAACCCTCATTTTAATTATGGCGAATTCGCCATAATTAAAAGTCAAGCGGGTTTAAATAGCTACAAATTGAGCGTAAAAGATTGGGTTGAAAAAACAAATGCAATTGGGTTGAAAGCCACAGCAGGGCGATACGGCGGCACCTATGCTCATCCTGACATTGCTTTTGAATTTGGAATGTGGATAAGTCCTCAATTCAAAATTTACCTCATCAAAGAATTCCAACGTCTCAAAGAAGATGAAAACGACCGCTTAAAATTAGAATGGAACCTGCAACGAACTTTATCAAAAATTAATTACAGGATTCATACAGATGCAATAAAAGAAAACTTGATTCCAAAAGAATTAGATAAACTACAAATTAATTTTGTTTATGCCAATGAAGCTGATTTATTGAATGTGGCGCTGTTTGGAAAAACCGCTAAACAATGGCGGCAGGAAAATCCGGAAACAAAAGGAAACGTTAGAGATGAAGCATCTATCGAACAATTAGTAGTATTATCTAATCTTGAAAGTATCAATGCTGTACTCATTCATCAGGGATTATCACAATCTGAAAGGATTATTCAATTAAACAGAATTGCTATTACCCAAATGAAATCTTTAATGAACAGCAAACAAATAATGAAATTGAAATGAAAGGGCTTTATAAAAATAAAAAACAGAAATTCTCATTATTTATTGGTTTACTATCAAAAGTGTTTAGTTAATCAACAATAATCTGATTCATTTTTTAAAATTTACCCAAATATGAATTCCAAATTGATAAAAATCTCCCGATTAAAATTTTCATGCATCGCTATTGCTTTTTTCTTTTTACCAATTTATTCAAATGCCCAATCAACAAACACTTTGCCCTCATGGGCGTTTGGTGGTTTTGTTCGTCCACAAAATATCAATCCAATTATTTCTCCTGACAGCAGTTCTGTTTTTCGTGATCCAATGACCAGTAAGATGAACAGATGGGAATCAGATAATACTTTCAATCCTGGAGCAACTATTAAAAATGGTAAAATAATTGTTCTTTACAGGGCAGAAGATAATTCAGGAAATGGTATTGGATTTCATACCTCAAGAATTGGTTATGCAGAAAGTGATGACGGAATACATTTTAAAAGAAAAAATGTTCCGGTTTTATTTCCAGCAAATGATTCTCAAAAAGAATTTGAATGGCCGGGTGGCTGCGAAGACCCACGTGTAGCAGTAACTGAACATGGGACGTATGTACTTTTCTATACCCAATGGAACCGTAAATTACCTCGCCTGGGAGTGGCTACCTCAACAGACCTGGTCCATTGGAAAAAACACGGGCCAATATTTGAAAAAGCGTACCACGGAAAGTATTTTAATATGGCCACAAAGTCTGCTTCTATTCTTACAAAGATGAATGATGAAAAACAGGTTATTGCCAAGATCAATGGAAAGTATTGGATGTACTGGGGCGAACATCATGTATATGCTGCTACTTCATCTAATTTGGTGGATTGGCAACCAGTGGAAAATGAAAATGGAAAACTCAAAGAGCTTATTTCACCAAGAAAAGGTTTTTTTGACAGTGATCTAACAGAATGCGGGCCACCTGCTTCGATCACCAAAAATGGTATTTTACTTTTTTATAATGGTAAAAATAAATCCGGCGATGACGGAGATAAGCGCTACAACGCTGATTCATATTGCGCCGGCCAGGTTCTATTCGATTTAAAAGATCCTTCAAAACCAATTGCCAGGTTAGATGTGCCATTCCTTCGCCCGATGGAACCATTTGAAAAAAGCGGTCAGTATGTAAACGGAACCGTCTTTATTGAAGGAATGGTTTTCTTTAAAAAGAAATGGTTTTTATATTATGGTTGTGCCGATTCAAGAGTGGGTATTGCCGTTTATGATCCTTTGGTTCATGCTCCGGCCGATCCAATCACTCTAAAACCAGGCTCATAAAAGAACTAAAACTGCCGAAATCATTTTTAGCCTTCATTTATTAAAAAGAAAAAGTACTTTTATATTTTTATGTGCTTGATGAAAGCTGATTGTTAAATTTAAAATCATTTTGTTTTGAGTAAAAGTAAAACTGACAACGCGGAATTTCCGGTGGAATATGCAATAGGAATCGATGTAGGAGGTACAGGCACGAAGTTTGGGATTGTAAATCACCGCGGTGATATATCAAACAAAGGTGAAATAACATCAACGGGTTACAAAGACGTCACCGAGTTTATTGAGGAATTGTATAAGCAATTGCAACCGGCCATAAAAGCGGTTGGGGGCATTCAATTTATAAAAGGAATTGGTATAGGCGCACCCAACGGAAACTATTACAACGGCACAATAGAATACGCGCCCAACCTGGAATGGAAAGGAATATTGCCTATCGCAAAAATCATTACAGATAAATTCAAAAAGCCATGTACTTTAACCAATGATGCCAATGCGGCGGCTATCGGTGAAATGATGTATGGCGCAGCGCGCGGTATGCGGGATTTTATTATGATCACATTAGGTACAGGTGTAGGCAGCGGCATTATCGCAAATGGACACCTGATATACGGACACGATGGATTTGCGGGCGAGTTGGGCCATACTATTATTCGCCCGGGAGGACGCCTTCACTGGGGCACAGGTGCCAGGGGTAGCCTTGAAACGTATGCTTCAGCCACAGGAATTGCCATCACTGCTAAAGAAATATTAGACGAAAGAGTTGCTGAAGAAAGCCTCTTAAGGAATATTCAACACGAAAATATTACCTCTAAAAGAGTGTACGAAGCTGCTATAAAAGGAGATAAAATTGCCCTGGAAGTTTTTCAATTTACAGGAAAAATTCTCGGCGAGGCACTGGCTAATTTTGTTATGTTCTCTTCTCCTGAAGCCATTATTTTATTTGGTGGCGTTATTAAGGCCGGCAATCTTTTATTAGACCCCGTAAAAGAACACATGGAGAAAAACCTGCTTCCCATTTTTCAAAATAAAGTAAAGCTAATATTTAGCGAACTAAAAGAATCTGATGCTGCCATACTCGGCGCAAGTGCACTGGTGTGGGAGGCCAAAACTGAATTAAAAAATAAGGGTGAGAATGAAGAATTGAGAGTAAGGAAATTAGAAATGAAATCAGAAAAAGAAAAGTAAGGAGATTTTATACATGGATTTAAAAAATAATTTTGAGCGGTTTCAGCAGGCATATTTTTAAAATCAATTAAAATAGAAATAAATGTCAAATCAAAATTTTAAGAATCACGTACGTATATATCCGTTGTATCATTACATACTTTATCTTATATTAATAGCATGCCTCATTCTTTCAATATGGAATTTAATTCGCGCCTGTAACCATCATTCAGGAAGGCTGATAGCAGTAGTATCCGCAGGACTAACAATTGCCTTAATACTAACAGCCTTACTTACCCGAAAGTTTTCATTGATGGCCCAGGACCGGGCCATACGTGCGGAAGAAAATCTTCGTTATTTTGTTCTGAACGGCAAATTATTAGACAGCCGTTTAACTGTCAAACAAATAGTTGCACTGCGCTTTGCTGCTGACACCGAATTCTCATTACTGGCCGAAAGAGCAGCGAAGGAAAACATGTTGCCCACTGAAATTAAAAAAGCCATTATCAACTGGAAAGCTGATGAATACAGGGTTTAATGCCATTCATTTTACTGGAAATTGCTTTTATAAATAAATGTAATAGGAAATCCCTTTATTTCTTTGTTTACTGTTCACTTAAAATCACGAATCAATTTAGTTCGTTCATGGTTGATTTTTTTATTTGCAATTCCACACTTTATTTCATGGCTGTTATCCACCAAATATTTCCAAAAGGATCTTTTATTCCACCGCCCCGACCATAAGATTCATCAGTAATTTCTTTTACTACTGTTGCTCCTTCACTGATTGCTATTTCAAAAGTTTCGTCAGCATTTTCTACATACACGAAAAGGGATGCATTGGAACTTTTGAATTGTTCAGTAGCATCTGCAAACATAATCGTGCTATCGCCAATCATTATTTCTGCGTGCATAATTACATTTTCATCACGCATGGTTTTGAAAGTTTCTTTTGCCCCAAAAACATTCTGGGTAAAATAAATAAATCCGGCCGCATTTTCCAGAATTAAGTACGGCATTACGGTTTGATTGTTTTCAGGAATTTTCATTTTCTCAAAAAATTAAATTGTTTTAAAGAAACAAAAATACAGATTTGCTAAACATCACTTTGAACATCCAATTATACACTACAAACTTTGTAACGCCTTCACCACCCTACTCACCGGTAGTCCCATTACATTATAAAAATCTCCTTTAATGGATTTGATTCCTATGACTCCTATCCACTCCTGGATGGCATAAGCGCCGGCCTTATCATAAGGTTTATAATTGTCAACATAATATCCAATTTGCGAAGCAGAAATTTCGTGAAACTCTACTTCTGTTTCTTCGGCAAAAACTATTTTTTTCTCTGCTGATAATATACAAACGCCCGTTATTACTTTATGAATTTTACCCGAAAGATCAGAAAGAATTGAAATTGCGCTTTCACGATTTGCAGGTTTCCCGATAATTTTGTTTTCTAAAACGACAAGAGTATCAGCCCCAATAATCGTATTTTCATTATTGTTATTTTCAGCAATTAATTTTTTTTGTACAGCCAGTGCTTTATTTTCAGCAATGTAAATAGCTGTTTTGGACGGAGACAATTCAGGAGGGTGTCTTTCATTAGATTCAGATATTATTATATCAAAAGAAATTTCCGCCAGTTCAAGCAATTGCTTCCTGCGTGGCGAACCGGAAGCTAAAATTATTTTATTCATTTTTCCAATTCATAATTTTAAAAAAATACCATTGAAATAATTCCGGCGAGCATAATGAATTTGACCACATTGCTTAACCGGTGAAACGCTGCGGAAGTGGTGGCTTTATATAAACTCCTTAATACCCAAATCAATGGAATAATAATAGCCACAAAAGAATAAAATGCCGAAAACCACCAGCCAAATTGTACTACATATATTTGTATCGCCACAAGAATACCCGCCAGCACTACGATCCAAACGCCGGCAAAAACTTTTGAAACAGGAATCCCCCACACAATCGGCATAGTAGTACATCCGTATTTCATATCACCTTCCATATCTTCCATGTCTTTTATCACCTCACGCACCAGGGAAATAATAAAAGCAAATCCTGCATAGACAAAGGAAACCTTCAACAACCGCCGCCAAACAATATCGTGAAGAGATATTCTAAAACGATATTCAGCTAAAGTGAGCACTAAAATAACCCAGGCAGTTAATAATGAAATAAGAATATTCCCAATGAGCAACTTCTTTTTGAAAGTACTTGAGTAAACCAAAAGAATCCCAATTGCCAAAAAATTAAACAAAGGAATAAACACATTCCGAATTTTATATCCTACATATATACTCAGCGCCAAACCAACAAAAGAAATAATAGCATGAAGTAATATGGCGGCTCTTCTTTTAATAAATTTTCCAATAATTACTTTATCAGATTTATTAACCTGGTCAATATTTACGTCAAAATAATCATTGATAATATATCCTGCACCTGCAATACAAACAGAAGCTAAATCCAATAAAAAAAACAAAGGTTGCGAAAGTTGAATGCTATCATATCCCGGATGCCTTTCCAGGTAAACAAAAGGTAGAATGAAATATCGAAAAAGCATTTGAGTAAGCACAATAAAAAGAAGATTGGGCCACCTGATGAGTCTAAAAAATGCTACAAAAGCCTTCATGCGAAAATCTTAAAATGTGTACATTATGTTGATGCAATATTGTTTTGCAATGTCCACTTGTTATTCAGTTTCAATACTTTTTCAATTACATCTCGTACACAACCTTTGCCGCCTGCGAGGGGAGAAATATAAGATGCAATCTCTTTAATTTCAAATGCTGCATCGGCCGGACAAGCAGCAATACCTGCTATTTTCATACCATGATAATCAGGAATATCATCACCCATATAAAGTATTTCATCCAACCTGATTTCTTTTTTAAAGGCTATATCTTTTAAAAATTCTTCTTTATTTTTTACATTCATAAATACATCCGTTATTCCAAGTTTATTCAGGCGCTGCTGCACATACAAAGAATAACTTCCAGAAATTACGATTACACCAAAACCCGATCTCACAGCAAGTTGCAGCGCATAACCATCGCGAATATTCATTTGCCTGAGCCAGTTATTATCACTATCTACCAATACATTGCCATCAGTAAGTACTCCGTCCATATCAAACACAAATGTTTTTATTAATTGAAGTCGTGAAAGGATATTCATTTATAATAAAGTATTTACAGGAAAAATTAATTTTAAATGAGGAATTTTATTGCGTAAAAAATACTTTCAAATATAGTTATACCAATTTGAATTTGAACTTAATTGGATTTATTGGCCATTATTTTGGAATAATGCTTATCCATCAAAATCCTGGGTCTGATCCGGAATAGTAACTTCTATATTTCCTTCGCCATCTTCTAAAATACATTGGCAGCTCAATCTTGAATTTTCTTTTGGTTCCAAAGCTCTTGATATAAAATCCTCTTCCCTGTCAGATTTTTCAGGTAAATGCGCTGCCCCTTTTTCAATATAGCAATGACAAGTACTACAGGCGCATACTCCGCCACAATCATTATGAAGATCAATATCATTTTCCAATGCAACTTCTAAAATAGATTGATCGGATTTCACATTTTCAATTGTAATTGGGTCAAGTCCTTTATGCAAGAAGTTAAACGTTATCCTATACATCTCCACATCTTTTGGCATACGAAACTATGCCATACCAGGTGGAATCATTTGCGAATTGGGTAATCCTTTTTTAAGAATAATTTTATTAACTTATTTCGTAAAATTTGATAATGCTTTCAGAAAGTTTCAGATAAATATATTTCAAATCAGGATTAGCTGAAAGAGCCTGTAAATGCCTGTTTAAAGTAAAAATATCATTTCGCATCGCAGGCCCTGTCTGGGTTTGAAAAGGAGAAATTTCTTTAACCCTGGCATTTATTTCATCTATTAATGGAAGCAGATTTACAAAATCTATTCTTTCCTTTTTGCAAAATGATTCCGCCAGGGCATATAAATGATTGGTAAAGTTACTTACGAATACGGCCGCTACATGGTAATTGAGTCTTTGAGTGTCATCAGCCTCTATCACTTTTTCAGAAAGGGTTTTTGCAAAACCCAAAATCCTATGTAGTACTTCCTGGTCATTTCCATCTACTAAAAAAGGAATTTCCGGAAGGTGATTGGCTGATTTTGATAAAGTTTGCATTGGATATAAAACACCATAAGTATCCGAGCAGTTTTTGAGGGCATTAATAGAAACAGCTCCCGAAGTATGAACTACCAGTTTATTTTTAAGGGCGGGAATATTTTCAATATGATCCAGGGCAACATCATGCAAAGCCACAATATATATGTCTCCTGGTTCAAATTCCTGAATGGTTAATGAAGCAGTTTTTGAATTGTATAATTCCGCCAGCGATTTCGCATGATCTTCATCCCGGCTTGCAATCTGCACAATTTCATGCCCGGCTTTTTCTATCAATTTACATAAAACAGTTGCGGTGTTTCCCGAACCCAGCATAACAACTTTCATTTCGTCAGTTTTAAACTAAAAAATTTTATAAGTTAGCATTAAATGATATAAACAAAACTTCTTATTTATTAAAATAAATTGACTTTTTTATTACAAAGTTCTTTGCCAAAAATATATTCTTAACAATTTTAATGAATAAGCAAAAAAACTATGTAATTGTTATATAGAGGGGCGTAGCGAAGGTAAAAAATGAATTTCGAAAAACAAATTTTACAATAAAAATTTGATTTTTAATTTTTAAGCTAATATTGCAACCGTGAAAAAAGGTTCTTTTTTTGAAATGTTGAAGAATTGAATCCTCTATAGAATTGGATATAAAACGATAATTATGGCAAAAAATTTATTGATTGTTGAGTCTCCTGCAAAAGCGAAAACCATTGAAAAAATTCTGGGCAGTGATTTCGAGGTAAAGAGTTGCTATGGCCATATCCGTGACCTCGAAAAAGATGATATGGGTATTGATATAAAAAACAATTTTGCTCCAAGATATAAGGTACCGGAAGAAAAAGCAAAAGTGGTGAAGGATCTAAAAGAATATGCAAAAAAAGCAGAAACCGTATGGCTGGCCTCGGATGAAGACCGTGAAGGTGAAAGTATTAGCTGGCATCTTGCCCAGGTATTGGGACTAGATGTAAATACAACCAAACGTATTGTTTTTCATGAAATCACAAAACCCGCCATCAATGCAGCAGTGCAAAATCCAAGGTTGATAGACATGAACCTGGTAAATTCACAGCAGGCCAGGAGGGTTTTGGACAGGCTTGTAGGGTTTGAACTCTCTCCTGTACTATGGAGAAAAATAGGAATGAAAGGTGGCCTGAGTGCAGGAAGGGTACAAAGTGTAGCAGTAAAATTAATAGCGGAGAGAGAAAGAGAGATCAATCAGTTTCAGCCAATCACAAATTTTAAAATAGAAGCTACGCTGTCAGCAACCGATCCTTCAGGAAAAAACATTTCTTTCAAAGCCGAAGACGGCTCTACGGCGACTATTGAAGAAGCAGAAAAGTTTTTGGAGAGATGCAAAAATGCAGTTTATTCAGTAAAAGATATTATTGTAAAACCCGGCTATCGTACTTCTGCCGCGCCTTTCACTACTTCTACATTGCAACAGGAAGCCAGTCGGAAACTGGGCTATGGCGTTAGCAAAACTATGTTGCTGGCGCAAAAGCTTTACGAGAGCGGCAAGATCACTTACATGCGTACCGATAGTGTAAATCTTAGCGCAACTGCTAAAGGACAAATAGAAAATGAGATCCGTAAAAATTATGGTGACAAATATTTGCATTTACGCAATTATAAAAATAAAAATGAAAACGCTCAGGAAGCGCATGAAGCCATTCGCCCTACTGAAATGAGTGAGAAAGAAATTAATGATCCTGAAACCTCACGCCTCTACGACCTCATCTGGAAGCGGACTATTGCAAGCCAGATGAGTGATGCCATTCTTGAAAAAACCACAGCTAAAATAAAAATAAGTACTGTAGATGAAGAATTGACTGCTACGGGGGAAGTGCTGAAATTTGACGGATTTTTAAAAGTATATAATGAAGGCAATGACGATGATGATAGCGACAATACTGCATTCGGGGCTGAAAGCCGTTTACCGGCCCTCACTGTAAATCAACAATTGGTTTTTGAAGAAATGGCTGCAACCCAAAAATTCACAAGACATGCTGCACGATATACTGAAGCCTCATTGGTAAAGAAATTGGAGGAGCTTGGCATTGGCCGGCCGAGTACCTACGCCCCCACTATCAGCACCATCATCAAAAGAAGTTATGTAGAGAAAAGAGATAAAGAAGGGATCAAACGAGATATAAGAATCGTAAAACTTACCAAAGAAAATACCATAAATAAAATAACCATCCAGGAAAATACTGGCGCAGAAAAAGGAAAACTTTTCCCTACCGATCTTGGTTTGGTAGTTACTGATTTTTTGAATCAGCATTTTGATAAAGTAATGGATTATTCTTTTACAGCAAATATTGAGGAAGAGTTTGATAAAATTGCCGAAGGCAAATTAAAATGGAATAATATGGTGAGCGAGTTTTACAAACCTTTTCATAATTCGGTAGAACACACGCTCGAAAATGCTGAGCGCGCCAAAGGAGAACGCGAATTAGGAATTGACAAAGAAAGCGGGAAACCTGTTTTTTCACGTATGGGACGATACGGGCCAATGGTACAGATAGGTATTGCTGATGATGAAGAAAAACCTCGTTTTGCAAAATTAAAAGCAACCCAAAGTATAGAAACCATTACCATGGAAGAAGCAATGGATCTTTTTAAATTGCCTCTCAACTTAGGAGAATATGAAAACCAGGAGGTTTCTGTAAATGTGGGGAGATTCGGGCCTTATGTAAAATTTGGCGAGCAATTTATTTCAATACCTAAAGGTGAAGAACCGTTAGAATTTGACTTGCCCCGGGCTATTGAAATCATAAAAGCCAAACAAATAGAAGATGCGCCAATAGGCTATTACAATGAAAAACCCATCACAAAAGGCAAAGGCCGTTTTGGGCCATTCATAAAATGGAACGATCTTTTTATAAATATTCCCCGGTCCTATCATTTTGATAATCTCACACAAAAAGATTGCAACGAACTAATAGAAAAAAAGATTGAAAAAGAAGCCAATCGTTTTATCAGGCAATGGCCGGGAGAAAAGATTGCAATTGAGAATGGCCGCTGGGGCCCGTTTATACGGTTTGGCAAGAAAATGCTGAAGCTGACGGCAAAACCCGAAGGTGGAAAATATACTCCTGAAGAACTAAGCGTGATCGAATTAGAAGATATAAAAAAAATAATTTTGAAAAAAGATCCAAAGGCCTTTGATAAGAAAACAGTAAAGAAAAAAAGCTCTTCAAAGAAAGCTGCGCCTAAGAAAGCGGCAAAGAAGAAATAAGGATATTGTTTATTTGTTCTTTTACTGAAAGCGAAATGATGTATCAAATTATTAGAAGTTGATGCATCTTAAGAAATAAAAATTACTTTATGATTTGCGGTCGATAGGTCTGAGATACTATATTTATTTCCTAATAATTTATAAAAAATCTTATCAAAAAAAGAAACCAAAAATCCACACTATTTCTTCTTTTATTGCAAACTATTTTTCTCTTAATTCTTGCAAATCCCTGTATTTCGTAACAAGAAGCCACAACAGGATTAACAATTCATCAACGCTTTACCGTATTATGAAATTTGACTTGCGATACGGTTTGTTTATTTTTGCTGACAATCAATTTTCCGCTGAAAAAGGTTTCAAAAATATTTCTCAAAATTCTGTTAGGCATTGTTGTGCTGATACTTGTGCTTTGGATATTATTGCAAACAAGTTTTTTTCAGAATTTTATTATTCATAAAGTTGCCTCGCGCCTTTCAAAAAATCTGAATACAACCGTTTCTATTAAGCACATTGACTTGGAACTTTTTGATAAAATGTCTATGGAGGGGTTATTGGTATTAGACAAAAAGAAAGACACATTATTATATGCCGGCGCAGCTAAAGTGAATATTACCGATTGGTTCTTTTTTAAAGATAAAATTACAGTCAGATATATCGGGCTTGATGATGCCACCATCAATCTTCATCGTACAGATTCCGTATGGAATTATCAGTTTTTAATGGATTATTTTTCCGGTTCTGGCAATAAGAAGACAGACACCTCTTCCGGTAAAATTAATCTTGATCTGAAAGTATTAAATCTCAAAAATGTAAAAATCTGGCAAAAAGACGAATGGGAAGGAGAAGATCTGCTGGCATCGGTAAACCAATTGAATCTTCATGCAAATTTTATTGATTTAAAAAATAATGTCGCTAACATCAATGATATTACAGTAGACAAACCGTCTTTCACTTTGTATGATTATAGAGGAAAGAAACCGGTTGACACAACCACAGATACATCAAAAATAATTCCTACAGAACCAACAGGATTGCAATGGAACCCTGATGCATGGAAGATTTCAGTAAGAAATTTCTCTATGGGAGATGGATTAGTAGCTATTGAAAAACAAAGTTCTAGTCCGTCTCTACCCAATCAATTTGATGAGAGCCGTATTGTGATTTCTTCTTTAAAAGGCACGTTTAAAAACCTCCGGTTGATTAATGATACCCTGGAATCCGCTATTTCTATTTCTGCAAAAGATAGGGGTGGTTTCGTAATAAAAAAACTGGCAGCCGATTTTAAGTTTACTCCTAAATTAATGGAGTTTAAAAACCTGGATATCATTACAGCCCATAGCCGTTTAAGAGATTATTTTGCAATGCACTACAATCATTTTAATGACGACATGCAGGATTTTATTAACACAGTAAAGTTAGATGGTCATTTTAAAAACAGTGAAATTAGCAGTGAAGACCTTGCTTATTTTGCGCCGGAAACAAGATCATGGAATACGGTTTTTTCTCTGAGCGGAAACGCCCATGGCAAAGTAGATAATATTACGGGACAAAAAATGATCATCCGCGCAGGAACTAATAACTACCTTGATGGAGATATCAGCCTGAGAGGATTGCCGGATATTGACCAAACATTTATTGATTTCAGGTCGAGAGAATTAAAAACGAATTATAATGAACTGGCCAAGCTGATTCCTTCATTAAAAGAAATTACCACTCCAAAATTAAGCGCTTTTGGCAATATTAAATTTACGGGTAGCTATACCGGTTATATTCATGATTTTGTTGCTTATGGAGTCTTATCTACGGATATTGGAGTATTAAAAACTGATCTCCACATGCAGATTCCGGATAAAGGGAAACCACTTTACCAGGGACATATCTCTGCAGGGAATTTCCAATTAGGTAAATTTATTAGCAGCAGCCAGATAGGTAATCTCACGTTTGATGGAAAAATAAATGGCAAAGGATTTAATGCAAATGATATAGACATTGGAATTGACGGAAGTATAAGTAAAATAGAATTCAATCAATATCCTTATTCGAATATTATTGCTCATGGCAGTTTTAAGAAAAATCTTTTTACCGGTTCTGCAAGCATTGATGACCCGCATTTAAAAATTGACACGCTTGTTGGTTCAATTAATTTCAGTAAGTCGAATCCTGAGTTCGACCTTGTTGCCAACGTTGACAAGCTGCACCTTAAAAGCCTGGGATTCACTAACGATAGTATTACAGTAAAAGGTAAATTTCGTCTGAATTTTACAGGAAATAATATTGATAATTTTTTAGGTTCAGCTAAATTATACGATGCTGTTTTAAAAGACAATGGGAAACAATTATCTTTCGATTCAATTAATGTAAATTCCACAGTTTATGACGGGAAAAAATTATTAACTGTAAAAACAAATGAGCTGGATGCCAGTATCAACGGCAATTTCAAAATACTTGAACTACCCAATGCTTTTCAATTATTTCTAAATAAATATTATCCTTCGTACATAGATAAACCCCAAAAAATAGTGGAAAATCAGAATTTTTCCTTCATTGTAAACACGAGAAATATCAGTGAGTATATTAATCTTTTCGACAAAAGAATTACCGGGTTTGATAATACTACTATAAATGGAAATATTGATATCGCTGCTAATACTTTACAGCTAAATGCAAACGTGCCACAGTTCAATTACAGCAATATCAGTTTTAATAATTTGGTTTTGAATGCCAGCGGGAATACAGATACGCTGATATTAAAAGGTGAAATAGATGATGTTGTGATCAATGACAGCCTGCATTCTCCTGATACAAAATTAAGTATCGTCGCAGCCAACGATATTTCTGATATCACCATTCTAACTACCGGAAATAAAACCCTGAGTAATGCAGAAATCTCTGCCCGGTTGCAAACAAAAAAGGATGGCTTCAGGTTAACTTTTAATCCTTCTTCATTCACCATCAACCAAAAACAATGGCATATATCAAAAGACGGCGCACTGGAGCTAAGCAATAAATTATTGATGGCTGATAATATCAAATTTACACAGAATGACCAGCAGGTTTATATTTCCACCCAACCCTCTTCTATAGGAAATAGTAATGATGTAGTTATAGCAGTTCAAAATCTCATTGTTGAGGATGTAACTCCTGTTTTTTTGAAATCGCCAAAACTACAGGGCTTGCTGGATGGCAGCATTCACATCAATGATCCTTTTGGAGAAATGGCAGTTGAGTTTGACACAAAAATTAATCAATTCAAATTTGAAGACGATTCCATTGGAGTGATCACAGCTAATGGAGAATATCTTTCATCTCCGGGAACTTTTACTGTAAATGCAATTTCAAATAATGACCTTTATAATTTCGCCGCAAATTTTGGCTACAAGTTTAAAGATACCTCTACCAGTCAATTGAGCGGTTCAGTGGTTCTTAATAATTCAGGAATTCATATTCTCGAACCTTATCTGAATAATATATTTAGTAATATTTACGGAAGAGCATCCGGCAAACTAAGTATTTCGGGCAAGGCCTCTGCTCCAAAGCTAACAGGAACCGTTAGCCTCGACAGCACCACAATGACTGTTAATTATACCCAATGCCGTTACATTTTAAAAGATAGTTCCATCATCACATTTAATCCTGATGAAATAGATTTTGGTACCCTAAAAATAAAGGATACCCTCAATCGTACGGCAACTATTACGGGGAAGATCTATCATACTTTTTTTGATAATTTTTTCTTTAATGACTTACATCTTAAAACAGATCCTATAGGAAATAAACCCGGGAAATTTGCGCTGCTAAATACTACAGCCCGCGACAATAATGAGTTCTATGGAAAGGTAACAGGCCAGGCAGAATTATCGCTCAATGGTTTTATTACTGATATGCAATTAAATATTTCCGGTGAACCTACAGACAGCAGTCACATTTATTTACCCACGGGAGAAACCGCAGAAACAGGGACTATGGATTATATTGAATTCATAAAATTTGGCCGCGAAATGAAAGCAGATCTTCAGGCGCGGGAAAACACCAGCATAAAGGTGAATATGGAACTTACTGCCAATCCTTTGGTAAAAATAGATGTGATACTTGATGAAGCTACAGGCGATGTAATAAAAGCGCAGGGAAGCGGAAAATTAAATATTACAGTAGGTACTTCAGATCCTTTAACTATTAGGGGAAGATACGATATAGAACAAGGCGCTTATACATTTAACTTCCAGACTTTTTTAAAAACTCCATTCACATTACAACAAGGATACATTGAATGGTCAGGCGATCCGTACCTCGCCAAACTCAATATTGACGCTGTTTACAGAGCCGATAACGTGGATCTGAGTAATATTCCCACTTCTACCGGATTTTCCAATGCAAAAGGCGATGTGGATATCATTTTTGAACTACGTGGTACTTTAAAAGATCCAAGCCCGCAATTTGAATTTCAGTTTCCTTTTGATAACCCTTTAAAATCGGATCCAATTGCTACTGAGTATTTGAAGACAAGATACCAGGGAGATCAAAATGAATTGAACAATACAGTAACTTCCTTATTATTGTTCAATACATTTCTTACTAATGACCAAAGTCTTCTTAGTGGAAATAATACAGGAAATTTTGTTACACGAAGTGTAGGACAAATATTATCGAATACCTTATCTTCTTCGCTTAATAACTGGTTGCGAAAATTATTTAACACCAATTCTGTAAATCTTTATACCAATATAAATACCGCCGATTTTAATTTCCAGAGAGCTGCCACTGCTCAAAATGAAATCCAAAACGTAGGTAACTTTGGTGTTAAAACGACCTTTTTAAATAATAAACTATTAGTGAAAGTGGGCGGTAATGTGGATTACAACAAGATAGGTCAGACAAGTACCAATTCCAACTCCAATTTTCTGTTCACTCCCGATGTTTCTTTTGAATACGTGATTTCCCCCGATGGAAGATTAAGAGTAATTGGTTTCAACAGAAGCGAAACAGACATAGGAGATATAGCTGGTCTTACGCTAAGTAACCGAACAGGTATTCAACTTTCTTACCGAAAAGATTTTGACTCGTTTGCAGAGTTTTTTACTAATGAGAAAAAACGGTCAAAGAAGGTGAAATAGTGAATTAAAAAATAGAAATCTTTGTTTTTTGTTTGTTTGCAGTTTTTTAAAAAATGGCTTTTAAAGAAACTCTTCCGGTATTAACTATCGAATTAGTCCCCGATTTACGGCCTTCATATTGCAGATCGAGTTCTATGTTTCCCGCCAGTCTTTTAGTGAGTTCCATATCCCATAAATAATTTTTCCCGGGTAATAATCCGTTTAATAACACGTAACCTACTGTGCTGTTGGGATCTCCCGTGAAATTGATATTATTAAAAGAAAATCTCCCATTGATGGTACCGTTGGAAAGTACATTATACTTTACTTCAGCAGCCAGTTGATTATTGATTGCCTTTGCAGAATCACCTAGCTTGTCATTTCGTGTATCGTAGGTATAAATGAGACTTACCCGAAAATTACTTTTATATATATAGCTTACAGAAGGCTCTGCAGATACTTCGTCAACCTGGTAATTCCTGTTAGCAAAGGTAGGATTGGCCAGTTGGTTGCGGTCATATTTATTAGTAAATGATGTTGCAATGGAACGTGATAAATTCCAGCGTCCCTTAATAGCTAAATCCCTGAATGAATTACTTTCAAAACCATAACTCAAAAGGGCTTTGTTACTATTTAAGCGATGAGTAATATCTATTCCCCACACACTGCTGGTGCGGTTAAAATAAATGGCATTCGTCAAAAATGAATTTAAAGAAAGTAAAGAAGTGTCAATTAATTGTTTACTAAAAGGACTGAATTCAAATCCATCTTTGGAAATTTCTTTTTTATTGGTTTGCAAAGAAGAGGTAGTACTTATTTTTCTTAGAAATTTCATGAATCTTTTTGTAGTATTTGAAGGAATGATCAAACCAGGATTCAATGAAACATTGTAGTTAAACTGGATGTAATTCGCTTTTACATAATCATTGGTTGGAGTATACACCCTGATCCAGGTTTTTTGATCGTCGAAGACGGCTACTTCAAATTCATTCAATTCAGGAATTCCATCTTTATTATAATCGTTCCATGTATAATACCCTTGCCCTGCAGGCACTTGCAGGTAGGTATATTCGAGTTTTTGTTCCTGGCCAGAACCCAATTCGTATAACACATTCCCGTTTAAAAAACCCTTCCATTCATGAACAGCATATTCCAGCCTTCCCAGAAGACTCTTATCACTTTGTTCATTTGTAATGCCAGGATTGAGCACATCCAGTTTACGATAGGTAACATTCATTCTCAATTGTTCATGTTCATTCTTCATTAACTCTGTCGTAAGATTTATATTCTGGCTTTTGTCCTGGGTTATTAATCCTTTTTGATAAGGAATTTTATTTTCTCTTGTAGAATAAGTGATACCCCATTTATTTGGTTTTTTATCTGATGATTTCAGATACACCTGCCATGTATTGAAAGCAAAACTAATAGACTGTAAGGTATCTGCCTGTTTGTCGAGTTGTTGGTTATTTTCAGAAGAATATCCCCCACCTATTTTCATGTCTTTTAATCCGGGGAAAATTTTATATACATCTAAAGTAGGCCTCAGGTATGCCCCATCTTGTATAGAACTGTTGATATTGGTAATATCAAATTTATCGTTGAAATGCCACCCATTTATTACCATTACATTATCAATAGAATTTCTGATACCTTCGTATTGATCACTGCGGCTATAACTGGTGAATTGATATTTCAAAAGATTATTTTTGGGATCGCTCAATTGTGCTGAAGCATTAATTAAATTTTCTGTAGCCGCAGGTGCATCAAAAGGAAGACTCCAGTCGCGGTTAAACTCCACATTGCGCAAGGTCTCAATAGGCGTAAAATCTTTCTGAACAAGTTCATAACCCACATCCGTTTGCAATGTCAGTCCTGGTTTCCAATTGCCAAGTACATTTTGTTTAAATACATAATCAAACTTAG
>JGI20206J14855_1000188_pt1 | contig 22827 bp, 20 predicted proteins | sample NGESurdeep092012_6_FD_14855 | JGI IMG/M metagenome (IMG submission 14855) | reverse complement strand
TTTAGGAGCGGCTTTTTTTGCAGCAGCTTTTTTAGGAGCGGCTTTTTTTGCAGTTGCCATGTTTTTAGAATTTAATTGTTAGTAAATAAAAACTAAAAATAAAAACATTTTGCTAACTGCCAAAACTTATTTGAATTTTTTTTTATGAGGTTGCTTCTGCAGCATTCACAGAAACGATAGTTCTATCGCCTTTACTCTTTCTGAATTCAACAACTCCATCAGCGGTTGCGAAGATGGTAAAGTCTTTTCCAAGACCAACATTTTTGCCCGGGTGGTAAACTGTTCCGCGTTGACGAAGAATAATATTTCCGGAAGTAGCTGCCTGGCCGCCAAAAATTTTTACACCCAATCTTTTGCTTTGTGAATCGCGTCCGTTTTTTACAGAACCTTCACCTTTTTTATGTGCCATAATCTTAAAATTAAAAAGTTATTAATTTTTGAAATGAAAAAATATTTTTTCCATTTCATATTTTGTGCAAAGAATGCTTAAGCAATACCTGTCACTTTAATGTGAGTGTATTGAGTACGATGACCATGTTTTTTTCTAAAGCCTTTTCTTTTTTTCATTTTAAAAGCAATTACTTTTTCGCCTTTCACAAGATCATTTACTATCTCTGCTTTTACGGTTACTTTTGCATCAGTACCAATAGAAACTTTTCCATCGTTATCGTGCATAAGAATTTCAGAAAATTCTACTTTGTCACCTTGTTTTCCTGCAAGATGTGGTACATATAAACTTTGGCCTGGTGTAACTTTGAATTGCTGACCGGCGATTTTTACTATTGCAAACATACTTTTCCAATTTTTTTGGAGTGCAAATGTAAGGTAATTTCAAATAATTTTTGATACTAAAATCAATAAAAAGGCTCATTTTTGAGATTTTTACCTAAATCATTGTTAGACAATATATAAAAGGCCGTGATTTTTGTATTTAAACTCCGTTTTTTTACTTTTAGCCTTAATTTAATATGAATGAATATAATTAGGAAAACCTTTAGATTTTGTTTTAGTATTTACGGATTTGCAGTTTTTTTAGGGTTAATGTTTGTTTTGTCTCCTTTATTTATATGGGCATTTTTGGAAAAACCGGTAAAAGGGGGAAATCTAATTTATAAAATTTCCCGGTTTTGGGCAGATGCATTTTTCTTTCTTACCGCCATCAGGCATTGGAATATTTATGAAGAACCTCATGATAAGAATACAGAATACATTTTTGTGAGCAATCATATTTCTTACCTCGATATTCCGATGATGATGAAAGTCATTAGAAAACAACATATTCGTATTTTGGGAAAAGCGGAAATGAACAAAATTCCTTTTTTCGGATCAATTTATAAAAAAGGAACCGTTTCGGTATATCGGGAAAGTGCTGAAGCGCGTTCGGATAGTATAAAAAAACTGATTGAATTTGTTCATAAAAAAATCTCTGTTTTCATTTGCCCCGAAGGAACATTTAATATGACACAAGAACCATTAAAGAGTTTTTATGACGGAGCTTTTAAAATCGCTATTGAAACACAAAAACCTATTCGCCCGATTTTATTTTTGGATACTTATGACCGCCTCAGTTATAAAAGTATTTTTTCTTTAAATCCGGGAAAATGCCGCGCGGTATACCTTGTGCAAACACCTACTGAAGGATTAACGATTGACGATGTTCCCGAATTGAAACAAAAAATTTTTAACCAGATGGCAGAAGCGTTAATGAGGTATAAAGCAAGTTGGATCAGGGAAAAATGATAAATGATATAGAAGGATTGATAAATAAAAAAGTGTATTACTGCCACAATTCCCCTTATCCATTCACTCTCAATATATTTGCATGAATGGCTATCACTAATTTTAAAGAACAAAATTTATTTAATGAATCAACCCCAATAATTACCGATTGGGTAGAAGTGATTTTGCCTTTGGCCATTCCTAAAACTTATACTTATTCTGTTCCTAAAAAATTAGCGGGGAAAATACAAATTGGTTGCCGTGCAGAAGTTGTGTTCGGGAAAAATAAAAAATACGCGGGCATTATCAAATCAATCAGTAATGAAAAGCCACCTTATGAAACAAAAGATATTATAAGTGTTATAGATGATGAGCCTGTTATTTATGCAAAGCAATTACAATTCTGGAAATGGATTAGTGAATATTATATGTGCAGCGAAGGAGAAGTGATGGCGGCGGCTTTGCCCGTCCATTTAAAACTGAGCAGCGAAGCTATTTTAATTTATAATGAAGAATATGGCGATGATTTCAGCGCTCTTGATGATGAAGAATATTTATTAGCAGAAGCATTACTTATTAAAAAGGAATTAAAGATTACAGAAGTTCAACAGGTTGCCAATATCATTCACGTGTATCCTTTGATAAAAAAATTAATTGAAAAAAAAGTTTGTTTTATCTGGGAATCTCTTTCTGACAAATACAAAGAAAAAAAAGAGAATTTTGTTTTACTGAATCCTGAATTTTCGTCAGATGAAAAACTAAGTAAACTGATGGATGATTTCGGCAGGGCGCCAAAACAGTTGGAATTATTATTAAGCTTTTTACATCTTTCCAAAACGGAAGGTGAAGTTTCTCAACCTCAACTTTTAAAAAAATCAGGTGCCAGTGCGGCCCAATTAAAAGGATTAACTGATAAGAAAATTCTTATTATTCAAAGAAGAAGCACAGATCGTATCCATTCACTTCCAAAAAAAATGGAAGTTAATTTTGAATTGAATGATTCACAGGTAAAAGCTTTGAATGAAATAACCAATGCATTTGAAAAAAAAGAAGTTTGTCTTGTACATGGAGTTACCAGCAGCGGCAAGACCCAATTATATATTAAGCAAATTGAAAAATTTGTAAATGAAGGAAAGCAAGTTTTATATCTTCTTCCGGAGATTACTCTAACGGCGCAAATCATAAGAAGATTACAGCTTTATTTTGGCGGAAACATTGCGATTTATCATTCTAAATTTAATAATAATGAAAGAATAGAGATCTGGAATAAAATAAAAACCGGTGAATTAAAAATTATTCTCGGAGCACGAAGTGCGCTGTTTCTTCCTTTCAAAAACCTGGGATTGATTGTGATTGACGAGGAACATGATCCTTCTTTTAAGCAACAAGATCCTTCACCACGCTATAATGCACGCGATGCAGCCGTTTTTTACGCATCACTTTTTAATGCAAAAGTTTTGATGGGGAGTGCCACGCCTTCATTGGAAAGCTATTACAACGCTCAAAAAAATAAATACGCTTTGGTAACACTTACTGAAAGGTATGGAGGAACCAAATTGCCTGTAATCAGAATCATTGATACCAAAACTGTTGCTGCTTCTAAAAAAGGGAAAGTGATGATTTCGCCGCAATTAAAAGCAGAAGTTGAAGTGGCATTACAAAGTGATAAACAGGTAATTCTTTTTCAAAACCGCCGCGGCTATGCGCCGTTTTTAATTTGTGGAACGTGTGGCTTTATTCCACAGTGTGAGAACTGTTCTGTTACATTAACGCTCCATAAATATTCTAATAAATTACATTGCCATTATTGCGGAAACACATATCCAAAGCTAACTACGTGCCCTGCTTGCGGAAGCGTAAACTGGATGGAGAAAAATTTTGGAACGGAAAAAATTGAAGAGGAATTAACGCAGGATTTTCCGAATAACCGGATAGCCCGGATGGATGTAGATGCGGTGAAAGGAAAGAATGCGCATGATACTTTAATCAAATTATTTGAGCAGCATCGCATTGATATTTTGGTAGGAACGCAAATGGTGGTAAAAGGGTTGGACTTTGAAAAAGTAAGCCTGGTTGGTATTCTTGATGCTGATGGATTGCTGACTTTTGCAGATTTCAGGGTGAATGAAAGAGCCTTTCAGTTAATGGAGCAGGTGAGCGGGAGAGCCGGCAGAAAACTGGAAAGAGGTTTGGTTCTTATCCAGGCGTCAAAAATAAATCATCCCGTATTATTGTTTGTGCAGCAGCATGATTATTCTAAATTTTACGATTATGAAATGGCTATGCGGAACCAGTTTTTTTATCCGCCATTTAGCAGGTTGATTCGTATTACATTAAAGCATACTCTTAAGGAGATAGTGATGGAGGCTGCCGACATTTTGGGAGATACGTTAAAAAAAGATTTCGCACAGGTAGTAGGACCTGCAGCGCCTGTTATCAATCGCGTCAGAAATATGTATTTAATGGAAATACTGATAAAATTGCAGCAGGACTCTTCCCAATTAAAGATTCAAAAAAAAGTGATTAGCAATCATATTGATTTATTAAAGGCACAAAAGAAATTCAGAAGCGTAGTAGTCATTGCTGATGTAGATCCTTTTTGAGGCCTCATCCCCTTCCTGGTGAAGTTATTCAGACAGGCCTTTCCATAAATGGAAAGGAAATCCATTCATTAAAATGTAACCAGGGATTTCAATTATTCCTGCCCGACTGCATCATTCAGGCGGGTGTTTGTTTACCGGCGAAGACATTCTTTAAATACTCCTTTGTTAGAAGAACTCCTATGGAGAAAGGTAAGGAAGCATTACTCCCTTGCAAGGTCCATAATCTCAGAATACCTGTAATAATGGACGCCTGTACTTTGGTGTTTACTTTCATTTACCATTGCCTTAGCAACGTTATTAGCGCCTATGGCCCTGTATTTTTCCAATGGACCCAAAAGTAAAAATGAAAGCAGGTCCATTACAGTTTGTAAAATGGTCTCGCCTGTACGGTTTTCTTTTCTGTTTCCGTTTAAAATGGATGGTTGAAAAATACTAAGGGTTGAGAATGGAAATTGCTTCAGTGCATTTTCTGTTTTGCCTTTTAATTGTAAATAAAAATTCGAGGAGCTTTCGTTGGCTCCTATTGCAGAAACTATGAGAAACTTTTTAAAATTCTTTGAAATACCTATTCTTGCTGCATTTACCGGTATATCATAATCAATTTTAGCATACGCGTCCTTGTCGCCTTTTACCTTCTTTTTTGTTGTACCTATACAACAAAAAATTACATCACCTTCTCCAAATTTTTGTGAGTAGTCGTCCGGATTATTAAAGTTTACAATCTCTTGTTGCAACTTTGGGTGGCCAACATTTATCTCTCTTCTGGCCAATACACGAACTGTTTTGAAATTATCATCTTTCAATAATTCTTTCAACAATAAATTGCCGGTTAACCCGGAAGCGCCTATAATTACTGCAGTAAGTTCATTCATATTTTGGTATTTTGCCGGTAATTTTAATTTATGCAAGTTTATCAAAATTATTCACTCAAAAAATATAACACATTTGGCATAGCAACGGTTGCAAAATATTTTGCAACCTTTTCTTCACCGGGTGAACTGGAAGAAGTCCTGAAAAGTAAGCAAAATATTTCATCAAAAATGATATTGGGTGGTGGAAGTAATATTCTTTTTACAAAAGATTATAGCGGTATGATTTTAAAGAATGAAATTAAGGGGATGAATATTTTTAAAGAAGATGATGAATATTTTTACATCAAAGTGGGCGCGGGTATAAAGTGGCACAGCTTTGTAATGTATTGCGTAAATAATAATTATGGTGGCGTAGAAAATCTTTCACTTATCCCAGGAAACGTGGGTGCCTCTCCCATGCAAAACATCGGAGCTTATGGTGTTGAAATAAAAGATGTTTTTTATGAACTGGAAGCCTTTCATCTTGAGGAAAAAAAAATACAAATATTTTCGGCGAAGGATTGCGAATTTGGATATCGGGAAAGTGTTTTCAAAAAGAAATATAAAGACCAATTTGCAATATTAAATGTTACGTATTGCCTTAAAAAGGATCCGGCTTTTAATATTTCTTATGGCGCCATTGCTGATGAATTAAAAAAAATGAAAGTCGAAAATCTGAGTATCAAATCTATATCTGACGCTGTTATTAATATCCGGAATTCCAAATTGCCGGATCCCAATATTATCGGGAACGCCGGGAGCTTTTTTAAAAACCCCATTATCAGTAGCCGCCAATTACAGGAAATACAAAAGCGTGAACTATTAACACACGAATTACACGAATTAAACTTTCCATTCTATAAAGTAGATGAAGAAAATTATAAGATTCCTGCAGGCTGGCTGATTGAACAATGCGGATGGAAAGGATATAGAAAAGGAGACGCCGGTTGCTACGATAAGCAGGCGTTGGTATTGGTAAATTATGGGAATGCGACCGGAAAAGAAATTTATAATTTAAGTGAAGAAATAAAAATTTCTGTAAAAGAAAAATTTGGAATTGAATTGGAAAGAGAAGTAAATATTTTATGAGAGATATTGAACGTTGCCAATAACTAATTATTCAGTTACAAATTGTCTTTTTTTTTACTTTTATCATCTATATCATCTAAATATCCCCTATTCATATAAAAAGTTTTTTGCTTCCTTAACAATTTCCTTCTCCAAATGCAGCGTTTTTATCTGTTGAAATGTCTATTAGTATGATAATTTGTGCAATCATTCGCCATTCAAACCGCAGACTGTTAGGGAAGCCTTGGTTTTACATCCGGTTTGAAAGTCGGTTGGCTTTAAAATAACAGGAACTATTATCGTCTTAATTTGGATATCTTTCTTGATTAATTAAATATGAGAAAAATTGCGCTCCACACCTGGAGCGCTTTTTTTGATGCCATCGTGTCAGCCAAAAAGGAATGGCACTTGTTTTGTAAAAAGGATTGAAAAATAAATTATGCAAAAAGGAAATATAAGAGTACAAACGGAGAATATTTTTCCGATCATTAAAAAGTTTCTTTACAGCGATCATGAAATTTTCATTCGTGAGTTGGTAAGTAATGCCGTAGATGCTACACAAAAATTGAAAACCTTAGCCTCCAATGGTGAAGTAAAAGGAGATATTGGGAATACGGATATTCATGTAAAGATTGATAAAGATAAAAAGACCTTGACCATTTCTGATAAAGGTGTAGGAATGACAGAAGAAGAAGTGGATAAATACATCAACCAGGTGGCATTTAGCGGAGCCGAAGAATTTTTGGAAAAATATAAAGGGAAGAATGAAGCCAATATCATCGGGCATTTTGGGCTTGGATTTTATTCTTCTTTTATGGTAAGTGACAAGGTAGAGATCAATACAAAAAGTTACCAGGAAGATTCCAAAGGTGTAAAGTGGGAATGTGATGGAAGTCCGGAATATTCTTTTGAAGAAACTAAAAAGAAAAAACGCGGAACAGATATTGTTCTTTACATTAATGAGGAAAGCAAAGAATTTTTAGAGCCTGAAAGAATACGTCATATGCTCGAAAAGTTCTGTAGATTTTTACCGGTACCTATTTTCTTTGAGGACAAGCAAATCAATAATCCAGCTCCGGCATGGACCAAAAAACCATCTGAACTCACAGACAAAGATTACCAGGATTTTTATAAAGAATTATACCCTTTTAGTGAAGCACCTTTATTTTGGATTCATTTAAATGTTGATTATCCTTTTAATCTGACAGGAATTCTTTATTTTCCTAAAGTAAAAAACAGTTTTGAAGTTCAGAAAGATAAAATACAATTATACAGCAACCAGGTTTTTGTAACTGATGAAGTGAAGGACATCGTTCCCGAATTTTTAATGCTTCTTCATGGGGTTATTGATAGTCCGGATATTCCTCTGAACGTGAGCAGAAGCTATTTACAGGGCGATCCGAATGTAAAAAAGATTGGTTCTTATATCACTAAAAAAGTAGCTGATAAATTAGATGAATTATTTAAAGAAGACAGGAAATCATTTGAAGAAAAATGGCAAAGCCTCGGTCTTTTTGTAAAATACGGGATGATAACCGATGATAAATTTTTGGAGAAAGCCAATAAGTTTAATTTGTTTGAAGATGAGACTGGTGGGAAATTTTACACCCTGGAAGAATACAGGACAGAAACCGAAGCTTTACAGAAAAATAAAGATGGGAAATTAGTAATGCTATACACTACCGATCCGGTGCAGCAAAATATTTTTATAAAAGCTGCCGAGCAGAAGGGATATAAAGTGGTAAAGCTGGAAACCATTGTGGATGCTGCATTTATCAATAATATGGAGATGAAATGGAATGATGTACAGTTTGTAAGAGTAGATGCAGATATTACAGAAAACCTGATTGATAAAAATGAAAATGCAGAAAGCGTTTTAAGTAAAGACGAAGAGGAAAAACTGAAAGAATTATTTAAAGTAGAAGTTCCGGATTTGCATACAAACGTTGAAATAAAAGGTTTATCTGCAGAATCTGCACCTGTTATTGCAACTCGTCCGGAGTTTATGAGAAGGATGAAAGATATGGCGATGAGCGGAGGAGGAGGAATGGGAAGTTTTTATGGGAATATGCCAGAGGAAGTTACGCTTACAGTAAATGGCAATCATCCGATTTATCAAACTATTTTGAAGGAAGAGAATAAAGAACAACAGGAAAAACTGGCAAAGAATTTAACCGACCTTGCTTTGCTTTCGCAGGGATTACTAAAGGGAAATGAATTGACTTCTTTTATCACCAGGAATGTAGAAATGATGGAGGGTAAACCGAAGAGCAGGATAATAACTGAGATATAAATTTTCTAAAATAAATTTTTTAAAACCAGTCCTTTAAAAAGGACTGGTTTTTTTGTTTATATTATTTTAGATGTATTGAAAACAGAAATCAGGAATATTTATTTGCCTGCCTACGGTAGGTAGGTTTGCTGGAAAAAAATGTTTTCAAGGAAAAAGTAGTGTATTTCATTACATTTGTTACTGATTCAGAAAATTAATTTCAGAGTTCATTTAAAATTAAAATATTCATCATGAAATTCTCAAAAACAAAATACGGAATTGCATTTTTATTAATTTTTTATTTATTCCTTTCAAATTCTGCATATACCCAATCATCACGTTTTTCTGTAAATCAATATATAAATAATGGCGATACACTACGTTATCGGCAACTTTATCCTGATTATGATACCATGCGCAAATATCCGCTCGTGATTTTTTTGCATGGATCTGGTGAAAGAGGCAATGACAATGAATCTCAGTTGAAATGGGGTGTAATGAATTTTGCAACAGACCAGGCAATGATAGCGCATCCGGCAATTGTGATAGCCCCACAATGCCCTGAACATATGCAGTGGGGGAATTTTTCACGAGGGAAAGGAACGCAACTAACTCTCCAGTCAGTTCCCACTAAACCGATGGAACTTTTAATGGAATTGATTCATCAGGCTATCAAAAATTTGCCGGTTGATACTAATCGCATTTACATCACAGGGCTTTCTATGGGCGGCTTTGGTACTTATGATGCTATTGAAAGGTACCCTCATTTATTTGCAGCAGCAGTGCCGGTATGTGGCGGTGGCGATGTGTCGAGAGCGACATCAATTGCACGCATTCCTTTGTGGATTTTTCTTGGTGCAGAAGATGCAGCGGTAAATCCTCTTTTTTCTCTGAATATGCTGGAAGCATTGACCAAAGCCGGTGCTCATCCGGGGTTTACACAATATCCGGAAGTGGGGCATTTTTCCTGGCTCGGTGCATACAGCGATCCTTTTATGATGGAATGGTTGTTCAGACAACACAAATAAAAAATAGAAATCCTGAATATTTGTTTGTTTACTGTAGTTGATTTTTGAAAATTATTTTTTTGAAAGTAATTCTTTGATGCTCTCTCTCTTTTGTTTTGATATAGGAAGTCTCATATTATCTTTCAGTAAAAGATACCCTCCATCTTCTTTGACGAGGCTCACTATATATTTTTTATTTACAAGGTGTGACTGGTGGCAGCGAATGAAATTATAATCCTGAAGGAGGTCTTCATAGAAGTAAATTGGTTTGGAAACCAATAATTTTTCTCTGGAAGAAAAGTAAAAGGTAGTATAGTTATTTGATGATTCGCACCTCACAATATCGGAAGGGTTTACATATTTTATTTCCTGGGCCGAAGGCAAAGCTATACGGTGCTCCTGTTGATTATTTTTTAATAATTGGATTAAGTTTTCTAATTGCAGGTTTTGATTTCTTTTCGCTTTTTTTTCAACTACTTTTTTTACTGCTGTTTTTAATTCTTCAATATTGATTGGTTTTAATAAATAATCTATAGCCGCAAACTTTACAGCCTGTATCCCATACTTATCAAAAGCGGTAACAAAAATTACTTCGAAGGAATAATCCTGAAGAGATTGTAAAAGTTCAAAACCATTTTTAACTGGCATTTGGATATCCAGGAAAACAAGATCTGGTTTATTTTTTAAAATAATTTTTTCTCCTTCTTCAGCATTGGAACCAGATGCGGAAATAATTATTTCAGTGCAATGAACTTTAAGCAATTGACTGAGATTAGAAATGTTAATTGGTTCATCGTCAATAATTACTGTATTGATCATATTTTAATTTTCATTCTTAAAAATTATTTGTACAATAGTTTCATTATTCATACGAAACATTTTCCTTTCGAAGTGTTGCCCTTTGATTTTATTCAGTAATAATATTCTTTCATCTGTTAATTTTAATCCGTAACCATTAGAATTATTTTTACCAGGAAATCCTTTTCCATTATCTTTTACTTCAGCGATTAAATTATTCTCGTTTAAATAAAAACGAATATTCACTTTGCCTTTTTCCCTTAATCCAGAAACACCATGCTTTACTGCGTTTTCTATTAAAGGCTGTAATAGTAAAGAAGGAATTTCAATTTCGTTGATATTAATATTGCTTTCTGTTGTAATCGTATAATTAAATTGAAAACGTAATTGCTCCATTTTTAAATAAGATTCTAATAGTTCTGTTTCTTTTTCAAGGCTATGAGATAATTTATCGTTTTCGGTCAATGTATTGCGCATCAAATTACTAAATTCAGAAAGATAAAGGTTTGCAGATTCTATTTTATTTGTATTAACTAATCCCTGGATAGAACTAAGGGAATTGAAAATAAAATGTGGATTTAATTGAGAGCGAATAGATTTCAATTCTAACATAGATTTCTCTGTTTTTTCCCGCTGCTTTATTAATTGAGTCCTTTTTGTTTTTCTATAAAAATAAAATATTAATAGAAATAATATTGCTATGAAAAGAAGTGCGTCAAATATTTTTGCTATTGTTGTTTGCCACCAATGTGGCTTAACATGAAATGTATATTTATTTACTGATTCTTGCTGAAATTTATATCTTAACAATAAAGTATAATCATTGTTTGGTTGCACCTCTATTGGCAATGAAGACATACCTGAACTTGAAGTCCAAGCTGTATCTGCTGAATTACTACTTATAAGGCAATATTCAATTTCTGAAATGTTTGCAAATGGATGTTGGTTTGGAAACAATAATAATTTTCCATCATCCGCTTCAATGGTAAAGTTTTTTTTTAATAGAATTCCATTGGGATTTCCTCCAAAAATATTTTCCTTTTTGTCAATAGAATAAACAGATGAAAGGTCTGGCGAAACGGCAACCCTGGTAATATTGTACCTGTCAATCATCCAGTTATTTTTCGTGTTTTTAATTTCGATTAATAATTGGTCGTTGATATTTAAGGTCGTATCACAAATGTCGTAACCGTAATAATAGCCCAAAATGCTGCCCCTGACGCCAGCGTTATTAATTCTTTCAGATGCTTTATAAATTCGTTTGGGGAAACTCTTTAATATTTTCCAATCAAACAAAAGTTTACCATTAATAGATATTTTTATTGCTGTCGAGTCAAAATAAAAATCCCCAGCTGGGAATTTTCCAATGTTGACGGTGGCCCAATAGTCAGGATCAAGAGGAGAAATTTCTGTTGAATCCCTGTCTTTTCCTCCTACCATTATTAAATGGGAAAACAAATTAACTTTTATATTTTTATCAGTAACCTTAATATCAGAAAAAGGATTGACTGTTGTTGTGTCCGGCATTCCGGGATGAAAATTATGATATACAGAATCTTTTACATGATTATTTTCTATTTGAATGCTTGTCGAATATCCACTAATGACGTAACCTCCATCCAGAAGTTCTGTAGGCAATCTATTATTGAGGAAATCTTCCGGATGATTCTCTTTGAATTTCGCAAATTCAATACTGTCTTTGAGTTTTTGTTCTTTAGTTAAATGTAGTGGAATGTTCGATTGGTTTTTGTTTGTTTTATTGTTTTGTGCATATACACGAATGAAACAAAGAGTAAAGAGAAGCACACAAAAATTGATTTTCTTCTTCATAATTTTTTTCTGCAAACTTCTATGCTGCAATGTTTAGTTTAAATAGTAAATGTGAATTTATACTTTCTCACTGTGAATTTATTCTTGTTCAATCTCTTTTGATAAAATACTAAATTCCAGGTATTGCATTTTCTTTAAATAATATTCCTCTTCAAAACCGGCACTTAAAAAAATTTCTTTGTGTAAAGGATTGATATAAACAACAATTACTTTTCTTGGTTTTTGCTTTAGCGAAAAAAGAATGTTTTTTACAACCTGCAGCATCACTACATCATCAAAAGGATTAAAGAAAAAGAAAACATTATCGTCATTTTTAATTGCATAGTTTACTACATCATCACAAAGAATTTTAAAATTTACTGAAGGGGAAAATGGTTTTATTTTTTCAATATTCATTTCAGCTTCCGCACATAATGCTTCAGAAAAGTCAATCCCGGTAATACTTTTAAAGCCATAATGCGCAGCAACAACCATGATTCTTCCTTTGCCCGATCCAAAGTCTATAAGACTATTTGCATTTTCATTTTCAAGGAACTCAAATGCTCTTTCGATCAAATAATAATTAGTTCCCTGGTAAATAGAGGCGTGAGTTAAATTGGCGCTTTCAATTTTTTCATGGTGCAGGTTATCAATTTTTGTAGTATTGATATTATATTTTTTTTCACCTTTTATTTCATGGTAAACGGTAAAGAAAGCAAGCCTTAAATTCCAGTTTCTAGCAATGAAATAAAAATATTTTAAGTAATAAAAGGAGTTCAAGATTGAATTATTAAATGGTTATTATGCTGCAATGGCAGCAAGACTATACTTATTTTATAGTTGAAGCAGTAAACAAATAAATAATGCATTTTTCTTATTAACCTAATTGACCTTTTAACCATTCAACTCAGAAATCCTCAAATCAATCACTTTTAACTGAAGACTTGTTTCGCCGTTCCACTCGTTTTCATCAATAGTGTAAACAATGTCAATCGGTTTATTCATTTGTAACAAGGAAAATTTTTCAGCAAGATTAAACCCTATCCCGGTTAGAGTAATGTTTTTGTTTTTTACTACAAAACGAATGTGTTGTTCTTTTACAATCTTTGTCCATTCAGTATTTTGTACTTTTTTTGTAATAAACACCGGGCGCAGGTTTTCCGGCCCATAAGGTTCCATTTGTTCCACTATTTTATAAAAGCCTTTATTGATATCACTAAAATTGATTTCGGCATTTATGATGAGTTCGGGAGTAAGCAAACATGGGTCAATTGTAGACGATACTACTTCTTCGAATTTCTTACTGAAAGCAGTTACATTTTCAGGAAACATAGACATTCCTGCTGCGGCAAAATGGCCACCATAGCCTATCAAATGTTCGCGACAAGCATGTATCGCTTCATATAAATTAAACCCCGGAACACTACGCGCACTTCCTCCCACAACATTTTCGCCAAGAGTAAGTACCACTGTGGGGCGATAATAATTTTCTATTAGCCTGCTGGCAACGATTCCCACAACTCCCTTGTGCCAGTGAGATTGAAATACCACTGTAGTTTTCCTTGCCAGCATTTCCGGATTGTTTGCTATCATGGATAATGCTTCTTCCGTAATGGTTGAATCGGCGTCTTTTCTATCTGTATTATCGCTATGAAGCATTTCTGCATATTCCTTTGCTTTGGCAAAATCATCTTCAATGAACATCTTCACTGCTTTGGAGGCATCATCCATACGTCCGGCTGCATTCACCCGTGGAGCAATTATAAAGACCACATTATTTATTGAATATTTTTTTTGAATACCGCTCAATTCGATAAGCGCTTTTATACCCGCACAGGGAGTAGTATTGAGCTTTTGTAGCCCGTAAAAAGCGAGAATCCTGTTTTCGCCTGTAATAGGCACAATGTCTGCGCCAATTGCAGTTACCACCAGGTCCAGGTAACACAGATATTCATTTTCGTTCAGGCCTAGCCGTTGTGAGATCGCTGTGATTAATTTAAAACCTATCCCACAACCACAAAGTTCTTTGTATGGATAGGTACAATCACTTTGTTTTGGATTCAAAATAGCAATAGCCGGTGGTATTTCTCCATCCGGAAGATGATGGTCACACACAATAAAATCAATACCTAACGTAGCAGCATACCTGATAAGTTCGACAGATTTTATTCCGCAATCGAGAGAAACGATCAGGTCAAAATTATTTTCTTTTGCAAAATCAATCCCCTGTTTGCTTACACCATAACCTTCCCTGTAACGGTGAGGAATGTAAAAGTCAATTTTATCTTCAATATATATTTTTTTAAGAAACCGATAAATGAGGGCAACCGAGGTAGTTCCATCTACATCGTAATCGCCGAATACAAGAATTTTCTGATTATTTTTTACAGCGGATAAAATTCTTTCAACTGCTTTATTCATATCCTTCATCAAAAAAGGATCATGTAGCTGGGATAGTTGGGGCCTGAAATAATCTTTTGCTTTTTCAAAAGTGTCAATTCCTCTTTGAACAAGTATGTTACATAAGGATTGGTTTATTTTTAAAGATTGCTGTAAATCCTTTAGTTTTCCCTGATCAGCATCACATATTTTCCATCTTTTTTCCATACTAAATAATTTGCTAATGCTCCAATTAGCGATTGGGCAATTGAATTCACGTAAATTAATAAATTTTTAGAAGCTTTCGTTGAATTTTGCAGGTTGAATTTTGAGTTTTCAAATTGGTAAATCAGCACATTCGCAAAACAGCTAATTAAAATTAATATTTCCTGTCAGTAGTATATCTTACCAGCTCTTCAAGGCCGTCTCTTATTTCGCTTTTGGGAAACTCAAACAGTATTTCTAATGCTTCATCACGGTATTGAACCATTTTTTTAGTTGCATAATCTATTCCTCCGGCTTCTATAACTTTTTGCAATACATATTTAATCTTTTCAGGGTTTCTATTTTCATTTTTTATAATGTAGATAACTTTCCTTTTTTCCTGCGGGTTTAAATTGTTAAGTGTATATATAAGAGGTAAGGTTAATTTCTTTTCTTTCAGATCATTTCCTGTTGGTTTGCCAATAACATCATTTCCATAATCAAAAAGATCATCCTTTATCTGGAAAGCGATTCCTGTCTTTTCTCCAAAAAGTTTCATTTTATTAGTAAGTGCTTCATCATTACTAGTGCTCCAGGCGCCTACAGCACAAGCGGATGAAAGTAAAGATGCCGTTTTACTTCTGATGATTTCAAAATAAATATCTTCTTTTAAATTTAAATTACGCGCTTTTTCAATTTGCAATAATTCACCCTCACTCATTTGTTTCACGGCCTCAGACAATATATGCAGATGTTTAAAATCTCCGGCTTCAGTAGACAGAAGTAATCCTTTTGAAAGAAGATAATCTCCCACTAATACAGCGATCTTATTTTTCCATAAGGCATTTACCGAAAAAAAGCCTCTTCTTTCCAAAGATTCATCCACCACATCGTCGTGCACCAGGGTAGCAGTATGCAATAATTCTACTAATGCGGCTGCACGATAGGTAGATTCATTAATGGTTCCGTGAAGTTTGGCGCTTAAAAAAACAAACATCGGTCTGAGTTGTTTGCCTTTCCTTTTAATAATATATTTCATTATCCTATCGAGCAAAGGGGTCTGGCTTTTCACAGATTGTGCAAATTTTTGCTCAAAAGTGGCTAGTTCAGCTGCGATAAGATTTTTTGATAATTTCATTTCTTAAGTAAAATGGCAATATAAGCCAGAAAGCAATATTTAGGAGATTATCCGTTAAAATTTTTAAAAAAGAAATAAATAAAACGTTATTATTTCGAAGTTAAAATTATTAACTAAAATAAAATAAAATTTATTTTGGTTCGTTTGTTGATGACATTCTCCTAAGTTTTCAAATAAGTAAGAATATATAAATAGCTCAAAATCCAAGTGAATACTAAAAAAAATTTGAATTTTGAGTTTCCTTTGATATTTTTGCGCAATCAAAAAGTTTATTTAAGAAATCATTAATCAAAAAGTTATGTCAAGCAAAAAGTTTAAATTATTGTTAATGGGAATTTTTCCCCTCTTATCCCTTGGCGTTTTCGCCCAGGATACTGGTGTCTATAATATATACGACTCCAGTGTCATTTCCTCTAAGGGAAAAGCACAACAAAATGAGTTTATGAATAACACCTACGATTTTCCGGCGAAACCTCGTAGTGAAACAGAAATTGGAATTTCAGGAGGCGTGTATTCAATAAGCGGCGATGTTCCCTCTGTGTTGCCTACCGGCGGCTTTGGTTTACATATTCGGAAGGCGCTTGGATATGTTTTCTCTCTGAGATTGCAATATACAAATGGAGTTGCCAAAGGTTTGGATTGGAAACCATCTGTTGGTTATGCCAATAACACTGCATGGAACGCCAATTATACGGCTCCAACGCCTGTTTATTATAATTATCGTTCTCACATTCAGGATCTTTCCGTAGAAGGACTCTTTACCTTAAATAATATACGTTTTCATAAACAAAAGACAGGTATGGTTCTATACGGCGGTGTAGGCTTTGGCGGTACTATTTATAAAACAATGATAAATGCACTGAATGGCTCTACCCCTTATAATTTTTCTCAAATAACTCAATCCGGTTACTCCAGCAGAAAAGATATTCGTAAAGCTTTAAAAGCGATGATGGATAATAGCTATGAGACCCCGGCACAAAATAATGATCAAAACGAACCAAAATTATTTGGACAGAGTTTCAGGCCTTCTGCTTCATTGATAGCTGGTGTTTCTTTCAAATTAAGCAAAAGAGTAAATCTTGCTCTTGAGGACAAGTTTACAATTGTTAAAGATGATTTACTTGATGGTCAAGAGTGGCAGGAACGTCCCGTAGCTGACCCTGTTTTGACAGGAAACTACGATTCTTACAACTATGCTTCAGTTGGACTGAACTTTAACTTAGGTTCGAAAGCTATTGAACCTCTTTGGTGGATCAACCCTCTTGATTATGCATATAGCGAAATCAATGCTCCTAAGCACATGAAATTACCAACACCAGTTTTGCCCGATGCTGATGGTGATGGTGTTACTGATCAATTTGATAAATGTCCGAATACACCTGCAGGAGTTGCTGTTGATGTTCATGGTTGTCCTTTGGATACTGATGGTGATGGTGTTCCAGACTATAAGGATAAAGAATTGATTACTCCTACATATTGTCAACCGGTGGATGCTGACGGTGTGGGTAAATGCCCTGAACCTGATTGTTGCAGAAGCATAAGAGATTCTATGGCAGTAGCAAGTCAGTGCAACATTGGAGACCTTCCAAGTATTTCCTTCAGAAACAGGAGTATCAGCATAAGCAATGATGCAAAAGCAATGTTGGCAACTGTGGCTTCAAAATTGAAAAACAGCCCTTCATGCTCAATAACAGTAACTGGTTATCCTGCAGCTTCTAAAGCTTCTCAGGCTCTTTGCAACAAGAGAGTAGATGCTATCAAAGCTTACTTAACAGAAAAAGAAGGTATCAGTGCAGATCGTATTACTACTAATTGTGAAGTAGGTGGCGGTGATGTAAACACTGTGGATATTAAAACAAATTAAAAGATACACTTTTTGCTCAATGATAAACCCTCCCCATCTTTTCGGGGAGGGTTTTTTTATATCAAAAAATTAACTAAGCCGATTTTTTTACCAAATATTTTAAATGCATTTTTGTTCTAAATAACTTAAATTTGCGGCTCTTTATGAAACTATTTTTTGCTTTATTGTTGCCATTCCTGATGCTTTCCAGTTGCAGTAATCAGTTTAACAAAATTCTAAAAAGTACTGATTATGAATACAAGTTTAAAAAAGCAGACGAGTATTATGCTAATAAAAACTATAGAAATGCTGAACAGTTGTACCAGGAATTATTCCCTGTTTTTAAAGGGTCAGATAAATTTGAAGAATTATATTACAAATATGCCTACTGTTCTTACTATCAAGAGAATTATTTAGATGCCGAAAATCTTTTTAAAAGCTACCTCGGCGTTTTTCCTAATAGCAGTAAGGCCGAAGAGATCGCTTATATGCATGCCTATACGTTTTATAAACAATCGCCAAACGTAGAATTAGATCAAACAAACACGATAAAATCTATAGGGATGATGCAGGGATTTATTAACTCTTATCCTAATTCGCCAAGAGATACAGCAGCCACTCAAATAATTACGAAGTGCAGGGACAAACTGGAGGAGAAAGATTATCTCGCTGCCAAATTATATTATAATCTTCAATTGTATCAGGCTGCGGGGATATACTTTTCAAATCTGTTGCTAAACTATCCTGAATCTCCTAAAGGTGATCAATACATGCTGATGGCAGTGAAATCATATTATGCTTATGCTAATACGAGCGTATTTATGAAACAGGAGGAAAGATATGGTAAAGTAACCTCTGAATATTATGATTTTGTAGATCGCTTTCCAGATAGTAAATTATTAAAAGAAGCAGAGAATTATAAAAATCTTAGTCAAAATAATATTAAAAAAATACAAGATGAGCAAATTAAGACGCCAGCAAAACTCTAATACCAGTAACGTAGTAGAAACTCAAAACCTTATTGACGTAAAAGAGAAAACCGGGAATTTATATGAATCCATTTCGGTGATTGCAAAAAGAGCCAATCAGATCAATATTGCAATAAAAGAAGAATTGCATAATAAACTGGAAGAATTCGCCAGCCATACCGACAGCCTTGAAGAAATTCATGAAAACAAAGAGCAGATTGAAATTTCCCGCGCTTACGAAAGAATTCCTAATCCTGCGCTTTTAGCTACAGCAGAATTTATGGAAAATAAAATCTATTTTCGTAGAAATGAGGATACTCTTTTTGATTAAATTTTACCGGATAATCTCCTGAATTTATATTGGCGACTTAGTTCGCCTTTTTTAATTTGTGTCAGATCCTGTTTCTTTAGGTTTTCTAAATAAGTTTTTCTGCAAAAAGATCATATTAGTACATTAGCCTAGCTCAGCATGAAACCAATAATTTTATCATTCGATAATGCTTCCTGGTGGTATTGTTCATAAATAATATTTGTGTGCTCTTTTTCACCAATTTTGTGATCAGGCAACTGGTGAAATATGAAACGTACAGGAGCCGTGCGTTCACTGTTATTTGGAGAATCTGTATTCATAAGCTTCCACGAATTTCTGAAGGATTCTCCTAAAGCAACAATATCTGTTTTGCTGTTGATCAATACCACCATATCTTCAGTTGCAATATGATTAATGATCTTCCCGATCTCCCACTGAAGGCCTGCCCTTTCTTTTGTATAGTCGCAGGCATCAATTATGGAAAAATCTGTTTTAGCAAATAACAATGAAACGCATTGTTGCCATATAGCATCTGTACAATAAAAAACATTAGAAGGATATGCACCATCAAAATAATTTTCAGTCATTAAGCCTTTCGTTTTAGGAGGTAGTGGCAGCAGGGAACTTTATCCATTGCATCCGCTAATTTATCAGGAGTCGTGAGCAAAAGTTTCTTCATTATTTTACTTATTGAAAACATTTTCCAGAATTTGAAAAAGCTTATGTCCTGAGAAGAACCAAGAAAAAAAACAGGACCATGCCTTTGAAAACCGCCATTTGTTTTATTTAGCAACGAACCTGAAGAGTAGAAATTGAAAAAGTAAAAAATGCTTAAAGGTTTAATATTAAAAATATTTTTTTCTTCAGTAAGATTTTTGTTTAATAAGTACGAATGATCCGGCAATTCGTTTTGCTCATAAACATGCAGTTGAAAAGCAGGAATCTTAAATGTCGTTGCATTTTCGGTAGCAGCATTTGCATCTTTTTCTACTTCAGATAATTTTTGTGGCGAGGAATGATCTTTGTGTTCATCATCAAAGCTACCCGACGCTGAATAAGCGTTTGAATAAAATTTAATATAAGCAAAAGTGTAAATACTGCACCTACAATAAGCATGACATCACTTGAAGAAAAATATCCTATAAATATAAAAAATAAGGCAACACCAAAAAATAAAAGAAAGGAAATATATTTATTCTTTATCTCGTGCCCTTCTTCCTGTTTCGCTTCTTGCATTGTAAGATGGAATTGTGATACCGGTGTAATTGTATCACTTTCGTAAAATGTTGTCATGGATTTTTTATAAAGTTAAGTAGCTGCAGCTCTCTATTTTAGGACTTTCCTGAATAAAAATCACCGATATTTCTTAGTTTACTGATTCCTGCAAAACTATTTTAAAAATAATCCATTTGTCATAATCAAATTGAGTCACAAAATGCCATGAAATATTTTATTCATCTAATAAATAGTTTGGAAGAAAATATAAATTTAAGGATTTACCTTTCCTCTTTTAAACCAGACATTTATTTTTTACAATTTTAAGCAGAATTAAAATACTACTATAAAGTACTTTTATTAATGAATAAGCATTTCAAAATTTCGATATTCTTTTTCATCCTGTTTTTTATTTTATCCGCAGATACATCAGCTCAGTTATGCCAGGGAAGCCTGGGTGATCCCGTGGTTGACATTACTTTTGGATCCGGCCCTAATCCCGGTCCTCCCCTGGCTGCCGGAACTACAGATTATACTTATGTTACGGATGGATGCCCGGAGGATGGATATTATACAATTGCTAATTCCGTCACCGATTGCTTTGGTGGTACATGGTATCCTACAACAGATCATACAGGTAATGCAAACGGATATATGATGGTAGTGAACGCGTCTTATAATCCTGGCGATTTTTTTGTAAAACAGGTTGATAACCTTTGCCCGAATACAACTTACCAATTTGCAGCCTGGATTTTCAATCTTCTTACAACTTCTGCGTGCAATGCTCAAGGGATCAAACCCAATATTACTTTTAATATTGAAACTACTTCCGGAACGGTTTTAGGAACTTATTCCACAGGGGATATTGCTGAAGACCTTGGCTGGCAACAATATGGATTATTTTTTACTACTACTCCTGGCGAAAGTTCGGTGATATTAAGAATGACCAATAATGCTCCCGGCGGTTGTGGTAATGACCTGTTGCTTGATGATATTACTTTTCGTGCCTGCGGCCCTTTAGTTACAGCTAATATTAACGGCTCATTGGATTCTGTAGATGTTTGTACCGGGGATAGTTCAGTATTTACTATTCAGGCAGATGTTTCCGCCGGTTATTCTGATCCAGCTTATCAATGGCAGGTAAGTACGGATAGTGGCGCTTCCTATACCAATCTTGTTGGCGATACCAACAAAATATTTGTAAGGCCTGCTACCAATATTCCGGCAACATATATTTACAGGTTGGCGGTCTCGCAACGCCAGAATATGGGTGTTTCTTCCTGTTCTATTTTTTCAAATGTGGTAGTGGTGGGTGTTAATAAATATCCCGTTGTGGACGCATCTGCAACAGGTCATTGTACAGGAGACACGCTACATTTAATGGCAAATGGCGGCGTTCTGTTTTCGTGGAATGGGCCATTGGGTTTTTCGAGCAATGATCAAAATCCTTTTATTCCAGCGATAGGCTTGGGTAATAATGGCACTTATTATGTATCGGTAACTTCCGCCAAAGGTTGTGTTAGTAAAGATTCAGTGGCTACGTCATTATTCCTGAAGCCCACAATAGATGCCGGCAATGACCAGGAAATTTGCGCGGGATCATCTGTGCAGTTAAATAGTACCGGAAGTAATAATATCACATCTTATCAATGGTCGCCGCCTGAAGGCCTTTCAAATACAGCAATTCCCAATCCAGTCGCGTCTCCTGTTGAGAGTACTTTGTATGTTGTTGCCGTAACCAATAATGATTGCGAAGTATCCGATTCTGTTTTGGTAACCGTCAACGAAAACCCGGTTTCGAATGCAGGCCCTGATAAAGTAATCATTAAAGGGCAATCCACAACCCTGGATGGTTCTGCCAGTGGCACAGATGTAACATATTTATGGACACCTGATATAAATATTTCCGGTACTTCTACGCTCGCTCCAATTGCCAATCCGGATACTAATCAAGTATATACTTTGAATGTATATTCTAATAAAGGATGCAAAACGGCAACAGATAGTGTACAGGTAAAAGTGTATCAGCAACTGTATATTCCAAACGCATTTACGCCCAACGGAGATGGGATCAACGATACATGGTTAATAGAAACCCTGCAGGCTTATCCCGGGGCAGAAGTAAAAGTTTTTAATCGTTATGGGCAAATCGTATTTGATAATAACGGCAAAAATATTTCCTGGGATGGAAGCTTTAGAGGTGAACCCCAGCCCTCCGGAGCTTACGTTTACCTGATTGATCTAAAAAATAATACGCCGGTAATAAAAGGTGTTGTGTATATTATTCTATAAGATGAATGCTTACAGTAAACCAATAATTAACCGGGATTCCTATTCAATAAAAAATATAACAGGAATGTGATCACAAAACGACCGGAAAATAATACTACCGGTTTTGCGGATATAAGTTATGGAAACTATGGACAGAAGCAATATACAGCCGGTATAAGAACTGCGTTGATAAAAGATAAATTATTTTTTGGCGCAGCCGGAATGTATGAAGGGAGAAATGGGTTTTACACCAATGAATTTAATATAAGTAATCATTATTGTCCGACTAAAAATAGCATAAAAATTCCTGTAAACCATTGTTTTCAATAGTTTGAGCCAAATAATCAGATGTTTGAAAAACAGGGGTAGTTG
>JGI20206J14855_1000185_pt1 | contig 22955 bp, 22 predicted proteins | sample NGESurdeep092012_6_FD_14855 | JGI IMG/M metagenome (IMG submission 14855) | reverse complement strand
AAAGAAATTAATTTTTTTTTTATTTTTTTTATTGTTGTGTAACTGAGAAGGATAAACGAGAATGGAATGGATTGGAGTTCAAGCGTGTCTACCTCACAGAATCTTTGCTACAAAGTTTGTGGTAAAATGGGGGAGCTTACATACTAAAATAAACAGTTAATTACTACATTGATTATAATCCTTTCTGTTTAGAAGATTTATTCCAAAACCTGATTGTAAAAAAAATTAGTAGTCCTGTTAAAATAACCGTCATTGGTATTAATGAAGTCCTATTATTAGCAATGTCAGAGTCTGAAGAAGTAAATATTCTAAAAGTTTCTTGAATTGCTCCTAGACTTAAAAGAGAAAATAGTATCGCAAGTCCTTTCCATTTATTCATAAGTATTTGTCATTTTTGAAGTGTCAGTTTAATGGTGCATGTTAGCTGCCGTTTTACTCTGTCCTCGAAGCACAACTGTTTGAAATTCGTAGGTAGATTGTTCAAAGCGATTAGCATTCATTGTTGTATCAGTTGTCGTCATACTTTTACTTAAAAATATATCCTTCCCAAGAGTCCGGGTCACCACCTGCAATGCAGTAAATTTTGTATGGTGGTTCATTATTATAAATGTAGTAATCGGTTACCATATTTTTTGACTGATTTGTTTTAAGGTTTATCAATGAATCGTAGCTTACTAAAATTGCCCAACCGCCATTGAATGAACTCTTGTCTATTTTCCATTTCCCTTTTCCGCTGCAAAGTTCGTAGGAGAATGATTCTGCGATTGGAAAGTCAGTAACAACGAAAGTACTATCAGCTTTTAAAATAATTGTCGGCGTCAAATTTTTATCATCTCTTTCAAGTGCGAATGAATTTTTAGTATCAAACTTATAAGTGCCGACAAGTTTACTGAAGTTTGGTTCTATTGTCGCAAAATGACTGTAAGGAGAAGAAAATCTTTCTCCGTTTACTAGTCCGGCTATTCCAAAAATTAATGCCGGAGCAAAAGTCCCACAGATTGCAATGATGAAACCAATCTTAAATGATTTAAGTCCGAATGAAGTTGCGTTGTGTTTATTTACAAGTCGCAGAATGAGTTCAATAACCCAACCAAACGTGTAAAAGAAGTTTGCAAGAAATGTAAAGCGCATAATAGCTAACCCTGAAACAAAATCTTCAGCACCGTCAACAACCAATGTCATGCAAAGTATGCCTAAGGTTCCCGTTACCAGCAATGTCAGGTTGTAAGGGATTCGTCTTAGCTCCCACCACATTATTACATGATACCATTTTCTTTCCGTTTCGGGAAGTTTATGTGTAAGTAGTTTATTTAAAAATCCGTTCATTTCTTGCAGAATGTTTTTTCCCATTACCAGTGTCCCGAAAAATGGCAGCTAACAGCAGTTCATTTAAGAACTTATTTTGTTTTTCAAATATAATTCAATTGGAAGTCATTTTATCCTGCGGGTAAAATATTTTGAGAACCGTTGTATAAAAAATGATCCGGCGTATTTTGAAGATAATGGCTTTTAGAGAAGCTAAATAGGAGCAAATTGTTTTCCTGGCAGATCATTACCAAAGACCACACAGTAAACAAAGAAATAAATCGTTTTCCTGTTTTCTTTTATTGTTGTGTAACTGATAGGGATAACCGATAATTAGATTGGATTAAAGCAAAAACATTGCTACCGTACAGAATCTTTGATACAAACTTGCGCTAAAATGGCGTTGTAAATCCGGATAGCGTTGTGAATTCAGTAAATTCTTTTCCGTCATAGCGATAGAGTCCGAATTCTTTTGTGCCAACCCAGATTGCGCCGGAATTGTCTTCTGTTATGCTCCAAACTTGATTATTTCTCATTCCTGCTGATGAAATCGAGGTAAAAGTCTTTCCGTCATAAACTGTTATACCTTTTAATCCACTTCCACCGGTACCTGCTTTACCTAAACTGCCAAACCATATATTTCCATTTTTGGCTTCATATATGCAACTAGCCATATTATCATAAACACCATCCTTTTCTGTAAAACTTTCAATTGTATTTCCCTGCCCGACTTTGTCGTTCAGGCGGGCATTGAAACGGCAAACGCCATCGAGTCGTGTTGCCATCCAAATATTTCCTGATTTATCTTCTATCATTTGTAATGTATGAAATGTAGAACGCTTTACATTATGAAAAGATTCTCCATCAAAATAGTTTAAACCGTTGGATGATGAACTAAACCTAATGTTTCCTTTTCTGTCTTCAAGAATAGCTGAAATAAATCCTTGTCGCTTGAAATCAGCAGTTCTACCTTTTGGTACTTCTTTCCAGGTACTGTCGGAATATTTAAAATTGGTTAATTTAATTCCATCATACTTCCATAATCCCTCACTTTCTGTTCCAAACCAAATATTTCCTTTTTTATCGCCCATTATACAGAATACGTTTGTTTTTTTTATTGATGAAATGTTATTGCCTGCATCAAATTTTGAACCTTCAAATCCGGGTATTTCTAAACGACTGAAACTATTTCCTTTACTGTAAAAAATTCCGTTGTTAGTAGCCACCCAAATATTGCCTTTTATGTCTTGAGCAATACCAACAACAAAATTGCTTGAAAGTCCTTCTTTTTCTGAGTAACGGGTAAATACTTTTCCATCGTATTTATAAATTCCTGCACCTGTAGTGCCAAACCAAAGATTTCCGTCTTTGTCTTTCATAGAACAGCGAAACATTGTTTGAGGACTAACTCCTTCCGGCAAAGTAATTTTCGGTTGTCCGGCAATTGTTGTTTGCTGACTGGTTTTTGCATTGGTTGAAAAGTTTGTGTTGGTTTGTCCATTGCAAGAGGTAATCGTTATGAACAAGCTGAAAAGTAAAACTGTATTCAATGTTCTGATTGTATGGTTCATTTGACAATTATTGTAATGGGTATTAACATAATTTCTGCTGTTTCGCAAACATTGCTGCCAACTTTTTCGCATTGGTCCTTGAGTAAACCTATTTCAGGACAAGATAAAATGATCCGGCGTATTTTAAAGGTAATGACTTTTAGAGAAGCTAAATAAAAGCAAATCGTTTTCTTTGCACATCATACACTATTAAAGGCCAATAAACTAAGTTCGCCTGACTGCGTCTTTCGGGCAGGGAATAAATCGTTTTTCTATTTTTTTATTATTGTGTAACCGATAGGGTTAAACGAAAATTGAATCGGATTGAAGCACACGCTTTTATCTCACAGAATCTTTGCTACAAAGCTTGCGCTAAAATGAGCTTGGCTGTGGCTTATCTCCATGAAATATATTTCTTTCGGCGTCCTCCAGAATGACATTTCCTTTATTGGCTATCATCAAATTTTTAAATTCGCTTACTTTTACCCAATACAATATAAAAGTTACTAACGCTGCAAATCCGACAAAGGGGATAAAAGACACGATGTTGCAAATATTCCATGCAAGCCCAATATTATAAGTGGGTTTGCTTTCTGTAACCGGAATGTGCAACTTATTACATTCAGCGCTTATGGACTGTGAAATCTTATCGACTACTATAAATTGCCAGACAATGTTGAAAAGAGGAATGAACATAAGCCATACATTTGATGGTTCCATCTTCCTGTTTTCAGGAGACACCGTGTTCAGGGTTTTCTGTAATGTGAGCAGAAAAAATATGCCTGGAATCAATATAATTAGAAGACCTAAAAATAGGAACACAAATTCTCCGGAGCCGGGCATTTGTAATAGTAAATTCATGTGATTAATTTTAAGGATGATATAAAAAAGTAAATGTTTTTTTATTGCATTAACACCGAAAACGATGTCGGGTAAAGAATTATTTTTTTCATGATTGATGGTCTTTATTAAAAGTGATAATGATTATTAATTTTTTAAAGTGCCCGTAGCAGTCGTACAATTCAGACTTCGGTTTATTTTATTTTCCTGCATCATGTAAAATTTTGGTTGCTTTATCCCAACGGTAAAGTCCCGTACTTACAGATGCTGAAACCATTAATTCAAAGGCTGCTTTATCACTGCCCGTTTTTTTGATAACATTCATTACCAGCTCATCTGTGACTTTATAAGAAGCTTCACCTATCAGTAGTGCAATTTCATTATAGGGTTCTTCAATGTGCGCCTCGCCAATTGCTCTCTTTCCTACGGCCTGTCGAAGAGAACTACTCGTGATTCCCTTTCCCTCAAAAATCCGCTGGCGTAATATTTCCGCCATAGAACTATGATCAGGGCGTTCAGGAATACCCTTATTGCCAAACACGTATCCCTGTACCAGCATCCGTTTAGCAGCTTTTTCTGAATCAGATTTTGTCAAAAGTGCAAAATTAAATGCATTAGCACAACGGGTAGTTATGGCAAATAATGATGCAATTGCTATTGCATCCTCAAGTTCTTTGTATGTAACCCCTAACTCTAGCACAATTTGTACATCTTCCATACTAATCTCGCCCGGATGTTGTGTTAATTTCTCTAAAAAAACAAAGGTGGCTTTTAGTTTTTCTGATAATCCTGTCTCATCTATATCGGAAAGTGCGGAGTTTACTGTCGAATTTCCTAATTCCAGCGAAGAAATAGCTCCATGTGCATCAATACAAAATGGACAAGCATTCCATTTGGCAATCATAGCAGCCATTAGCTCCCTTTCACCTACTGTCCAACCACTTTTACCTCTCATAGCAGCATGAGTCCATGCAGCCATTGGGTCGCCATAAAATTTTTTATGATACATTACTATCCTGGCTGCATCTGGCAGTCGCATGCCTGAAACCATTGAGATGAAACGAATTAATATCCGGTTAATGAAACCGTCTCCCCGTTCGACCTCAGGCACCCGCATTTGACTTTGTACTTGTTTTCTTTTCATTTTTTTTCACTTAATTTTTTGTAAGATGTGTTTCATGAAGTACAACGATATAAACTTTGCAGGTGGGGAAATAGATTTACGCCTGCCGGAATCACGCAAGTGCGGAACCAAATTTAAAATAAAAAGTTCATTGTTATTACAATCGCTAACAAAGTTTATTCAGCCCGGAATCACGCAAGCAGCAAATCATTCACTAACAAAGACCAGTAAACCAAGGCCGCCTGACTTCGCCTTTCGGGCAGGAAATAAATCGTTTTTTTATTTTTAATTGTTAGGTAGCTGATAAGAATAAACGCAAATGAGATTGAATTGAAAGACGTATTGATAAACGCAAAGATTTTTCTGAAAAGTTTGCGGCAAAAATGGAGAAAGGTTTCAATCTTTTGGTTCCCACAATTCAATTTTGTTTTCTTCTGCGTCAAGGATATGTAAAAATTTACCGTAATCAAATGTTTGGATAGTGTCCACAATGGTTACCCCATTCTTTTTTAATTCTTCAACAAGCGCTTCCAGGTTTTCAACCCTGTAATTTATCATAAAGTCCTTTGTTGAAGGTTCAAAGTATTTTGTCGTTTCGGAAAACGGCGTCCATTGTGTTTGTCCTTTCTTTGTGCTGTCTGCACCTTCATACCACTCAAAAGTTGCCCCATATGGGTTTGTGTTTAAACCAAGATTTTTTTCATACCATTCTGTCATTTTTTTTGGGTCTTTGCATTTGAAAAAAATGCCACCAATGCCTGTTACTTTTTTCATTTTTGTTGTTTTTTTATTTTGTTTTGTAATTATTGTCTTAAATGCGAAACCTGAAAGAAAGGATGCTGTAATAATTAAAACTATAAATGAAGTCTTTTTCATTTTGTCTGAATTTTTGTCGTTTATGATGTTGTTCGTTACGCTTACCGCTAATGTTCGGGTATTTGCGAAGGCAGGGAATCCATTGATTTTCCGGACCTAAACAAATGCCCATTTGAAAATATATTGTTGAAGTTATGAACTAAAACTGAAAATTGAACTTCGAGCCCGAACCACTGCTGATGCTTACACATAGCTGATGTTACATCGTCTGACCCTGCTTTTGCAAAGTCTTTTGTTGTAAGCATACCCAAGTCCCCGAGTGCTCAATTTTTTTTTACTGTAACTCTAATCTCAAATTCCGTTGCTCTGAGAAAGGCATTTCAAACTGGCACTTATTATACTCTTTGTCGCAATTGATTTTAAGCTTCAGATTGAGTAAGTTGTACATGGTCGCATTAGTGATTTTTCCATCAGACTTTTGAACTGTGCTATTGATATAAAAATATTCCCGACCATATTGAATTAGATATTTTTCTGGCCCTTGTTGCATTACCATTTGAAAATTATTAATAGTATCCTTAACAACGGGAGTATTCATGTCGGGAGTCAGGAAAGAAAGGCATGGTTTAGAAGGTGGCTTGAACGATGTAGTTAGCATAACCTGGCTTTTGGTGATATCTGTTATTTTTACTGAGATGTCAATACAATCTTCACCCTTTAAAATAGTTGAGCCATTTGAAAAATCAGCTTTGACAGGTTGATCAATTGATGTAGTATCTGCTTTTTTATTGAGCTTTGTAGCACCTACCAAAGGGCTAACCGCAATGAAAAAAGTATTAAAATCCTGAATGGGCTCAGTCATTTCTGGTACTTCAATCTTTGGCAAATCAATCTTCCCTTTTGGATCTAATGAAATCAAATAGGGTTTAACAGACAGGATTGCTTTTGTTGCATCAATTGTATCTTTTTCAGTGATAGTTACCCTGGAAATCCAGTGCACTTCATCATAAGGGCATCCTAAACTATCTTTTACAACTTTCAACTCGCAAATTGAAATATTGGTATGGTCCCATTTACCGTTGTGCAGTTCTTCCATTGTAAGCTTATAGCGGTACGTATCGCCCACCTTATACTTTCTTCCGAATGTTTCATTTTTCGGCAGTTCTGCATTCTGAGCAATTGATTGACAGCAACTCATTGCCAATAATATGGTCGTGATCAATGCGCAAATTTTCATTGACATAATTTATCATTTAATAATAAACTGCAAGGGTTGCTCACAACGGTAAAGCTTTGGCAGACTGGAAAACAGCATTCCTTTCTGCCCGAATCCCGCAAGTGCGGGACCAAATATATAATTAAAAGTTCATTGTTACTTGCATCGCTGAACAAAGTTTTTTCAGCCTGGAATTCTGCAAGTAGCAGATCATTCACTACAAATGGCCAGTAAACCAAGAAATAAATCGTTTTTTTATTTTTTATTGTTATGTAACTGAGAGGAATAAACGAAAATGAGATTGAATTAAGGCATAAGCATGACTCCCTCACTTAATCTTTGCTACAATGCTTATGCTAAGATGGTGGAACCTACGATGCCGGTAAACAGTATTGCTGCGAGGCGACGTGATAGTTGCATAATGAAAGATCAGTAGAAAATAAAATCAGCCGGGTATTAAAGTTATGTCTTTTGCTGAATTTATTAGTCCATGTTGATTTTTTTAAGTAAGGCTTTAAATCTAGGCTCATTTCTTATCGGATCTAATGTGGGGTCAACCTTAATATGCCACATACGAATGTCCCTTACCTGGTAAGCAGTTTCTAAATAGGTAAGTGCCTTATCAAAATCTCCGATAGCGATATATGCTCTGGCAACATTATAAGGCGATTGATTGGGATGTTCTTGCAAAGATTTTTCGAGTTCCGTCTTTGCACGAACTTTATCACCCATAGCAGCATACAAGTAACTGATGCAAGGCCCCTTCAAATCCAGCATAAGATTAATGCTTCCCGAAGGAAGCGCGCTTAACACATTTAAAGCTTCTGCAAAGTTTTTTCTTTGAACAAGTACAATAGAATATGTTCCACGGAGATTGTAATTACCAGGGTCCATAATATAGGTTTTCTTAAGCTGGAGGTATGCTGAATCATATTTCCTGGCATCAAAATAATTTCTTCCAAGTGCCCAGTTTATGGTAGTTGAAAGAGGATCCAAGCTTAGTCCTTTTTTTACTTCATTAAGACCTGCGTCTGTGCTATTATAATTCCATTGTAAAAGATTTCCATAAAACACGTGCGCAAAACTGTAATTCGAGTTAGCTGCAATAGCTTTTTCAAACAGCGCTTTAGCTTTGGCCCAGTCATAATCGTAAATACAGGTAATCAATCCGGAAGTTGCCAGCGCTTCGCTCAGGTTACTATCGAGTGAAAGGGCTTTTGCTACATATTGCTTTGCTATGGGAATTGCATCCAATGAACTTAATCCCTTCGAATTTATAGAATAGATATCAGCAAGGCCGCTATATGCTAACGCATAGTCAGGATCAAGGGCAATTGCCTTTCTGTAATTTGCCTCAGCGCTATCCTGATCCTGAGGAGTTCTTTTATCCCAAAAATATCTGCCTTTGATATAATAATTATAGGCATCCGTATTATTTGTATATTCTTTGTTAATACCATTTTTGTCATCCTGGGTTAAACGTGCAGATAATGACGCAGCAATTTTTTCGGCCACATCCCTCTGCAATTTTAGTACGTCCCCCCATTTCCTATCATCGTCCATATCCCATATAGTTTTTCCGCTATTCACGTCAGTTAATTCTGTTACGATATGAAGGTTATCGCCTTGTTTCTGAATAGTGCCTGTTAGAATTGCTTCAACGCCTAATGTATGGGCAATGTCAAGTATATTCTGTTTCGGGTCCTTAAATGTTTTTACAATAGCCCAGCCCGGTACCTTAGAAAGACCGGAAAGATTGGAGAGTTTATTGATGATGTCAATTGTAAAACCGTCATTGATGTATTCATTGCCTGAATCTGAAGAAATGGTTTCAAAAGGCAATACGGCTATGGATTTATCCTTGCCTGTAAAGCCGGGATATTTATAATAAATACGGTAAACAAAAAATGCAAATATGCCAAGTATAATAATGGCAGAAGGAAGAAGTAATCTTTTCAGGTATAATTTCTTTTCCCTAAGCTTGCCTTCCATATCCCTTTTATCAGGCACAATAAGGCCTTCATTGGTAAGCGCAAAAACCTCCATCTTTTCATCCACATTCTTAAACTCAAACTTTCCAATGGAAACACTCTTAAATTCCGGTTGATTCTTAATCTTGCTGCAAATTTCCGAGGAAAATAGAATTGAATTAGCTACGCCTAATGACTGAACACGTGAAGCAATATTTACTCCGTCGCCAAATACTTTACCGCCCTCAATAAAAATTTCTCCAACGTGCAGGCCTATACGCAAAGGAACTTTGGGTTCCGACCGGAATTCCTGTTGCATTTCCATTGCGCACTGTACTGCCTGGGTGGCGCTGCCAAAAGAACAAAGACTGCCGTCACCGAAGTCATTTAGAATTTCACCGCCGTGAGATACAACAAAATGATTAAGTATTGCAACATAACGTTTGTTTATTAGCAAGGCTGTGTGCTCATCCTTCTGCATTATAGCTGTAGAGCCAACAATGTCTGTAAATAATATAGCTGCTAACCGGCGGGAAGGTTCCATATAGCTTCTTATAAAATTAAATCTTCTCCTAAAGTAAAACTAATTAAGGAGAACCCTCATTTTATGAATTCAACAGACATACCGGGGATACCGGGGAATAGGTTTGGGACAAATGTCTAGAAGGTAAATGTATATCCCACAAAAAATACCGAATTAGCGAAATGCCCAGGTGTAATCGAATTTATTCCTGTTATGGCAGCCATTCTTTCATCAGGAACCGTTTCGATAGTGGCCCGCGCAATTGGGAGTGTTACGAAGCTATATAAAAATGACTTTGTAAATTTGTATTGAATTCCGGGCTCCGCCGAAAAAATATGACCCACTCTTCTAAGGCCATCATCCTTACCAATTAAATCGTGAGCAGGCGCTCCTTCGTAACGAAGACCAGCCGTCGCTACTAATCTGTTAAAGGTGAAATTAGCGCCTCCGCGCATTGTATAACCGTCAGGAACGCTATTGACGTCATAAGTTGCAGCATGAAAAAGTGTGACTTGATCTGGGGTGAGCAGTCCGGGAGGCCAGCTTGCTACCCCATTTACATCTTTTGGACTTATAAGGTAAAAGAAATTTCCGTAGATGCTGATGTTTGGGTTAAAAATGTAATAGGCATTTAGTTGTGTAGTAATGCCAGTACCTCCATCTCCCAATTGGATGGCTACATTCACCGGCGCTAGCTCCCTATAGGTTTTATCGGAAGAACGGGTATAAAAATAATCTTCTGTTTGGTAGTTGCCTGTGGGAAATTTGATTCCAAGCCCCACCTGGATATTTCCTTTGCTGGCCTTGGCAGAATTCAACAGCCATTTATACACCGTAAAACGAATGTCCCCGATTCCGAAAGCATGAGTTGAATGCGCATCTCCAGATGCATGCTCAAGCGCTCCGTATGTTTCATTTGAAGAAACCGGCATGTCCAGGCTGATGTTCCAACCGTTTTGCAAAACCCTGGTCAATTCCAAATTCATTGTGTACTCATACAGTGTAACACCGCTGCTCAAATCGCTTGGGGTAATATTTGTTTTGCCATCAAGAAACCTGTAGGCTTCAAAATACCGGTTATTTATATCCATCATCCATTTGTCGGTGGATTGTTCATAACCCAACTGCGCAAACTGGCCAAAGCCCGTAATGTTGCGGATAGCAACGCAACCCTGGGATTTGGCATACCCTGTAAAAATAAATAAAGAGATGAGTAAAAAAGCAATCTTTTTCATTTCTTGAAATTTAGATAAGCAATCTAATCCTTACTTTCAGTGTAGATAATGGTATTTAGTGTATGGCTGTTGGCATTTAGTAGAACGCTTGATTTTCACCACGAACGGTTAAGCGAACTTTATTCAAGGCATTCACTATCGCTGAAAAAAGTTTATTCAGCCCGGAATCCCGCAAGTAGCAGATATACACTACCAATGGCCGGTAAACACCCGCCTGCAAGCCCGTTCCGGTTCGGACGGGGATGAACCTGTTCGGACAGGAATCATTCGGGCAGGGAGAAATAAATCGTTTTTCTATTTTATTGTTGTGTAACAGATAAGGTTAAACGAAAATGGAAACAAATTGAAAAGCAAAAAACATGGCTAAAGCACAAGCCTTTACTACAAAGAATGCGCAAAAAAGGAAGCGCATAGCAAAGTACCTTGAATTTTGAAATGCACCCGGTTTCTCACTCTTTCATTTTTTTTGACTAAACTTGTACTATGAATGCTGTAACACTAAAAAACCTACAGGCGCCTCTTAAAGAGAAGTACCATGCGCATCCGCAATCTGCTATTATAACCTTAAAGGCAGAAGGAAAAATAGGAGAAGATTTATCATGCAACGTTGAAACTGGAAGGGCATTCATAAAAGCAGGGCTCCATCCGGCTACCGGGGGCACAGGAATGCTTGCTTGTTCAGGAGATATGCTTTTGCAGGCATTGGTGGCTTGTGCCGGTGTTACGCTGCAGGCTGTTACCACTTCCATTGGCATTGAAATAAAAGGCGGCACGATTACAGCAGAGGGCGATCTTGATTTCAAAGGCACCTTAGGTGTTTCAAAAGAAGTGCCTGTGGGGTTTAAAAATATCCGATTACAATTTAATCTCGACACCAATGCATCTGATGAGCAAATGGCAAGCGTAAAAAAACTTACTGAAAGATATTGCGTAGTTTATCAAACACTTACCAAAGGCGTTGCAATAGAAACGGCCTATAATTCTTCAATTTAGCAGCAACACATAACATAACAGAAGCGAAATTCATTTATCAAAAGCCAGGGCTTATACAACAACTGCCCCATATTTAGGAGCAGTTGAAAATAAAATTCAAAAGATACGAATGAATAATTAATCCTTAATTGGCCAGTGCGGTTGCCGGACTAATCCCTGTGTGGATTTCCATAATCTTAGTGGCAGGGAAACCTCCTTTTTTAGCATGTTCCCTTATCAGTTCTTCGTTCTCAGCTTTGTAAACACAAAATATCTTATCTCCGGTTACATAGCTTTGAATCCACTCAATTTTTGGCCCCATTTCTTTAAGGACGGCACAGGATTTTTGAGAAATGGCTTTTAGTTGTTCGGGAGTTAATTTGCCCGCGCCGGGGATGTCTCTTTCGATAAGATAAGTTTTCATAGAATTTGTTTTTGTAGTTGCTGAATGATTTGATGCAGTTGTTTGTGCTGTAGAAGCATAACCTGTAAATAGCATCATCATTAGAACCAGGATTCGAAAGTTAATTAATTTCATGGCTTATATTTTTTATGATTAGGAATAACCAAAGATAATATTGACAATAAGCAGAATGCTATAACGATTCATTCAAAAAATAGAAAAGCAGGTAGCGTAAATCGTTCAATAAATGGTAAAAATAAATCACTGTTCTTTGAGGAAAGGAATAAAATTAATGCAGCAACTCAAGATAGGCCATTGGCAACAACCCAAATTTCTTTTTAAAACACTTGGTAAAATAGGAAGCGCTGGTGAAGCCGGAATCAAAGGTTATTTGTGCAATATTATAAGATTGTTTTTTCATAAGACCCTTTGCTTTTTCGAGCCTGAATTCTTTTAAAAGCATATTAGGAGAAAAGCCGGTGAGTGAAATTGTTTTCCTGTATAATTGTGATGTGCTCATGGCCGTTGCTTTGCAATAATCGGTTATATGGAAATGCGGATTTTGCCATTTCTCTTCCAAATGCCTGAATAATAATTTCAACAGGTTTTCGTCCTGGGGTGTAAGAGTTAAAAGTTTTTTTGTAGCATTATTAAAAAAATCTTTGGCCATCAGTTCCTTCACCGGCGGGGAAACAGCAATTTGAAAGTTGGCGGCAATAAAGCACATATTATCTGCAAACCGGATGGTATCACCAAAAATTTCATTGGTCGTTTCAACAGGTTCGCCTGCGTTAACGCCTATTTTAAAAACAAATTTATCTGAATGCGCATTCCACATCTCTTGTTGTATTTCCAGGGCGCAAGCCATGGCTTTTGCTGCTGAAGAAAATGAAATTATAAAATCACTCCCTTCATGTTCTACTTCTCTGCCTCCAAATTGCTTAACATTTTTTCTAATGATCTGGTTGTGACTATTCAATAATTCATTTGTTTTTTCAGAACCAAATTGGTGTCGAAGCAAATTAGGGTCGGTAATCTTTGTAAGTAGCAAAATCCTAAAAGACGGATCGCTGAAAACATGCAATCCTTCTTCTGAAATTTCTACCGATTCAGGATCATAAATGCGTCCCAAAAAAGACCTTACCACTGTTTTGCTAACTTCTATAATTTTATTAGGGATTAGACCATGTGATTTTCTGTGCATTTCCTGCACCGCTTCCTTATCGGGAGCATCTATCAGGCAAAATACGTTTCCACGGTCTTCATCAATCCAATAAGTCATGCACGAGCATCCATATTCTTCCTGGTGCTGCAAATCTTTACTATGGGCTGTTGCTACATCCCTTGCTTTAACCCCCGGAACAATATGTACATCCATGTAAATAGGCATCCTCATTTATTTCGTCCCGAAAGATAAATTATTTTTTTATTATTCGATTGGCTAAAGATTTTTATGGGAGCAATTCAAATTACCGCTTGGTTCCAAAGTTGCCAACCTTAGAGATGGATGCTTTCAAGCTAAAACGAACTTATTAAAGGTTGCCAACCTTGCAGCATTTTGAAATGTACCTGTATTTTTTAATCACTTTTTCTTTTTGACTGTTCACTACCTTTGTAAAAAAAAATTATGGCTGAAGATCTTACGATCGTGAAAGGAAGTAAAGAAGAAGAATATCAATCACTGCTTCCGCAGATAAAAGGATTACTTACCGGGGAAAGTGATCTTGTGGCAAATATGGCAAATGTAGCAGCCGCACTTAAAGAACAATTTCAATGGTTTTGGGTTGGCTTTTATGTGGTAAAAAATAATGAACTGGTGGTCGCGCCTTTCCAGGGCCCTGTGGCCTGTACAAGAATACAAAAAGGCAGAGGAGTTTGCGGAACTACCTGGGCGCGTGCTGTAACACTTATTGTGCCTGATGTTGAAAAATTTCCCGGTCATATTGCATGCAGTAGTTTGTCAAAATCAGAAATAGTAGTTCCTGTTAAAAAGAACGGTGAAGTGGTTGCGGTTTTAGATGTTGATAGCGAAGCGTATAACTATTTTGACGATACGGATAGGAGGTATCTTGAAGAAATAGTAGCGTTGATCAATTTTTGAATTATGATTTAGAGTAAATGTATTTGATTCATTTATATTTTTTGTTACCATTCGGGCAGGAATAAATAAATTGGGTTTCTAATTTTTTATTGTTGCGTAACTGATAAGGATAAACGAGAATTGAATTGGATTGCGTACAAGCATAGCTGAATCTCAGAATTTTTTCTACAAAGCTTTTGCTTAGATCGGGGCTTGTTTAATTTTATTTCAAGAATATAAAATCAACCTGGCAAATATCAATCAGGCTATTGCCATGTTCAGGTCTTACTATCTTACTCTATTGCAAAATAGGGATTGTAAGCTTTAAGTCTTTTCAGAAGTTCTTTATTATCATTTATTATTTTTGCTTTTTCAACTTCCCCGACAGGTAATATTATATAACCAAACGGCCCTTTTCTTTCACCCAGAAGCAAGGCGCCAGCATTAATCACTTGTGGCCAACCATCCTCAGAACCACCAATGTCCTTATTAGTCAGATAAGGCGCATAAAACATATAGTGTGGCATGCTCATGGTCATAACCTTGTCGTTATCCGCATTACCGGGGTAGGCACGCATAACGGGACCCAACATGTAAGAAATGCCAGGCCTCGCCGGAGCTTTATATATTCCTTTCCTGATCCTGTTGAGTACAATATCTTTAATTTGCAAAGCGGTGTATTTTCCAGAGGCCCTCATTGCTGCCACATCCTTATACACTTGAAAAATTGTTCTGGCCCCTTCGGCATCATAACTAATGGCAGCAGCAACATCTTTTCTGAATTTACCCCATTCCCATTCTGTCCTGGTCACAAAGCATACGAATCCATTCGAACCTTTTTGTGCAATATAATAACCTTTCTGAGGGTCTAACAAATAAACGGTAGCATCTTTACGCAAATGAGGTGGTAGCGAGCTTAAAGCGAAATCTTTTTCCAAATCAGGAGGCATTTTATCCAATTTCCAATCAGAGTTTTTTTGGCAGAACCCCTGGTTGCAAATAAACAAAAAGAGACAAGTTATTACAGCTTGCTTAAATTTTTTTGAAAATCCCGGTGTATTAAACATTTTTGAAAATTAGAATGAATATAAAAGATACTTGACTTAATAAAGTTATTCTATGAATTTATATTTTATCAGGTGTGAATCTGCCATTTTAGGGGTGTTTTGCGCCAAATGATCTTTTAAAGTTTTATATATTTAAAGTCATCCCATTATTTCATTTAAGAAATACTTTCCTTGTTTATTTCAAAGCAAATGGGTTTGCAGAGATATGAAACGGATCCGGCGATGTGGCGGCATTTGAAATACATCATCAGACAATCTCAGGACGAGATAAGTCTAACAATATCTTTTACAGAATTGATGATAGTAGTTTTTATAATGGTATAACTTATTTCTGTTTTCAAATATAATTCAAACAGAGGTGCATCTTCACATCAATGATTAAAATTGATCTCATAAATATTTGGCCACAATTTTCCTGTTACATAAATTTTGTCAGTGGATGAATCATAAGCAATTCCATTTAAAACATCAACCCGTGGATTTTTATTTCTTGCATCCTGCGTTAATACACTAAGGTCTAATTTCCCAACTACGTTGCCGTTTGTGGGATTAATTTTAAAAATATTATTGTTCATCCAAACATTAGCGTAAATAAATCCGTTAATATATTCCAATTCATTCAGACTATCCTGAGGGACGCCGTTTTTTGTTATACTTAACGTTTTTATTGGCTGCAGATTAGTGGGATTTAAAAAGGTTAAATTGCTTGTACCATCACTAAGTATTAAATCTTTTCCATTGGTAGTCATAGCCCAGCCTTCTTTATTGGCATATTTAAATTGGCCTATCTTCTTAAAAGTTTTAGCGTCATAAATAAACCCAACCTGGCTTTTATAAGTAAGCTGAAATAACTTATTGTCTAAAAAGGTGATACCTTCTCCAAAATAAATGGTCTTATCAAGTTCGATTTTTTTTGAAAATTTCCCGGAAACTAAATTGTCTATTCCTATTAATGATTTAGTTTGAGGAAGGTCTTCGGGTGAGCCTGTACTTTCAAATAGTTCTCCTTTATAAAATAAAAATCCTTCAGTGAATAGGGTAGTATCATGAGGAAAATAATGTGATACTGAATAACTGATTTCAGGAATGTTTGGGACTATTTTCTGGTCATTGTTTTTGGATTCTTTTGAATTATTATTACAACTAAAAAGTGTGCTCAATAGTAATGTTCCAATTATAAGTTGTTTCTTGTTTAGAGGCATGTAGGAGTTAATAATTTTTAAATAGCAGCAAATCAAATGTGGTTTGTTGTTCTCTTTTACCATGTATTATTTTTTTGCTATTATACTTTGTCAAGGAAATCTTCAATTAAGTAAGTTGCATTAAATTTTGACCACATTCCGTTGCGAAGCCTTTCTATTGCTCCTAAATAGTCTCCGTGCCCACCAGGAAATATTGCTAATTCACAATTTGGAAAGATGCGGTACATCTCAACGGCATGTTCGGGGCTGCCCACGTCTTTGTTGCCGTTAATAACCAATGTGGAAGAATTGATTGATTTCATTTGTTCGTCGCTCCATCCCCGGAATGCTTTCAATCTCCGCACATCTTTATTAAACATATTCATCAATGACTCAGCATTATTATTTACAACGAGGAATTCATCTATCAGAACTTTTGGCATATCGTTCAGCGTTACATGATCAAATCCCTCCCAAAATTGAGGAGAAGCGGCACTCCGTTTATAAAAAGAAGAAGCTATAATTATTTTATTAACCAATTCGGGATGTCGAAGGGCAATTTCTATTGTTGTGTGGCCACCGTTACTAAAACCTAAAAAATCTGCTATTGATATTTTAAGATTAGATAAGAGTGTTGCAACATCGTCTGCGTCTTGTTCAAATGACAGGTCTGTGTTTCGATCGCTTGTGCGCCCGTGAGCCTGCAATTCGACACCTATTATTTGTCTATGCTTTGCAAGGAGTGGGATTATTCTGCCGAAAGATGTTTGTATGGTAGAACCACCACCGTGTATCAGTACAAGCGGTTTCCCTTTTCCGTAAATTTCATAATACATTGTCAACCCGTTGACTTTAGAATATCCGCTTTTGAAGTTATTATTGTCCGCCATATTTTGACCTTCAAATATAATTCAATTAGAGACGATTTTAACGCGAGGATAAAAATTTTGAGAACCATTGTATAAAAAATGATCCGGGAAATTTTGAAAGTAATCGTCTTTTGAGTAAGCTAAATCCGGTTATCCTTTTCTATGCAGATCATTCACTACCATCAAAGGGCATACACTAAACAAAGTAATTTTATCATTTCAAGATTTCTTTTTTGAGGAAGTCTTTTTTTAGCCGCGGCTTTTTTTGGTGCTTTTGCGCCTTCTTTCCTCGCCTCTGAAAGGCCTATGGCTATTGCCTGTTTGCGGCTGGTGACTTTTTTGCCGCTACTGCTTTTTAAAGTTCCCTGTTTTTTTTCATGCATGGTTTTTTCAACCTTTTCTCCTGCTTTTTTAGAATACTTTGCCATAAATGTAAAATTTAAAGTGTTAGTGAATATTTAGATATTCATAAAAAACATGCCACAAAAATTGAACTTTCTCATGCGGATCTTGTGGTCTTATCAGATCCTCAAAATTGCTCAATTTACTTTTGCCCACATTTGATTAAATAAAAAAGCAAAGGGTTGGTAGCTTGTGCGGTCAGTTAACATTTTTTTTAACCGACCGCTTCAAAAAAGTTATTTTTGGTATTATCCTTGTAAGTTGATTTGTATGACAAAGAAAATAGAAGCTTCCGGGGAAAAATGGTCTTCCAAAGTTAGCAAACACAGTGATGCATTGGATTTAAAAGAAGGTGTATTTACATTGCACGATCCTAAAAAGATTGCTATATCATTGAAACAATCTGCTGAAGAAAGTAAAAGAAAAAAGGGAACGCCCTACCAGTCTGCTATGTCAATGCTTACCTTTTACATAAACCGCGATGGCAAAAATTTGCCTGAAAAACAAAAAAAGATTCTTGAAAAGGCAAAAGATGAATTGCGTGTTTTATTTGGAAGAGAAGAAGAGGAAAAATGATTTATAAAAAAAAGACTCTTTAACATGTTCATAAAATCAGTCAGTTTTATTGAATAATGATGTAATTATTTGTTTATAATTTGATTGTAATTACGTTGAAAATTAATAGCAATAAAAAATGAAATGGTTGAGTCAAAATTCGCAAATTGAAAAGATTATCAGTTGGTGCGGTTAGAATAGGTCATTCACAAATCCCAAAATCCTTGCTAAGAAAAATCTTATACTTATAAGTATTTAACCTATCTTTATAAGAACCTCTTGAAAGCTAAAGATTTACAATTAGTTTCACATACAAGCATTTCCTTAAAATTTTTGTATTATATCAACCCAAAATAAAACACGGATAATGCCGAGTGCCTCAAAGAACAGCCCGCGACATAAGAAGGCGAAAATTCCTTCCAAAAAACTTATTCCCGTTGTAGGGAGGGTTAGTGACCCGGTAGCAGGAGAAGAAAAGACACTGCAAGCCAATAAAATAAAAAATACCAAAGATGCGCGCATAGCGCAATTGGAAAAAGATTTATTATCGGCCCTCGAGGACATGCGCAGCATGACAGAAAAACAGAAAGCCGCCAATGTAGAATTAAGAAGCACCAATGAAGTACTGGTAACCGTAAACAAGGAACTCCACAACCGCAACGAATTGTACAACCAGGCCCGCTTGTACGCTGAAGCTATTGTTGCTACTATCCATGAAACCTTGCTGGTATTGGATAAAGATTTCAGGATAAAGAGTGCCAATCCGGCTTTTTATAAAACCTTTCAAATTACAGAAGGAGAAACATTGGGGAAAATTTTATTTGAATTACAAAATAACGAATGGGACATACCGGACTTGCGAAGCCAACTTCTAAAAATACAAGTGCAAAAGAAAAAGTCGCGTGATTGGGAACTTTCTCATTCTTTTCCTGTTATCGGAATACGCATTATTTGTTTTGATGCCCAGCCCTTTCAGATAGAAAATGGTGAGGACAGGATATTGCTGACAATGGAAGACATTACCGAAAGGAAGTTATTGGAAAATCGTAATCTGCTATCCAATATCGTTGACAATTCGGACGATGCTATCATAAGCAAAAAGCTTGATGGAACTATTATGAGTTGGAACAAGAGTGCTGAAAAAATATTTGGGTATTCTAAGGAAGAAATTGTGGGCAAAAATATTTTACTTCTTATCCCCCCTGAACTTCATTACGAAGAGGGGATGATAATTGGTAACATTAAAAAGGGAGTGGCCATCCCGCATTTTAACACCGTACGAATGACCAAAGACGGAAAAAGAATCAACGTATCAGTTACGATTTCGCCGATAAAAGATGAAGAAGGAAAAGTAATCGGTGCATCAAAAATATCAAGGGATATTACCGAGCAAATCATTGCACGCAAAAAAATACAAAAGAGTGAAGCTAAAAATAAAGAATTATTAAACAGGTTTAAAATACTGGTAGAACAGGCACCTGTTGCCATATCAGTTTTAAGGGGAAAAGATTACAAGGTGGAATTGGCCAACGATTTCTATTTAAAATTAGTTGGAAAAGAAAAAGATTTTATAAGCAGGCCCCTTTTTGAATCAATGCCCGAGTTGGAAACCCAGGTAATTAAAGAATTGCTGGATGGAGTAATGAAAACCGGAAGGCCTTGTTATGGTAATGAAGTAGAACTCCATTTGGTCTGGGAAAGGAAAAATAAGCGTGGATTTTATAATTTTGTTTACCAGCCTATTATAGAAAATGACGAAACCATAACAGGAATAATGGTGGTAGCTACTGAAGTAACAGAACTGGTAGTGACCCGAAAAAAAATTGAAGAAAGTGAATTACGTTTAATAACCTTGATTCAGTCTTCACCATTTGCCATTGGGCTTTTACAGGGAAAGGATTTAATAATTACCACCGCCAACGAGGCCATAATAGATATTTGGGGAAAGGGCCTTGATGTAATCGGAAAACCATATTTAGGCTTGCTGCCCGAACTGGTAGAACAGGGTTACAGCGAAATACTTAATGGAGTGTATGCTACAGGAAAGCCGGTTACCGCAATTGAGGTTCCTGTATTTCTTATTCGTAATGGAAAAAAGGAATGCCTATATTTTAATTATGTTTTCTTTGCGCTACGGAATATTGATAATGAAATAGACGGCATAGGCATTATTGCCTCTGAAGTAACTTTAGCAGCCACGTTTCATAAAAAATTAAAGGAAAGCGAAGAACAGTTTCGACTGATGGCAGATTTAATGCCGGCAAAAGTAACTACTGCCAACCCTGAAGGAGGCGTTACTTATTATAATAAAGCGTGGCTGGATTATGCAGGAATGAGTATGGAAGAGTTGAAAGATTTTGGGTATCACAAAATTATGCATCCTGATGAACTTGAAGATTTCCAAAAGCGCCTTCAAGAAGCCGGAAAATTTGGAACTGTGTTGGAAATGGAAATGCGGTTTATGAATAAGAACGGCAAATATCGCTGGCATCTGAACCGGGCCTTTCCGTTGATGGATGCTAATGGAAAAATAAAAATGTGGATTGGCGCTACTACAGATATACAGGAACAAAAAAGAAGAGAGGAAGAAAAAAGTGAATTCATCAGCATTGCCAGCCATGAATTAAAAACTCCACTCACCGCCTCCAAACTATATATTAATTTATTAGAAGAAGGATTGTCTCAGGAAGAAAATAGTGATAATTTGTTGTTTGCTCAAAAAGCAGGAAAGTCCATTGAAAGGTTGGAACTGCTTATTAAAGAATTATTAGACGTACAAAAAATACAACACGGAAAGTTAGACCTCAATATAACCACGTTCGATTTTAATGAGATGCTTGAGGGTGCTATTGAAGAGGTGCGTTTATCAGCCCCAAACTTTTCAATCTTGAAAACAGGACACATCAATTTGCACTTTAAGGGTGACAAGGATCGGTTGCAACAGGTGGTCATTAATTTATTAACCAATGCCGTAAAATATTCACCGGAAAGCGACAAAGTATTTGTAACTGCCTCAGTCGAAAATGGGATGATAAAAGTTGCGGTAAAAGACCACGGTATTGGCATTAGAAAAGAAAATCTTACTAAGATTTTTGATTTATATTACCGTGAAGAAGAAAGCTCCCGACCTTTCCAGGGCTTTGGTATAGGGCTTTCTATTTCCAGTGAAATTGTTCATCGGCATAATGGAAAAATATGGGCTGAAAGCGAGCCGGGAAAGGGCACTACTGTTTATTTCACCTTACCAATTTAGTTTATGGAAAAATGTATTTTAATTTATGATGACGATATAGAGATACTAACTGTCACCAAAATAATTTTAGAGAGAAATAAGTATCGTGTAGAAACAAGGACACGGTGCGATGACATTATTAAAGAGGTAAGCACGGTAAAGCCCGATATCGTTTTTGTGGATTTGTGGATACCACGAATGGGAGGTGAAAATGCATTGAAGCAAATGAAGGAAAATGAGGCCACGCGCCATATTCCTGTTATGCTTTTTTCAGCAAACGATTCAATAGAAGAAATATGCAAAAGATCAAATGCAGATGGGTACTTAAAAAAACCATTCACTATTAACACGCTGATACAGTTAGTTGAACATAATATTTCGGAGAAGAAATAATGTTCTCAATTTATTAATAATAAGATTGCCATAGTTCTCTTCACGAAACCATTTTATAAAAAGAAGAACACTATAGAAACCACTTTGTGTATTTTTCCTAACTTTTAAATGCTGCTGATATCCAAAAAAGATTTTCAGATATGAGGAAAAGAATGCCGGAACGTTTTCTGATAACGATGATGGCAATGTCGCTAACGAATACAAAAAAATTATAAAAAATGAAAACAATTTATTTCAAATCTTAATTCAATTATTATAAGAGTTCATTAATCCGAAAACACAAAGTAAGCATGTGAAGATCCCGATATCCTTTTAAAAACTTACAGAATAAAAATGATTAGCATTTATTCCATTATTTCTTATGATTTGTTTTTGGCATCATTTTTTATTTGATTTTAATAAAGACACTCCATTGATAATATAAACATAAGATCATGAAAAATAATTTAATTGCTGAAGCATCTATTACAATAAACGCTCCATTGACAAAAGTCTGGAATGGCCTTACAAATCCGGCAATGATTAAAAAGTATATGATGGGCGCAACAGTTGAATCTGACTGGAAAAAGGGAAGTAAAATTACCTGGAAAGGAGAGTTTAAAGGTAAAAGTTACAAGGACAAAGGTGAAATCCTGCAAATAGAACCCGGCAGGAAGTTAAAATACAGCCACTTTAGCCCGGTATCAGGAGAAGAAGATGCGCCAGAAAATTATCATAATGTAACAATTGACTTAAAGGAAAATGATGACCGAATCACGGTCTCATTGTCGCAGGACAAAAATGACACGGAAAAAACAAAAGAAGAATCTCAAAAAAATTGGGAAATGATGCTTAAAGGATTAAAAAAAACTGTGGAAGAAAAAAGCGAATAGATCCTTATCACATATCAATAAATGAAAACGAAATCCGAAGCAAAGAAAAAGACAAAGAACACCGTGGGGTGGCACACTTGCAGTCGTGGCCATAAGTATAGAGGAACGGTGCCTTGTCCAATTTTTTGGCCCGGCAAAAAAGCCAAATCATAAAGAGAGTATTGTACCCTTTACTTATAAGAGATCCGCCTCATGGAATTTTTATTTGGGATTGACTTATCAAATCTTTTCAATCCACACTGATACTGAACCGGCCGGCGCATAAAATCGTCCCCAACCATCTTCGTTTATGGTTACTTCGGCGTTGTGATTTTGTATAAAATCAGTAAATACTTTGCCCGTATGTCTTTT
>JGI20206J14855_1000184_pt1 | contig 23049 bp, 22 predicted proteins | sample NGESurdeep092012_6_FD_14855 | JGI IMG/M metagenome (IMG submission 14855) | reverse complement strand
TCGGCTTCGGGCGGCAGCGGCTGGGGCTGGGGTTGGGGTTGGGGTTGGGGTTGGGGTTGGGGTTGGGACTCTTCCATTCTGGCTAGCATTGTAGCATGAAACCATAAGCCGTTACCGACGGCCAGCCGGGGCTTAGGCGGCGCGGCGTGGCGGTAACGGTATCAACGGGCTGGTTCGTTTTTGATAAGCCTGGTACTCGGCGTCCTTTTGCCGGTGTTTTTCAATCGGCGGAATGCCCGAAACGAAGATAATCAGCAGGCTGAGGCTCAGCGGACCAGCCAGGCCGATCCAGCCGTAACTGGTTTGCAGAGCGATTAGGCCGATCGCCCACCACTGCGTCAGTTCGCCGAAATAGTTCGGGTGGCGGCTGTAGCGCCATAACCCGGTTTGCAGGACTTTTGGCCGGTCCTTGGCCCGCAAAAAACCGGCTAGCTGGTAATCGGCAACGGCTTCAAACGTAAAACCAAGCAGCCAGACGGCAGTACCGGCGGCAGACAGCCAGCCCAAGCCAACGAGTTTAGCGCCCGTCACCATGACGACCGGCAAGCTGACCAACCAAACAAGCCCACCTTGCAACAGGAAGACCGACATATAAGCCCGTCGCCATAAATTACCGCGCCATTTGCGGCTGATCTCCCGGTAGCGGCGGTCGTCCTCGCGGCCCCGGTTGCGCCGCCAGATATGGTAAGACAGGCGTAAACCCCAAACACTGACCAGGACGGCCACAAGCAAACCGCGCGGACTAGCGTGCTGTATATAAGCCGACCAAGCCGCCAGTACGAAACCCAGGCCCCAGGCCGTATCGACCGTGTCCAGCCGCCCCCTGGCCCGAGCCAGGCCAAAGCATAATGTCATATAGGCGGCCAGCAAAACGGCGTTTACGACCAGTATCCTTACTACCATGCAGCTAATTGTATCAGCCGCAGCCGGCCGGGAACTGTTTCAATTTAATACGCTTGTGGCTACAATGAGCAGGTGGACAAAAAACAATTCGTCGTAGCCTATCGGCTGGCTTTCGCGGTCTTGATCCCGGTGACCATAGCGGTCCAGCTGGCCTACAGCTTGGAGCAGGCCCAAAACTTCAGCACCGTTAACTTCTTCAGCTATTTCACGATCCAAAGCAACCTGTTCGCCGCCGTCATCCTGCTGATGTCGGCTTACGTGCTGCGCAAGCGCAAAAAGGACCCCCAGCTAGAAAGCCTGCGCGGCGCGGCGGTGCTGTACATGGTCGTTACCGGCATTATTTATAATCTGCTGCTGCGCGGTAACGACGGGACACTGCTAGCTTGGGTGAACGACGTTTTGCACCGGGTCGTGCCGCTGGTCATGTTATTTGATTGGCTCTACTGGCGGTCCGTCCGCAAGTTCAGCGCCAAAGAAGCGCTGCTGTGGTTAATTTACCCCGTGGTTTACGCCGCCTACACCCTGGTACACGGACCGCTGGCCCGGCATTGGTACCCTTACCCTTTTATTAGTGTCGCCCTGCACGGTTACGCCAGGGTCGCCCTGAATTGCGTGATTATAGCTATCTGCATGCTAGTCCTGGCCTTGGTCTTGAGCCGGGTGCCGCGGTTGAAATTAGCTTCGCGGACTAAGCCAAACGCTTAATATCTGCTAGGAACTTTTCGACGTCGCCGGTCGAATTGTCCCATGAAGTTACCAGGCGGACTTCGTCTTTGCTAACGTCCCAGTCATAGAAATGGTGGCCGGCTTCATGCAGTTTCGCCTTCAGGGCTTGGGGCAGGCCTAGGAAGACGTGGTTGGCCTGGACTTCCTGCGTCAGTTTAACAGCCTCGACCGCTTGCAGGCCGTCCGCCAGCTGCCGGGCAAGCTCGTTGGAGTGCCGGGCATTAGCCTTCCAAATCTCATCTTCCAGGTACGGGATAAACTGGGCTGAGATATAGCGCATTTTGGAAGTCAGCTGCATGACTTGTTTTTGCATGTGCGGCAGACTGGCTTCGGGGGCGTTGAAGATAACTACGGCCTCGGCGTTCAATAAGCCGTTCTTGGCCCCGCCCAAAGACAGAACGTCAACGCCCAGATCCCGGCTGGCCTCGCGCAAGCCAGTCCCAAGCGCGACGGCGGCGTTAGCCAAGCGGTTGCCGTCCATGTGCAAATACAGGCCGTTCCGGTGGCACCAGTCGGCAAGAGCCTGGACTTCGGCGGCCGTATAAACGGTGCCGTACTCCGTGACCTGGGCGATGCTGACGACTCTCGGCACGGCCGAGTGGGGGTTGTGCGGCTGGCGGCGGGCATACTCTGCGTCCAGCAGTTGGACGGTAAGCTTGCCGTCCGGCGTGCCGATCGGAAATAGCTGAACGCCAAGCACCGACTGAGCGGTGCCGGTTTCGTCATTGAAGATATGGCTGCCCGAGGCCAAGATGACGGCTTCGTAGGGCTTGGTCAGCAAAAGTTTCAGGGACAGTATATTGCTGGCCGTGCCGTTCGCCAGGAATACGACCGAGCTGTCGCCGCCGAAGACTTTGTGGAAAATTTCGGTGGCCTGCTTGGTAACTTCATCGTCGCCATAACTGGGCTGGTGCCCGGAATTAATGTCCTGCAGCTTTTGCATGACGGCCGGGTGAACGGCCGAATAGTTATCGCTGGCAAAAGTAGCCTTCATGGCGCTAGGCGGTTGATGTCGCGGGGGAAGAGGGTGGCTTCTTTGACGTTGCCTAGGCCGATGGTTTTTTCGACCAGACGGTCGATACCGTAGCCGCAGCCGCCATGTTCGGGCAAGCCGAATTTGAAAGCTTGGAGGTAATACTTGTAGCCCGGGTGGTCGACGTCCATGCCGGCCTTTTTCATCTGTTCGACTAGCTTTTCGTAGCGGTATTCGCGCAGCGGCACGGTAGCGATTTCGAGGCCGCGGAATAGCAGGTCGCCCCACAGGACCGTGGTCGGGTCGTCGGGGTTGACCTGGTGGTAGAACTTCATGGCTTCGACGGGGAAATTAATCGCGTAGACCAGTTCCGAACCGAGCTGCTTCTTGGCGTAGTCGCAGATCCACTTTTCTTCGTCGGGGATTAGGTCTTTTTCTTCGGTGGTGTCTTTGCCGGTCGCCTTGGTGTAAAGTTCGTGGATTTCGGCGACGCTTAGTTTTGGCACTTTGTCGGTGACGACCAACTCCGGGGCGTTAAGCGATTTAAGGTCGGCGGCGTGCTCTTCGTAGACGCGCCTCAAGACCTCTATCGTCATGTCGCCGACCATGTCCAGCACTTCGTCGTGGCCGCTGACAAAGCCCATTTCTATATCCAGCATCATGACTTCGCTCATATGGCGGGTCGTAGCGCTTAGTTCGGCCCGGAAAGCCGGCGCGATTTCGAAAACCCTTTCAAAGGCGCCGACCAACATTTGCTTATACAGCTGCGGGCTTTGGGCTAGCGTCGCTTCCTGGCCGAAATAGTCCAGCTTGAAAACTTCGGCGCCGCCTTCCGTCGCCCCGGCCAGCAGTTTCGGCGTCTGGATTTCGACGAATTCATGGCCGGTCAGGAATTCGCGTATGTAGCGCAGCAAGTCGGCCCGGATTCTGAAGATCTTCTGCTCCTGGAGGTTGCGCAGGTTGAGGGCCCGATGCTCGAATAAGGTATCCAGGTTTTCCGGTTTGTGGCCGATCGGTTTGTCGATCTCGATTGGCGGCTCATCGGTGACCGGGACCAGGACGGTGATTTTGGCGTCGTGGAGTTCGGCGCCGCCGGGCGCGCGCGGCTCGTCTACGACTTGGCCGTCGACAGCCAGGACGGTGCCGATCTGCAGGCCGCGCAGCTTCTCGACTTCGGCCTTGTCCTTGATAACAACCTGGACGAGGCCGCGGCGGTCGCGGACGTTAATGAAAGTCAGGCCGCCGAGCAGGCGTTTCTTGTGCAGCCAGCCTTCGATATGGACGGTTTTGCCGGCCTGGCTTTTGACATCGGAACTTAAGACTCTCATTAGGAAGTTATTCTACCACTTCGTCATCTGTTTTTACAGGGGTTTCGTCGGATTCTTGGGATTCGTTGGCGGATTCCGGTTCGCCGGGTTCGGCTTTTTCAGGTTTTGCGGGTTTGGCATGGCGGGCGGCGACCAGCGTTATGTCGGCGTATTGGTCGAAGTCGTCGCCGGGCACGTGGCCCAGCAGCTGGCGCAAAACGTTCTCGATCGTCAGAACGCCGATGTATTCTTCAAGGTTATCGACCACCACGAACAGCGGATGGTTGGTAACAAAGAAAGCGTGCAAGGCCTGGCTTAAGCTGTCGTTTTCATGCAAATAATAAACCGCCGGCTCCATGATGCCCCGGACTTTGCCCGAGCTTTGGAGGTCCAGCCGCTTGAAGGCCAGCGTGCCGACGAACGGGCCTTTGCGGGCTTCGCGCACCAGGGCGTAATCCTGGCCGCTTTTGTGGACTTCGTCAATTAGGATCGGGCCGATAGTATCGTCGGCCAGTACGGTCTTGGTCTGTTTGCGCGGAATCATGATGTCCCTGACATGGTGGTCGCCGAAACCGAGGGCGCGGCTGGCGATTTCCAGCTCTTCGTCGGTTATGCGGCTGTCGGGCTGGTGGTGCTGGTTTTTGATAAGCTCCAGCAGGTCTTCCCGCTCGAACAGCTTGGTGTGGTCGGCCGCCAGGTAGCGGCGCTCGACCTTATCGGCGCCGCGGCTAAGCAGCGGATGCAGGTAATTCAGCAGCCAGACCAGGGGCGGCGTCATCAGTTTGGTCAGGAAAATTCCCGATTTGGTCGTCCGGGTAGCCGGTATGAAAGAGAAAGCTAGCCAGAGCAGCGGACCGACAATCAGCAGGCTGACCCAAACTGGCAGCATGCGGGCCAGCAGGATAAGGCTGGCGGCGCTCGTCAACCCGATGTACAACCACAAAAAACCGCGCAAACTGTTGCCGTAAGCGGCGGCACGGTAGAGCTGGGCGGCCTGCGGATCACGTTTGGCGGCGCGGCGTTTCAGCTCGCGCAGCGGCAGGTAATAATATGTCTTGCGCGCTACAACGCCTAACAGCGCCAGCAGTAGCAGGCCAGCCGCGAAAATGAAATTCGTCATACTGCTTTAGATTATACAGCGCTGGGATAGCGGACGGGTATTGCTGTATACTTTTAGTTACGTAAATAAGGAGTAGGCCAGCATGTCTAAGCAATTCTTAGGGGTTATAGTCGTCGTTATCCTGATCTTCGTCGGCATTTTCGCCCTCAGCGGCAATAAGTCGAACGGTTCCGGTTCAAGCGGCTCGAGCGGCAGCTCGACCCTGACCCAGCACGTCGAGGGCCTGAACAAAGACAGTATCACGCTGGTCGAATACGGTGATTACGAGTGTCCCTACTGCGGCCAGTACTTCCCGATCGTCAAACAGGTCCAGACCGAATACAACGACCAGATCGCTTTCCAGTTCCGCAACTTCCCCTTGGTCAGCATCCACCAAAACGCCTTCGCCGGGGCGCGGGCCGCCGAAGCCGCCGCCATGCAGAACCAGTTCTGGCAAATGCACGACTTGCTCTACGAAGAGAACGAACTTTCCCAAAGCAACTCCAAGGCCAGCACCTGGGTCAACGCCAGCGACCCGACCGTTTTCTTCGACCAATACGCCCAGCAGCTGGGCTTGAACCTGACGAAATTCAAGGCCGATTACGCTTCCGGCACGGTTAATAACCTGATTAACGCCGACATGGCCGAGGGCAACAATCTTAAGGTCCAAGGCACGCCGACGTTCTTCCTCGACGGCAAACAAATCTCGGTCGGCGAGAGCGCCAGCAGTTTCGAGAAGCTAATTAACGCCGAGATCGCCAAAAAAGCCGGCAGCAAAGCGGCCACCCCGACCAGCGCCGGCAGCACCAGCCAGACTTCGGCCCCGGCCAAATCTAACTAATCCTCGCTCAATAATTTAGAAACTCCCGCCAGGCCGGACGCTCGATCCGGACCGGCACATGTTTAACGGGACTGCTAATAATTTTTATTTTTACTGACACGCCTCACCTCTCCCGCACTGCGGCCGCACTCAAAGGCCGCTAATGCATCTGTCTTTTTTAGATATGGTTTTTGTCTCTCATGACCTGACGCGTCAGACCAATAAGTGTATCAATTTTAGCAAAGACGCTTATGGCTGTCAACCGGCAAGCTTTCAGGGTGCCAGCGAAACATACAGCCAATGCCGGTCGCTGTAGCGTTCGACGCTGGTCAATAAGCCGTTGGCCGGCTGGTGCCGCCGCAACGCTTCGCGGACCCGGCCCGAAGACACTTCCGGCGCGTAGCTGGCGAACATCGACAGGGCTTTGGGGGCGACCGGCCAGGCTTCGATTAGGCCGCGCAGCTGGCCGCGGTCATCTTGCTCCCGCAAGCCGATAACCAGCTCGCTCGCTTGCAGCAGTAGGTCGGCCTTGGGCCAATCCCGCAAGCGCGGCAAGATGTCCGACCCAAAGAGAAAAACTAACTCGCTGCCCTTAAACCGGCGCTGCAGTTCCGGCAGGGTCCGCTCGACGCTAAAACTGACGTCAACCAGCTCCAGCACTTCGAACTGCGGATGCGGCCGGGCTGCCCGGTGCAGCATGGCTACCCGGTGGCCGAAGTGTTCGACGTGCTGTTTCTGCCGCGGCCGGCGTTCGGGCAGGAAATAAACTTTGTCCAGTCTGGCGGCCAGCACCGCTTGCAGCGCGAAGGTAATGTGGCCGGCATGGACCGGGTCAAATGTCCCGGCGTAAATGCCGATCCGCTGCGCCTTAGGCCGCTGTTGTCGATTCATAGCCTAATTATAGCTGGTCGCCGGCCGGACGGGCTTAGGCCGCGGCGGCGACTATAGCTTTGGCGGCTTTTTGCCGCTGGTTGGGTTTGCCGACGCACTCTTCGCAGATCAGGCAGGCGCCGACTTCCCGTTTGACGACCTTGCAAGAGACGCATTTTTTATTATGGTACTTCTTGCCGCCATGCCAGGCATCTTCGTCGACTTTGAAACCATAGATGTCGGTCTTATCGTCGTCTTTGCCCTCGCCGGGACAGGACGAGGAGCGCTCGGTAGACCTGGCCTTTTTAGCGGCAGCCTCGGCCAGCTCGACGTTGCCCATAGCGTAGTGGCGGCGCGACTGGGTAATATAGGCCGCTGATTCCTCGCCAAAAACCAGCGGGTCGATCGACGGGTCTTCAATGGCTTTGTCGACCATGTGCCGCCCGGAGACTTTGCTGAGCAGGCGGGTGGCTTGGACTTCGGTCTGGACCGACGCGGCCCGGCTGATGACCTCTCCGACGATGGCTTCGACCTTCTCTTCGAAAGTCTCTTCCCTGGCCTGGCACTCGGCCCGGAAGCTGTCGTAGTCCCGGCGCGGCCGGGAACGGCCGAAGAACGTGCCGCCGGCGCAATCGTCCCAGATCTTGACCAAATCGATAACGCCGTCGGGAATCAGGCTCTTATGGATAAGCAGCGGCATATCGATAGTTTCGGTGGCGCTCTTGCCGGCCAGGTCTACGCCGAATTGCTCGCCCAAAGCGACAGCGGTTTCGGCGTCATGCTGCTCTTCGCCGGGTTGTTTGACGCCGGCTACGAAAGCCGACTCGGTCGTCAGGACGCCGTCTTTGACCGTCGTGGCTTGGATAGAGGCGCTCATCGTATCGGTGAAGAAGCCCGCCTTCTTCATGTCCGGTTGGCTCATGTCGTCGGCCGCCCGCGATATTACGACGAACACGTAGTCATCCAGATGGCCTTCGTCGAGCGACGCTTGCAGGCGGAAGGAGTTGCGCGTCTCGGCTTCGACCCGGCGGCGCATGGCCCAGTGGTTGGAGGCATACCTAAGGCTGTTGGCTTGGATATCCCGGCTTGAGTGCCCATGCTGGTGAATCTTGCCGTCGTCATCGACATCAAGCGCCACTTCCATAACGTGTTCGACTTTTATAGTCCGCTCGATAACATCGGTCGCGGCATTGGCCCGAACGATCTTGCGGCCTTTTTCATCGCCGTTGGCGGCCGCGTGGATGGCTTCCTTCAGCGAAGTAATCTGAGGCTCGGCTTCACCCTCTTCTACCAGCGTTAATTTGACCTCGTTGCGCATGGCCGTATCGGCCACGTGTATGAAATGCTCGGCCCGTTGAATCAATTCGCCGTCATTGGCCATATCCGGCACGACGATAACCCGCGGCAGTTCGGGTCCCTCAAACCCGGCCAGACCGGACTGGTCATTAAAGTAGCTAATCTGTTCGTAGGCTGCGACGGCCATATAAAAACACCCTCTGCTCTATGGTGAGCGAGGGCGACGAAGCCACCGGGGCTTCGGGTTGCTCTTGCTCGAGAGACTTTCGGTCAGCTGTATCGGACTTGCCTGCTGTTATAAGCAGGCTTTACCGTTGCGGCACAGTTCCCGATTCACACGGGATTCCAGCATCTATTTGTTAAAACTCGTACATTTAGTAGTGTAGCACCGCGCCGGCACGCTAGATATAGTATTTATTACTGCAAATGAGACTTGGCGTCAGGCGGCTTGGCGCTGCTTAAGATTGCTCAGCCGGGGCATGAAACTTTGGGCCGCGCCCTCGAGACCCAGGACTTTGAGCGCGCCGATTAGCACGTACAAGTGGTCGAAGCTGCTTTCGGTCAATTCGCCGCCGAGGTTTTCGATCTGCTGGAAAGCGTGTTCGACCTTCTCGACCAGCCATTTTTCTTCGGCGGGCGCTATGTTGTTGGATGTCACCTTGGTCGGTTCCGCCGAGGCGACCACTTCGAGCGAGCGGGCCGAGTGGTCGCGCTTGCGGACGTGGCCGCGCTTGATCAGGTTATTGACGTGCAAGGCCACCGTGGCGACCGAACTGTAGTTTAAGCCGGCCATGATTTCGCGGTAGCTCGGGCTGTAGCCGTGCTCGGCGATGAAAGTCTCGATGAAACCAAGCAGCTCCTTTTGCCTCTTGGTCGGCCGGATTTTGGCGGGCTGCGATGTTTGCTTTTCGTTCATGCTTATATTATGCCACAGTGGCCTTGGGAATAAAATCAGGCTTCGGGCCGGGGTTTTGGNCCGGGGAAAACCCAGTATTTATACCAGAGGTAGCTCCAGACCGTGAAGAAGCCGGCCGAGATGAAGAAACCGATGTAGGGCGTGATACCGACCGCCTTTAGGCCGCCGATGATAGCGTAATCGAGAATGAAGCCGACCGTCTCGATGAAGAGGTAGCGGTAAATATGCTCGATTTCGCGCAAGTGGTGCTGCCCGGCGAAGGTCCAGTAGCGCTGGACAAAATAATTCGCGCTCCAGCCAACAGCGTCCGAGGCGACCTTGGCCCACAGCCACCACAAGTGCAGGACCGAATAGCCGACGGCGAAGACGGCGTAGCCGCTCCAGAAATAGACGTTGCCGCCGATCATGTACTTCAGGAGCTGGGAAAGGTTTTTAGGTTTTTTCACCCGGTTCGTCCTGGGGTTTTGAGATCTGCACCATGGCGATACCGGCCAGCCCCCACCAGACATAGGCCAGCGTATCGTCGGTCCAGGCATGCGACAGCATGTTAATGAAGGTTATGCCGATTAAGCTGGCGAACAGGCTGAGCGCCAGCGGGTCGGCGCGCCGCAGGAACAGCAAATAGCCCACGCCGAGATTGATCAATAGGAACATTGCCAGGCCGAGCCAGCCGACTTCCTGCCCGATTTGGATATAGTAGTTCTCGGCGATCCGGGCCGGATGGTCGTTGTAAACGCTGGCCGGGCCGGCCGTGCCCGGGCCGTCGCCAAGCGGCTGGCGCCTTAAGTCGCTCAGCCCGCTCCTGAGGGCCGATAAGTGGCCCTGGTCAGAGGTAGTCGGCACGGCGGAATTGGTTTGGCTATGCAGGACGAAGTTTTCGAAGTTTATATCGTGGCGCAAGCCGGTCGCCAGGCCGGCGCCGATCACGACCAGGCCGGCGCCGATCGCCAGGCCGATCCGTTGCGACCGCCGCGATAGCCGGCCGAGAAAGAATACGGTGATAAGGCTCAGGCCGGCGCCGACCCAGGCGCTGCGCGAAAAGGTGAAAAACAGCACGACCAGCGCCGCGGCCAGAAATAGGCCCTGCCGCCAGTCGCGCCGGCCGCGCGCCAGCAGCACCGCCACCAGACTGATCGGGATTACCAGGTAGGCGCCCAGCGGGTTAGCCCCGCGCAAGGTGGAAAAAAACCGGACGTAGTGCTGGTTATGGTTAATCGTCTCGATGGCCGGAATCGTCGAGGCGTTATAGCCGAAATGGCCCAAAAAATCGTTGGGCAGGACGAATATCTGCAGCAGTCCAAAAACCACCACGGCCACCGCCGGCCAATAGACCAGCCATTGCCAGTTGGCCCTTAGCCGCGTCAGCCGCAAAGCCACCGTCCAGGCGACCAGGAAGAAGACCAGGAAGCGCAGGTTGACAATCAGCCCGTAGCCCAGCGCTTTGGCGTTCACGTCATGTTGGTTGAGCGCCAGCAGGCCCCAGACGACACTCAACAGCATATAGGCGAAGATCAGCCACACCAGCCGGCGCGTCAGGGTGTGGCTGCGGATTTTGTGGTCGGTCGCGATCAGGTAAATCGCGCTAATCGTACAGAGCGCCAGCAGGCCCTCTTTCCAGAGGCGCAGCGAGGTGTAGTGGCCAAACAGGCTGGCACCCCAGACGCTCAGGAAAGCGTGGAAAGGCATCAGCAATAAAATTGCCATGACAATACCGCTCACCCACGTCAAAACCGTATACTTCAGCGCCGATGTTTTCATAATGCTACAATTTAGTATAGCTTAGGTTCCCGTGTCTATAAGCAGTAACCCATGAAAAATAACGCTTCGCTCATCTACAACTTTTGCCTGATTATCGGTGACGCCCTGGCCATCACCGTGGCTTTTACTATCGCTTATATCTTAAGGGTAACGCTGGACCACCAGCCTTTGAGCGCCAATGTCCACGCCCATACCTATATAGCTATCCTGGTCAGCTTGCTGCCATTCTGGATTTTGATCTTCGGGCTGCTGGGTTTGTACAACCTCAGGGTTTACGAGAAACGCTTCGCCGAACTGGGGCGCCTGCTGGTCGGGACATTCATCGGCATGCTGTTCGTTATCAGTTACAGCTATATGACTAACACCGTGATTTTTCCGGCCCGGCTGGTGACGGCTTACGGTTTCGGCCTGGCCTTTTTCTTCGTCTTGCTGTTCCGGACCGTGGCCCGCGGCCTGCGCCGCGAACTCTTCGCCTACGGTATCGGCATCAACCAGGTCTTGCTGGTCGGCGACACCAAGACGACCCACCGCCTAATCGACGCCCTGTCCAACACTACCGTTACCGGCTACCGGGTCGTCGGCGTGGTCGGCGGTATCAAGCACCCGCTTAAGCCGGGCATCTCTTACAAGCAATATGATAGTTTCGCCGACGCCGTGCACCATCTTCGCGGCCGCCAGCTGCATACCATCATCCAAACCGAGCTGTATGCCGCCGGCGAGAAAAACGACGAAATCCTGACCTACGCCCAGGAGCACCACGCGGCTTACCGTTTCGTGCCGGGCAACAACGAGCTGTTCGTCGGCAAAATCGAGGTCGACCTGTTCCACGCCGTGCCGATTATCGCCGTCCACCAGACCGCCCTGATCGGCTGGGGACGAGTAGTCAAGCGCCTGGCCGACCTGTTCCTGGGCGGCTTGCTGCTGATTGTCGCCACGCCTTTCATGCTGCTGACCGCCATCGCCGTCAAGCTGACTGACGGCGGGCCGGTTTTTTTCCGGCAGGAGCGTTTGAGCCGGTTTAACACTAAGGTGCGGATTTTTAAGTTCCGCTCGCACAAATTGCGCTACAGCGGCCTGGACCCGGAAGAAGCCTTCAGCAAGCTGGATCAGCCGGAGCTGCTCGAGGAGTACCGTAACAACGGCGACCACTTGCCCCAGGACCCGCGCGTGACCAGGGTCGGGCGCTTCATCCGCCGCAACAGTATCGACGAACTGCCGCAGCTTATCAACGTCGTGCGCGGCGACATCAGCTTGGTCGGACCGCGGGCGCTGGTGCCTTACGAACTCGACAGTTACGCCCAGAAAAACCTGATTCTAAGCGTCAAATCCGGCATGACCGGTTTGGCCCAGATTTCCGGCGTCAGCGACCTGAGCTTCGCCGAGCGGCGGAAGCTGGACCTGTACTATGTCCAGAACTGGAGCTTCTGGAACGACCTGGTAATCCTGGTTAAGACGTTCTGGGTCGTGGTGTTCCACAAAGGGACCCGCGGATGAGCGCTGACGCCGACGGCGCGCCGGCCAAAAAGTTAAAGGTCGCCATCGTCTGCGACTGGCTGACCGGCATCGGCGGCGCCGAGCGCGTAGTCTACGAACTGCACAAACTGTATCCGGAAGCGCCGATCTACACCTCGCAATACGATCCCGGCAAACTGAGCTGGTTCGAGGACGCCGATGTCCGGACGACCTGGCTGCAGCGTTTGCCGAAAGGCCTGAAGAAGTTCCTCCCATTGCTCCGGGCCTGGACGTTCAGCCGCCTCGACCTGAGCGGCTATGACCTCGTGCTGTCGTCAAGCGGCGCCGAAGCCAAAGGGCTGCATACCGGCCCCGATACCGTCCACATCTGTTATTGCCATTCGCCGACCCAGTACTACTGGATACGCCATGACGAGTACTTGGACAACCCCGGCTTCCCGCTGGGCCTGAACTGGCTGGCCCGTCTGGGCCTGAGGCTGCTGGTCGGCCCGCTCAAGCGTTGGGACCGGCACGCCGCCAAGCAACCCGATTACCTGGTCGCCAACTCCACGCACACCCAGGCTATGATCAAGCGATATTACCGCCGTGATTCGGTGATCGTTTTCCCGCCGGTCGAGACCGACCGCTTCAAGTCGCGCGACAAGACGGTCTTGCGGCACGGTTTCGTGGTCGCCGGCCGCCAGACGCCGTACAAGCGGTTTGACCTGGCTATCCAGGCTTGCGACGAGCTGAAGATACCGCTGCTGGTAATCGGCGACGGCCCGGACCACCGCCGGTTAGAGAAGCTGGCTGGCCGCGGCACGACTTTCCTGTCTAACGTTAACGACAGCGAAATCGTCAACCATTTCGCATCGGCGCTAGGTTTCATCCTGCCGAATATGGACGACTTCGGTATCGTGGCCGTCGAAGCCATGGCTGCCGGCACGCCGGTTATCGCTTATAATAAAGGCGGCGCCCTGGATTACGTCGTACCGGGCAAGACCGGCTTGTTTTTCGACAAGCAAACCGTCAAAAACCTGGTCCCGGTACTAGAAGCGGCAGCCGTTAAATCCTTTAATTACGAGGCCATCGCCGAACACGCTGCGCAATTTTCGGTACTGACTTTTAGAAAAAATATGCAAAACTATATAAATCAGTGTTTGTCCGAAAGAAAGTAGGCCTATAGATGTGCGGAATAGTCGGTTATATCGGTAAAAAATCCGGCATGGACGTCGTTCTGACAGGCCTTGAAGCGCTGGAATACCGGGGTTACGACTCGGCCGGCATCGCCGTTGTCGACAATGGCAAGAGCGAAGTCGTCAAGCAGGTCGGGCGGGTCAGCGGCCTGATAGAGGCCGTCAAGGGCCAGCACCTGGACGCCAAGCTGGTAATCGGCCACACCCGCTGGGCGACCCACGGCGCGCCGACGATTATCAATGCCCACCCGCAGGCCAATAACAGCGGTACGATCTCCGTTGTCCACAATGGTATCATCGAGAATTTCGCCGAATTGCGCGGCCGTCTGGAGGCCGAAGGCTACAGCTTCAGCTCGCAGACCGACACCGAAGTCGTGCCCAACCTGATTGATTACTACGCCAAGCAGCTGCCCTCGTTCGAGGCGGCCTTCGAGGCGGCCCTGAACGACGTGCGGGGCGCTTACGCCATCGCGGCGGTCACGACCGACGAACCGGACACTTTGTACGCCGCCCGCCTGTCCAGCCCGCTGGTTATCGGTGTCGGCCAGGGCGAGCATATCCTAGCGTCCGACCCGGCGGCGATTATGAAACACACCAAGAAGGTCATTTACCTCGAAGATTACGACGTGGCGGTCATTACCGGCGACAAAGCCGAGATCCACAACCTCAAAGACGAGAAACGACCGGTCCCGGAAGCCGAACTGCTGGATTACGACAACGAGCAAGCCGTCCTGGGCGACTTCCCTAATTTCATGCTCAAAGAGGTTTTCGAAGCGCCGGCTACCATTAAGGCGGCCATCCTGGGACGGGCCCAAGCCGACAAAAACCTGGTCAAACTCGGCGGCTTGGAGAACGTCCTCGGCCAACTTAAGTACATCGACCGGATCGTCATCGTGGCTTGCGGCACATCTTACTACGCCGGGCTGGTCGGCGAATACCTGATCGAGGAACTGGCCGGCATACCGGTCGAGGTCCAGCTGGCCAGCGAGTTCAAGTACCGCGACGAGCCTTTTTCGCGCAGCACGGCCCTGCTGGCCATTTCGCAGTCCGGCGAAACGGCCGACACGATCGCCGCCCTCAAAAAAGTCGAGAATTATGGCGTGCTCCGATTGGGTATCGTCAACTCCGTCGGCAGCACCATCGCCCGCATGACCGACGCCGGCGTTTACTGCCACGCCGGTCCGGAGAAGGCCGTGGCCAGCACCAAGGCTTTCCTGGCCCAAGTGACGGTTTTGACCCTGATCGCCTTGCACCTCAATAACGGCCAGACCAAGCGTTTCAAACCGCTGCTCGAGGAGCTCGACAGCCTGCCGGCCAAAGCCCAGACGATCCTGGACAACGCCGATGAGATTAAACGTATCGCCGAGAAGTACGCCCACTACCGCGACTTCCTTTATATCGGCCGCAACAACGCCTACCCGTCGGCCATGGAAGGGGCTCTGAAGCTCAAAGAATGTTCTTATCTGCACGCCGAGGCTTACGCCGCCGGCGAGATGAAACACGGCCCGCTGGCCATGATCGACAAAGATTTCCCGACCTTCGTTATCGCCACCGATTCGCCGCTGGTAGAAAAAACCTACTCCAACGTCCAGGAAATCCGCGCCCGCGGCGGCCCGGTCGTCGCCCTGGCTACCGAAGGCAACAAAGATATCGAGAAGTTCTGCGACGACGTCATCTACATGCCGGCCACGCCGCTCGAAACGCAGCCCATACTGCACGCCATAGTCACCCAGCTGTTCGCTTACTACATAGCCATGTCGCGCGGCTACGACGTCGACCGGCCGCGCAACCTCGCCAAGTCCGTTACCGTCGAGTAAGCCTACTCGCCGTGGACTTCGAACCGTTTAAGCGCGCCACTAGCTTTCGTTAAGGCGTTTGCTGATATCGCCGACTTTTTGGGACAGGTCCTTGCGGGCGACCAGCAGGCCTTTGGGCGTGTTGACGACCACGACATTGTCCAGCCCGAGCACGACCAAAGGTTTGTCTTCGTAGTTCTGGACGAAAGAGTTGTCGACTTCCTCGATCTCGACCCGGCCATGGACGTGGTTGCCCTGCTCGTCGCCGCCGATAGCCTTGTGCAAGTCGCCGAAAGAACCCAGGTCCATCCAGTCGAACGACGCCTGCACTACCAGCAGGTCCTTGACCTTTTCGATTAGCGCGTAGTCAATCGCTTCACTCTTGAGTTCCAGGTAAGCGGCTTCGTAGCCGTCCTGGCCGGCGGCTGTCAGTTTGTCGTAAGCGGCCAGTAGGTCGGGGGCGTAAGCCTGCATTTTTTGCCGGAAAGTCTTGACCGAACCGACGAAATAGCCGGCGTTCCACAGGTAGTCGCCGCTCTTCAAATATTCCTTGGCGGTGTCGAAATCCGGTTTTTCCTTGAATGACCTGACGTCGTGAGCCAGAACTTTGCCGTCAAATAACGGCCCTTTCTGAATATAACCGAAACAGGTCGCCGGATAGTCCGGCTCGATGCCGACCAGGACGATACGCTGGCGGGCTTGGGAGACTTCGGCGGCGGCCTTCAGGCTGTCGACGAAACCGGCCGTGTCGCGGATGTAGTGGTCGGCATGGATAAAAGCTACCGGTTCGTCGTCGCCATACTGTCCGCTGATACGGCCCAGAGCGGCGATGATACAGTTAGCCGTCCCCCGCCTGGCCGGTTCGACGATAAAGTTCTCCGGCTGCAAGTCCGGGAGCTGTTCGCGCACATGTTCGATGTGCCCGCTTTCGGAAACCACGTAAATATGGTCGGCCAGCTGGCTGGCGCGCCGGTAGGTCGCCTGCAGCAGCGAACTGTCCGACCCGTTGACGCTCAGCAGGTGTTTGGGATAGTCCGGCGTTGACAGCGGCCAGAGGCGCGTACCTGACCCGCCCGCGATTATAACTACAATCATTGTTAATAATATACCAGAAATGGCCTGTTTAACGGATAGTTCGGCTATAATAGCAAGGAGTTAATAAAAGGAGCTCCATCTTATTATGAAAGTAAACCCTCAAATTTTCCGCGGTTACGACCTGCGCGGTTTAGTCGACAAGGACCTGACCCCCGAAATAGCCCTGCACCTGGGCAAAGCCTACGGTACCTACCTGACAAGACGGAATATGAACACCGCGATAGTCGGCCGGGACTGCCGGGCGACCGGACCCGCTTATAGCGAGGCCCTGACCGATGGTTTGCGCTGGGCCGGCGTTAGCGTGACGGACATCGGCATGCAGCTGGTCGGCACTTTTTACTGGTCGCAGTACCATCTTGAGATTCCGGCCGGCGTTTACGTCAGCGCTTCGCACAACCCGCCAGAATTCAACGGTTTCAAATTCGCCAACGACTACTCGGAAACCCTGGTCAGCGACGGTATGCAGGAATTGCGCAAAATGGTCGAGGCCGAAGATTATGACCAGGGCGCGGCCGAGGGCACGCTCAAGCAAGTCGACATCCGGCCGGCTTATTACGAAGACCTGGTCAAGCGCCTGCCGCTAACCCGGCACTTCAAAGTCGTCATCGACCCCAGCTGCACGACGGCCGGTGAGATCGCCCCGGCCCTGCTCCGGCAAGCCGGCTGCGAAGTCGTAGAGTATAACACCAAGGTTGACCCGTCATTCCCCCTAGGAGTGGCCGACCCGACCGAGACCCAGGTCGTCGAACGGCTGCGCGACGAAGTGCTAGAGAGCCAGGCCGACATCGGCTTTACCTATGACGCCGACGGCGACCGGATCGGTATCGTCGATGACGCCGGCAATATTATCTGGAACGACGTGCTGCTGGCCCTGTTCGCCATCGACGTGCTGCGCGACCACCCCGGGGCAACCATCATGTTCAATACGCTGTGCTCGAAAGTCGTGCCCGAGACTATCACCAAACACGGTGGCAAGCCGTTCATGTGGCGCACCGGCCACTCTTTCCTGAAGAAGAAAAACCAGGAAGTGAAGGCCGTTTTCATCGGCGAGCTGTCAGGCCACTTCTTCTTCTCGGCCGATTTCTACAACCACGACGACGGCCTTTACTCGACCTTGCGCCTGCTGCAAGCTATCGAGCGCTCCGGCAGGAAACTGTCGGAGCTGCTGGCCGAACTGCCGCGCTACGTTTCCAGCCCGGAGATCAAGGTTTTTTGCCCGGACGAAGAAAAAGTCGCCGTTGTCGACCAGCTCGTCCCGATCCTCAAGGAGAAATACCCCGACGCCGAAGTCATCAGCGACCAGCGGGCCGGCGATGGCATCCGCCTGGATCTTAAGGACGGCATGTTCGTCGTGCGCTATTCGCAGAACGGGCCGTATTTGACTATCAAATTCGAAGCCCAGGGCGACCAAGGCTACGAAAGTTTGCGCCAGGCCATCAACGATATTTTGCACCAATTCCCGGAAATCGACTGGGAATCGCCGATCAGCGCCAACGTCGAAGCCTTAAACGCTTAGGCCGGCGCTAGCTGATATAATATAGGCATATGAAAATACTCGTTACCGGAGGGGCAGGCTTCATCGGCTCCAACTTCGTCCATTACCTTAGGCAGAACTACCCCGACTACCAAATAGTCGTCATCGACAAGCTCAACCAGCAAGGCAATATCGAGAACCTGGCGGCTGTCCGCAGCGACATCGAGTTCCACGAGTTCGACCTGGTCGAAGAAGCCAAACTGACGCCGATCTTCGCGGCCGGTATAGATTACGTGGCCCACTTCGCGGCCGAAACCAATGTCGACCGCTCGATCGAGGACCCGGACAATTTCGTCAACAGCAACGTGCTGGCGACCAATATCCTGCTGCGCTTGAGCCGCGACCATAGCGTCAAGCGATTCCACCACGTTTCGACCGACGAAGTTTTCGGCAGCCTGGAGCTGGGCACGGACGACAAGTTCAACGAGAGCACGCCCTACGACCCGCGCAGCCCGTACTCGGCGACCAAAGCCGGCAGCGACCACCTGGTACGGTCTTACTTCCACACTTACGGCCTCGACGTTACGATTAGCAATTGCTCTAACAATTACGGGCCTTACCAGGTCCCCGAAAACATCGTGCCGGTGTTCGCCCTGATGGCCATACAGGATAAGCCTTTGACTATTTACGGCGATGGCAAAAGCGTCCGCGACTACCTGTTCGTGCTCGACCACTGCCGGGCCATCGACCTCATCCTGCACAAGGGCAAGGCCGGCGAAACCTACTGCGTCGGCGGCGGCCAGGAACAAAACGGCATCCAAATCGCCGACGGCGTCTTATCGATTCTCGAGAAACCGGCCGAATTGAAGCAATTCGTCACCGACCGGCCCGGCCACGACCGCCGCTACGCCATCGATTATTCCAAGCTGAGCCGGGAGCTAGGCTACCAGCCGAGCGTGACGTTCGAAGAAGGCCTGCGCCAGACCATCAAGTGGTACCAAGACAATCCCGCCTGGTGGCAGCCCTACATGAAGAAGCTCTACGTGCCGAAATTCATGCAAAAGGACGTTGCCAGTGTCTGACCAGCTTGCCGTCCGCGAAACCGAAATCCCCGGTTTTTACGTTATCGACCTGGTGCTGCACGGCGACAACCGCGGCTGGTTCAAGGAAAATTACCAGAAGCAGAAGCTGGAAGCCCTAGGCTTGCCGAGCTTCGAGGTCGTCCAGAATAACTTCTCGTTCAACGCCGAGCCAGGCGTCACGCGCGGACTGCATGCCGAGCCATGGGAGAAATTCATTTCGGTCGCCAACGGCCGGGTGTTCGGCGCCTGGGTGGACCTGCGCGCAGGCGACAGTTTCGGCAAAACCCTGACGCTGGAAATCACCCCCGACAAGGCGGTTTTCGTGCCGCGCGGCGTCGCCAACAGCTACCAGACCCTGGAACCCAATATAACCTACACCTACCTGGTCAACGAGCACTGGTCGGCGGACGCCAAATACGCTTCGGTCAACCTGTTCGACCCGGTGCTCGGTATCAAGTGGCCGATCGCACGGGACGAAGCCGTCGTTTCCGAAAAAGACCTGAACAATCCCCTGCTGGCCGACGTAACGCCGATGGAGTTTTAGCGTGGACGACTCGTCGATTTTTATAGTCGGAGCCGGCGGCCAGCTCGGCCGGGCCCTGAAGCAGAAATATCCGAACGCCCAGAGCGCCGACGTCGGCGAAATGGACATTACTAACGCCGCTTCGGTAGCTAATTTCGACTGGAGCCAGATCAAGGTTATTCTCAATGCCGCCGCCTTCACGAATGTCGACGGCGCCGAGACCGCCGAAGGCCGGGTCGCGGCCTGGAACGTCAATGCCGCCGCCGTTGGCAACCTGGTCCGAGCGGCGGCTAAGAACGAGCTGCTGCTGGTACACATTTCGACGGACTACGTTTTTGACGGCACCAAATCGCCGCATGCCGAAGACGAACTGTTCAGCCCCTTAAGCGTTTACGGCCAGACCAAGGCTGCCGGCGACATCATTGCCGGCTTGCTGCCGAAACACTACATCTTGCGTACGTCATGGGTCATCGGCGAAGGCAAAAACTTCGTCCGCACGATGCTCGAAGTCGGCCACAAGGGTATTAACCCGACCGTCGTAGCCGACCAGGTCGGCCGCCTGACCTTCACCAGCGAGCTGGTCCGGGCCATCGACCACCTGCTCGCTGGGCAGGCCGCTTACGGCACCTATAACGTCAGCAACAGCGGTGACAGCGCCAGCTGGGCGGACATTACGCGCGCGATTTTCAAGACGGCCGGCTTGGATTTGAACGTCACCGACACCACGACAGCCGAATATTACGCCGGCAAAGCGGGCATCGCGCCGCGCCCGCTGCGGAGCGAGCTTGATTTGTCCAAAATCCAAGCCGCTGGCTTCGCCTCGATTGACTGGCAGGAAGATTTAACAAAATACATAGCGAAGGAGGCTCAGACATGAAAGGCATTATCCTGGCCGGCGGCTCCGGCACCCGGCTCTACCCTATTACCAAAGGTATTTCCAAACAGATCATGCCGATTTATGACAAGCCGATGATCTACTACCCGCTCAGTACGTTGCTGCAGGCCGGGATTCGCGACATCCTGATTATCACGACGCCGGACGACCAGCCGCAGTTCCAGCGNNTGCTGGGCGACGGCNCCGACCTCGGCATCAATCTCCAGTACGCCGCCCAGCCCTCGCCCGACGGCTTGGCCCAGGCTTTCATCATCGGCGAGGAGTTCATCGGCCAGGACAAAGTAGCCCTGATTCTCGGTGACAATATTTTCTACGGCGAAGCTTTCGGCCATGTTCTCCGGCAGTGCTCCGACCCTGACGGCGGCATCGTTTTTGCCTACAAAGTCGCCGACCCCGAACGCTATGGCGTAGTCGAATTCGATGACGACCACCACGCCGTTTCGATCGAAGAAAAACCGGCCCAGCCGAAGTCGGATTACGCCGTCGTCGGCCTCTATTTTTACGACAATGAGGTTATAGAAATCGCCAAGAATATCCAGCCGTCCGACCGCGGCGAACTGGAAATCACCACCGTCAACGAAGAATACCTGAAGCGCGGCAAACTCAAGGTCCAGACCATGAGCCGCGGCTCGGCCTGGCTTGACACCGGCACTTTCGAATCGATGAACGACGCCAGCGAATATATCCGTGTCATCGAGAAGCGCACCGGCTTGAAAATCGGCTGCATCGAAGAAGTCGCCTACCACCAGGGCTTCATAGACAAAGCCCAGCTCCAAAAAATCGCCGACCCGCTCGTCAAAAGCGGCTACGGCAAATACCTGCTGGGCCTCATTAACGGCTGACCCTATGAAGAAAACGTCCTCATTCGTACTATACCTGTACCGCCACCACTTCGTCCGCTACCTGGTCGTCGGCGGCTCGACTTTCGTCATCGATTTCGGCCTGCTGTTCGCGCTGCACGGTAAGGCCCATGTCCGCCTGGCTATCGCCACTTCGCTGGCCTACTGGATTTCGATAATTTATAACTTCTTACTCAACCGCTCCTGGACTTTCAGCGCCCGTGACAAGTCCGACTTGCGCCGGCACCTGTCAACTTATTTGGTTCTCTTGGGCTTCAACTACCTTTTTACCGTCATCTTCGTCAGCCTGGCCAGCCATAGCCTGAATTACCTGCTGGCCAAAGCCATCGCCGTGGCCATCCAAATGACCTGGACGTACTTCGGCTACAAGAACTACATCTTCACCAGCAAACCCCAGGCTGAAGCAGAATCCGCTTAGGCAGCCTGAGCGTACGCATCAGACCATGAAGCAATCTGTTTGTTCAGCTGGACAACTTTTTTGCGGGCCGTAGTATCTTCGAGGGCTAATTCGCCGTTCGGTTTTTCGATAATGTCAACGACGCGCGGGCCGCCGCCGATGACGGGTACTTTCATTAAGAAGTTAATTAACTGGCCTTTTGGCAAATGTATGCCGTCAGTCAACTTGTAAGCCCTCGCTTCGCTAGCTTGCAAGCCGTCAATTACCGGCAGGTACTTGTCGTACTCGTGGACACCGGCTTCGTGCAGTACCGATTCGACGGTTACGAAGTCAGGCGCCATGCCAAACGCATTGAGCGCCCGCGCGACCCTTTCGCGGTGGTAGCGTAGCGGCATCACCAGCGCGCCATCGCCGCCGCGGCCCTCGAAGTGTTCCCCCACGGCCCGTGACTGGAGATAAGTGTTGTCCAGGCCCCTGCCGAAGCGGCCCACCTGGTACAGCCTTACCAGGTCGTCTTCCTCGGCGCCAGCTTCCAGCGCCATATCGGCCATGTGGTCGGTGGTATTGGTCAAACCTTCCCTTAGGAATGGCGATTCGCCGGGGATAACGATTTTTGCCTCTGGATGTTCAGCCTGCAGGATAATCGCCGCCCGGATGGACATTTCCGACATCACGCTCAAGTGCGACTCAAGTTCGTTGTCAGGCCCTATACGCACGTTGGTGGAGTAAGGATAAGGCACCAGATCGCTAACGGCCAGCGTCTGGTCAAAAGCCTGTTCACCGGTTAAAACTGCGGCACTCATAATTTAGTGGATTATAATACTTATTGGCAGTTAAGTCAACGACTTTGCTTTACTCTTACGGGGGCCAAGGGCATAGAAATACCAGCGCAGGTACGACGGCAGCCAGGCCCAGAGCCGGAAACTGGCGTCGCCGGCGGTGCGGTCGCGCCAGGTGGTCGGCAGCTCGACGATCTTAAGCTTCTGGTGCCAAGCTTTGACGGTGATTTCCATGGCGATTTCGAAGCCGCCTTGGCTCTCGATGGTGATGGAATCAAGCAAGGCCTTGTCGTAGAGCTTGAAATTGTTAGTCACGTCATGCGTCGGCAGGCGGCGCACATAGAACAGCGAGACGCCGGCCAGCCGTGACAAGCTGCGCTTCAGGAACGGTCCGCCCAGCTGTTGCCCGCCCTTCATGTAGCGGCTGCCGCAGACGACCGCGGCGCCTTCGAGGTACTTGGCGTACATGTCGTCGACCATCGATAAGTCGTCGGCCAAGTCGGCCATGATGATTAGCACCGGACCCGATTTGACGTAATCGAAGCCGCTGCGGAGGGCGTTCAGCGCGCCTTTGCCGATGGTGTTTTTGTGGAGCTTGAGGGATTTGTCTCGCTTGGCGTATTGTTTGGCGACCGGCACGGTGGTGTCTTTGTCGAAATCGTAAACCACGACCAGCTCGTGCGGCGTCTTGATATGCTTTTTGACGGCCTTATACAAAGCCGGGAAGTTGTCTGCTTCGTTGTAAACCGGCGTAATTATATGGAGGAGCGGTCTAGCTTGGCTAGATGTTGCCATGCTCGACTTGTTCTTTGATCCAGGGGATGACCTCGTC
>JGI20206J14855_1000179_pt1 | contig 23441 bp, 15 predicted proteins | sample NGESurdeep092012_6_FD_14855 | JGI IMG/M metagenome (IMG submission 14855) | reverse complement strand
CTGATGCATCTCAGGGTCGCGCTTGCCGCTGGAGTTCTTGGTCGAACTGGGCGCATGAATAATCGTCGCGTCTACGATGGTGCCCGTCGAGATGCGGATGCGTTTCGTTTCAAGGTAGCGATTCACCGTCATGCACATCTCGCCGCATAGATCGTGCCGTTCAAGCAGGTGGCGGAAGCGGAGGATCGTGGTTTCATCCGGCGCCGCGGCCACGCCCAGATCCACTCCGGCAAACCGCCGCAGTACAGGCGACTCATAGAACGCTTCTTCCATCCCGGGGTCAGACAAGCCAAACCACTGTTGCAAAAAGTAGGTCCGCAGCATGATCCCCAAGCCCACCGGCTGCCGGCCGTTGCCCGCCTTGGGATAAACGGGCTCAACCAGCGCCAATAACTCAGACCACGGAACCACCTGGTTCATCTGCTCAAGAAACAGCTCCCGCTTGCTCTTGCGGCCATACTTCGCAAAACTCGCCTGCGATGCCAGTGTTTGCTGAAAACCCGCCCTTCGTTTCATGCTTATAGTTTATTCAACAATCATGCGAGTTGCTGACTTGTGCAGAGGTTTCTTAGGGCGATTGAATTATGGCGAGGACCGGCATGGAATGAGATCGCCGAGCCCGCATCCTCAACTCGGTTGGAAGGTGGCGGGCCATGATGTTCCAGAAAGTGGGTGTACGCCTCATTAATGGTCTTGAATTGCTCTTCCGCTTTCTTCTTAAGGCGTGCATCGCCATCTGCGGGTCGGTCTGGCCTGCCAGAATTACGACCGCGTCATTGCCGGCGGACGATAACCGAATGCCGCGTCCACTTGGGCCGCGATGTCCAACGCGATCTCATCCTCGAAGGGCCGTGCGACAATCTGTACGCCGATCGGCAATCCCTCGGGTGAGGCGCCCACGGGAACCACTGCGGCCCGGCAAGGCAGCCCGTTGAACCACTGTGTGTACCGCATGGCATCAAGATATCCGACGGATCTGCCGTCGATTGCCCACGCGCGCTCATTGTGGCGAAATGCTGGAATGCTGGCCACCGGGCAAAGCAAAACTGGATGTTCGCTCATCTCGGCCAGAGTCTTCGCGCGCAGCAGGTCCAACTCGGCCCAAGCGTTGAGTAGCTCCATCGCGCTGAGCGGCCCGGCAGCTTTCGCGATCCCCAAGAACTCGTTAAAGACGGAGCTGAGCTTCCCGAGCTTGCCGCGAATCTCTGGCTCATAAAACATTGCCCCGCACTGCACAAAGAACTTCCACCACAACTTGCGCAACGGCTCCAGCGTCTGCGGGCGGAAGGTCTCCACTCGAAAGCCCGCTTCGCGCAACGCTTGCGCCGCTTCGTTCACCGCGGCGCGCGTCTCTGGCGTCACCGGAACAAGGCCATCGTCTTCGAAGAACCCGATCGCCGTTGCACGCAATTCATTAGGGCTCGGGTCTCTCAGTGCGACCGGGGGACTCACCGGATCCAGCGGATCCTGGCCGCTGAGAGTTTGAAACAGCAGCGCAACGTCACCAATTGTGCGCGCCATCGGTCCGATTGCACCAAGAATCGAAAACGGACCCACGCACGGCGGCAGATGCCCTCGTCCCGGTATCCATCCCGGTGTGGGTTTCAGCGAGCAGATGCCGGTGAAGTGCGCGGGAACTCGCACCGACCCTCCGCGGTCGCTGCCCAACCCCGCTGCGGACATTCCCGCCGCGATGGCTGCCGACTCGCCGCCGCTCGATCCGCCCGGCGAGCGGTCAAGGTCCCAGGGATTGCGCGTGCGCCCATGGAGCAGGTTCGCCGTTTCATACGCCATCAGAAACTCCGGGCAGTTGGTCGTGCCCAAAATCAACGCTCCTGCCGCCCGCAGCCGCGCCACCACGACGGCGTCCTCAACCGGAATTTCGCCCTTGTGCAGCAAGCTTCCAATCTCGCATCGGCAGCCCACGGTCGCAATCGAAGATTTCACGGTCACTGGCAAACCATGCAGAGCGCCTCGCGATTCTCGCACCGCGTCGAGCTGCCGGGCCTTTGCGCGCACACGCTCTGCGTCGAAGTCGGCAAATGCATTCAATTCCGGATTTAATCGCTCGATCTGCTGGATATGAGCTTCGGCGAGTTCCGTCACGGAAATCTCGCCCGTGCGAACCATCTCAAGCTGATTCGCAGCCGCGGCCAGTACGACATCGTTCATTGCTGGGTTCCCGATGGCAATTGCGTAGCTCGGATCTCCGGTGGCGCCGATGGCAACGATTGATAGTTAAATCGATAAGACCGCACCGGCGCGCCCGATTCGAACCGGTCGTTCCAATTCAATCGGTAGTCGAGCGAGGCCGCATCGTCGGGATACTTGTCGCTTGCCGGATACGGATACGTGCTCATGCCGTGGAATGGCATTTGCGCCACTGTGAATGGCGACGCATCCCACCAATCCATGTCTTTCACGAACCCATTGGCGTAAAAAAAGTAATCTCGTTTCCAATGTGCGGGCAAATCGGGCAGATTCTCCGCGTCGAATTCCGCCGCAATCTCCTCGCCGCTGCCAAACACGACAAACTTGTCGTCGATGGTCTTGAGCAGTGGGGTCACGTCGCCAAAGTGCGTATAGCTTCCACGCTCGCGCTGAAAGGGCCCGGTCAGGCTCACAAGATCGTAGTTGTAGTCCAGGTCGCCCGGGCTCGCGCCCTCAACCTGCTTTGGATACCCGCGGAAGTGCATCATTGCGCTGGCCAGCGGAATCTCCGTCGTCCGCGTCTGCGCGCCCGCGCTCTGATCGATCAAGACTTGGTCCCAGTAGATTTGCAAATTCGTCATCAGGCGAACGTGCCGCGTTCCCGCTGGCAGCTTGCTCGTCAAATCCACCACGATCGTCCGCTCCAACCCGGCCGGAAACCCAGCATCGCCGGGAATTCGCTGCCATGTGCCATCCGGGAGCTGCGCCTCAACGTACGGCGGAATTTCCTTCAGCCCCGCCTGCCAGGCGGCATAGAGCGAAGTCGCGCTGAAATAATTCACCTAGCCGGACATCAACAGCCGGAGCGGAGTGTTCGCCTTAACCTCACCCAGGTCAAGCGTCAGCGCGTGCAGGTTGGCAAACCCATCGTAAGGCAGCGCCGTAAATCCGCTCGCAAACACATGATCGCGGCGGCTCAGACGGACCAGCACGTCATGCCCTTCGCCATCCCATGTGCCCACCGGTAAATGCGTCCCTTCACTCGCCACCACGCGCCCGGAAGCAAAGGGCGGATCGTCGAGGAATCGCTCGTCAGGATTCACCTCCACATCTTCTGGGTGATCGACCGCCACCATTCGCAATTGGTCGATGTAGTTCACCTCCTCCATCGGCTCCATAAAGCGCACGCTGAGCTTGCCGGCCACCAGCGCGACATTCGCGCCGTCAATCTTCACCCACTCGCCGGAATTCGGCGTATTCCGCCGTGTGGGCGTGAACCAATGGCCTACCACGGCCGCACCAATCACGTCGGTCACGAATTTATAGCGACGCCCGTCCCACGCGAACAGAACGGGACACGAGCTACCGCGACGGTCCACCTCTTTCATCGCGATCACCTGTTGCTCAGGCAGATCGATCTCGTCCTGCAAAACGCCAGTGGGCCAAAGAATTCTCAGCAAGTCGACGCCCGGCGCCTGACCCAGTCCCACAAGAATCTGCGGCGGAGCCTGCGTTTGGTAACCCGACGCACCCGCAAGCTCCCACTTCTGCCAAAGTCCGTTGGCGAACACCTCCGCCTTCACTCCCAGCGCGGTCTTGTTGTCCGCAAAGCCGGTCAGGTCGAGGCGCACAAAGTGGTTCTTGTTTGCGCCTACGTTGCGCAGCAGCACCGGCGGAGCATTTTCTTGGGTCACGATCAGATCGGGCGCACCGTCGCCATCCACATCGGCGGCAATCAGGCCGCGCGGCGCAATGAGTCGAACGCTGTCAAGGCCCAGCGCATGGCTCACATCTTCAAACGTTCCATCGCCGCGGTTACGGAAGACCATCACCCGCTGCCCAGCCTTCGTCTCCACAATCGCCGCCAGGTCAATCCAGCCATCGTTGTCGATATCAATGGGCGTCAGACCCCATCCGCGCACTGCTCCACTGAGTGGCAACGCAACGCGTTCAAAGCGTCGGCCGATGCGCTCCGGGGCAGCAACATTTCGCCACAAAGTGAGTCCCGGTGCACTGGCGTGCGTCACCGCGATGCCCATCCAGCCGTCCTTGTTGTAGTCGAGCACCGCGATGCCCACCGTTGGCGGAAGCTTCACATTCGCGTACAGCGGCTGCTTCGGATACTTGCCTTCGCGCGGATTCACGTAGATCAGCGGCGAAGGTCCGTCGCCCGTCACCGCAAGATCCACGGCGCGATCATTATTGAAATCGGTCAGGATTGCTGCTGCTGTCTTGCCGCTTCCGCCCAATCCCGTTGGCTCCGCTTGCTCAGTGAACGTCCCGTCGCCGTTATTACGCCACAGAACATTCGGCGCATCGCCTGGCTGCAACGGCGCACCAGTCAGGAGCAGGTCCAGATCTCCATCGTGGTCATAATCCACGAACGTAATGCCCGTTGGGCGGTTGCGCGGCAAAAGTCTCGATTGCGCCGTGACGTCCTTGAATTGCCCGTGACCGAGGTTGCGAAACAGAAGCACGCGGTCGTCCAAAGCCACAGCCAGATCGTTCAATCCATCGCCGTCGTAATCGCCAACGGCACACGCCACTGCATGGCCGCTCGCGCCCAGCCCCATTACCGACGTATCCAGTTCCTCAAAGCTGCCGCCGCCACGATTATGCAGGATGCGTATGGCATGCGCGCCGGCTTGCATTAGCACCAGATCCATCTGCCCTGAGCCCATGGCGTCGATCATGCAAGCTCCGCCGGTCGCCGTCCACGGCGAAGCGCCTGCAGAGCCGGCCGCGACCATTGGCTGCGCCACAAGCCGCACGGGAATCATCGCGTGCTGAATCGTTTCCGGCTCTTCGACAGTCGTAGCTGTCGAATAGTGCCCCTGCTCGCCATAAGACAGCCCCAGCGCGGATGAAATCTTGGTGTTCATCAAATGTTGAAAACGCGCAAAGTGTTCCTTCGCTTCTGATATTTGGCCCGTGCGTTGCAGCGACCGCGCCAGGGCGAACTCAGCCGAAGCGTGAAAGGGGTTAATCTCAAGCGTCTTCTCCAATACTGCAATCGCCTTGTCGAACTGTCGCTTCTCCTGGTAGCACGCGCCTTCGAAATACCACGAATCCGCATCTCGGGGATCGAGCTTCACCGCCTCTTGAAAGCTGGCCAGTGCATCCGTGAGCTCATTACCCGCATGCTGCGCCAAACCCAGGTTGTACCATGCCTGGGCGTTGGTCGGGTCAAGCGCAATTGCCTGCTCGAGCGCTTTCTTGGCCTCGTCCAGCTTCTGCTGCGCCAAGAACGCAATGCCTTCGTTGATCGCCGCCTGCGCCAGCTTCGGGTCCTTCTTGAATGCTTTGGCAAAGCTCTCCGCGGCACGCTCGGTAAACTGCTGGCCCATCAGCGCCACGCCGCGATTGTTCAACCGGATCGCCTCGGCGTCGAAGTGCCTTTGCGGCGCGCAGAGTGCCGGTATACCAGCCAGAACTGAAACCGCGCATAATCCAACTCCCCGCATCGTTCTTACACTCACGGATGCAACTCCCCCTCATCTCGTAACCAATCAGTGTACGCGAGCACGACGCCCTGCGGCTGAGCTGCTCGGACGCCGTGCAAGCAGGCCTGATGGTGCGCTCAATTTATACTTCTCCTGTGCTTGCGCCCCAAAATCTATTGAATGGACGCGGATCTCCCGCGCAGTCTCCCAAGTCTGCCGTGCGACGCCGCATTGGCGTCGCCACCACCTCGCGCGCCGACTACAGCCATCTCTACTGGCCCCTTCGTGAGCTTGCTGGCAATCCTGAAATCGAGCTAGGCGTGTTCGCTTTAGGACCCCATCTCGCCCCGCAATTCGGAAACACGCTGCAGGAGATCGAGCGCGACGGATTTCCCATCCAGGGGGTATCGAGTGCCTGCTCAGTTCCGACACTGACACCGGAATGGCCAAGACGATTGGCCTGGCCATTTTGGGTCTTGCCGATGCACTTACAGCGTGGCGGCCGGATCTACTACTGCTCATCGCCGACCGCTACGAAATGCTCGCCCCTGCCTCGACGGCTCTGGCTTTGCGTATTCCGATCGCCCACATCGAAGGCGGCGAGGTGAGCCAGGGCGCTATTGACGACGCAGTGCGCAACGCTTTGACCAAGCTCGCGCACATCCACTTCACTTCCACTGAAACCGCTCGCCTGCGCGTCATCGCCATGGGCGAAGAGTCCTGGCGTGTGCACCGCGCTGGAGCGCCCTCACTCGATCACCTGCGCCGTTCTACGCTGCTCGACCGCGCAGCTTTAGAGGCTCGCCTGGGCCTCTCGCTCCTGCCACCCACGCTTGTTGCTGCATGGCATCCAGTCACCATTCTGCGCGACACCAACGCCGAAGCGGATGCGTTCTTCGTCGCGCTCGCCGATTCAGCTTGTCAAATCGTCTTCGTTTACCCCAATGCCGATGCCGGCGGTCTCGCGCTCATTGACCGCGCCCGATCTCTTGCGGCAACGCGCGCGCACACTCACGTCTTCGTCAATCTTGACGCTCTTACGTACTGGAGTCTTCTCAGGCACGGCGATACGCTTGTGGGCAACTCTTCCAGCGGCATCATGGAGGCGGCATCCTTAGCTCTCCCTGTTGTCAACGTGGGCTTTCGTCAGCAAGGCCGCGAACACGCGCACAACGTGATCGACGTGCCGGCTGAATCACCTGCTATTCGCGCCGCACTCGATCGCGCTCTCAGTCCTGCCTTCCGCGAGAGTCTTGCCGGTATGACCAATCCCTATGGCGACGGCACTGCGGCTCAGACCATTGCGCGTGTGCTGGCCTCAATTCCGCTCGACGGCTTGCTCATCAAGCAACCCGCGCCGCTTTCGTCACCTGCCGATTCAGCGCAACTGGAACGCTCATGACCGCGCGGATTCCGCTCTCGGCGCCTGACATTACCGAGGCGGAGATCGCGGCAGTTACTGCCGTTCTGCGCACGCCACACCTCAGTCAGGGTTCGGAGCTCGCGGCCTTCGAAGCGGATCTGGCCGCCTATCACGGCGTGGACCACGCAGTGGCTGTCAGTTCAGGCACCGCCGGCCTCCATCTGGCGTTGCTCACGCTTGGCGTCGGCGAGGGCGACGAGGTCATCCTTCCTTCTTTTACCTTCGTGGCCGTGGTCAACACTGTGCTCCAGGTGCGCGCCACGCCTATCCTTGTCGAGATTGATCCCGTCACGCTCAACCTTGATCCCGCTGCCGTGGAGCACTCCATCTCTCCACGCACGCGTGCCATTCTTGCAGTTCATACGTTCGGCATCCCCGCGCAGATGGACGTACTCAAAGAACTTTCTCAGTGCCATCAACTAGCGCTCATCGAAGACACATCCGAGGCCATCGGTGCGCGCTTCGACGGGCGCATCGCCGGAAGCTTCGGCGATCTAGCTGCTCTCGGTTTCTATCCCAACAAGCAGATCACCACCGGCGAGGGCGGTGCGGTATTGGCCCGCGATCCGGCGCACGCCGCACGCCTACGCCGCCTCAGAAATCAGGGTCGCGATTCAAGCGTTGATTGGCTTGACCACTCCGAGCCGGGCTACAACTGTCGGCTTTCGGAGTTGGCTTGCGCTCTTGGCCGCGCTCAGTTGCGGCGAATCGATGAAATACTCACTCTCCGTCGCCAAGCCGCCGAGCGTTACGATACCCTCCTCGCGGATGTGCCCGGCCTCGAACGTCCGCCTCTCCTGCTTCCGCGCCGCGAACTCAGCTGGTTTGTCTATGTCGTCCGCCTGCCAGAAGGCGCCGACCGCGAACGAGTGCAGGCCGCACTTGTCCGGCAAGGCATCGCCACGGGCCGCTACTTCGCCCCCGTTCACCAGCAGCCTGCATGGCGCGCCTCGAGCGGCGCCGACGTAGGCCGTTTCTCATTCACTGAGTCCATCGCGCGGCGCACGCTGGCGCTGCCATTCTTCAACCGCATCACAGAGGGCCAGCAGCGGGAGGTTGCTGACGCGCTGCGCGAAGCAATTTCCAACGCAGCGTGAATAGGTCAGCCGGGGCATCAGTTTGAATTGGAGACGTGCCGGGTTTTTGCCGGCTTTTCGCCGCCTATCGCAGATAGGCGATGAGATCTCTAACTCAAGATCGTCTCCGAAAGCCGGCATCACCTTGCTGCCATAGACGATCTGCTGGCGAATTGCGGCTTTTGATTTCTTTCTTCCCACCCCGGAGAGATCGGGCCCCTTGCCCGCCAATGTTTCCTATGCAGTGGCAATGTTGGCACCCGCTCTCGCTGAAGACTGCGGTGCCGTGGGCTTTCTGGCTCCCGGAAGAAGCAATCGCGAAGGATGAAAACGTCAAAGCAAACGCTGCAACGGACAGCAGCAATCTTATTGACCAACCCCGCCGCCATGCGTATTGCTATCCGCAGTCACGTTGCTATGACTATGCCCAGGCACGCTCTCCGAAGTGACCTCAGGATGCTTGCTGAGGAACTCCAGCGCATAGCTGTTCGCCGTCGGATCGTCCTTCTGGTCCGCAAAAGCAAGTCAGGCTGCGAGATCGCAACGATGATGAAGACCGCCCAACCCCGGCATGGAAACGACCTTGCCGTGCGGGTCGGGGATGCTCCATGCGTTCCGGCCGGCGGGTGTGCTCGTTGCCAATCCGAGGTGCGTCCGGTCGTCATGGTAGTACCGGACGTACCCCCTGCATGAGTCGCTTCAGATGGCGCTCGTTAAGCACGATGACATGGTCGAAGAGATCGCGACGGCACGTGCCAACCCAGCGTTCGGCCACGCCGTTTTGCCAGGGACTGCGAATGGCAGTGCGGACCGGGATGACACCCAAACCCTCTACGGTCTCCAGAACCTCACCATGGAAAGTGTGCTCGCGATCAAGGATTAAGTACCTTTGCGCAGAATCGTAGAGAAAGGCCTCTCGGAGTTGTTGAGCAACCCAAGCGGTCGTCGGATGCCGCGTGACGTTGCAGTGCAGGATGCGCCGCCGATCATGGGCGATGACGAAGAAGCAGTAGACCACGCCAAAGGTAAGTGTTGGCACCGTAAAGAAGTCCATCGCGGAAATGGCTTCGTGGTGATTGTTCAGGAACACCGGCCATCGCCTCGCCCGCGCAGGATCCATGGGAGTCTTTCGCATCCATCGCAGAACCGATCGCTCGGAGATGTCAAAGCCCAACATCTTCAGCTCGCTGTGAATTCGAGGAGCCCCCATGTGAAGTTCTCCGCGATAATGCGGAAGATGAGATCGCGCAGCTCTTGACTCGTGGGTTTCCGTCCCACACGGACACGTTTGCGCGAGTTCCAGGTCTAACAAAACCTAAATCTAGCCCGGCACCAGCGCAGAACGGTGTCTGGTTGGACAAGGAATAAAACCCTTCGCCATCCCGGCCACAGTCGTCGCAGAGTAACCCAAAACAATCGGTCGGGAGTGGAGAATCGTGGCTGGGGATGGTGCTGCGCCAGGATTGCAAGTTGTTGCCGCAGCGCAAGATTTTCCAAAAGGAGCAGACGGCGAGACCAACAGAGCGAATGAGCGCCACAAACAAGAGCCTCAGCATGCGCGCCATGGCAGGTTTAAATCACAGAAAACACAACAGGATTGAGCCGCGAGGAGTTTTGGCGAGGCACAGTGCCAGAAGAGAAGATGCGGAAAGAGCAATTCCAGAGACAAGAAGATCGCGGCGAGTAATCACGGGCATATTCAATCTCCTACTTCCTGGGGTCTGGAATGTTGTTGTTCAAAAGTGGTAATTTCGCAGCTAGCGTAAGTCACACGATTTTTCTATGCAGCGCAATTTCGACGGGTATTGGAAGACACCAACTTTAACTTCGCGCTATTCATGACCTTGAACCACTTCAATGATCTGTGAGTCGTTGCCGGTCCATCCCGGCGCACCACTGTGGGTAAACCTGCCAGTGGCGGCATCCCAGAATAGTTCGGTAATCTCGTGGTCACCGTGCTCATATGCATAGGTATTGCCATCGTCGGAATACAACACGAAATGTGCGTCCGCGCCGGGATAAATGCGAATTTTCTCAATGGCCTGTTTTTCGTTTGTGCTCTGAATGGGAGCGCCCAACGGAAGAATGGATCCGGCGCGAACGAAGACGGGGATTGTGTCGATGGGAGCGGGTGCGACAATCCGCTGTCCGCCATGAAAGCGCTCGTTGGTCCAAAAATTGAACCAATCGGTTCCTGCCGGCAGATAGACAGATCGGCTTGTGGCACCTTGCGCTGTTATCGGGGCAACAAGAAGCGCGGGACCGAACATGTACTCATCGCCAATGTCGGCAACATTCGGATCGTTTGGGAAATCGAGGAACAGGCCACGCATGAATGGAGCGCCAGTTTCATGCGCTTGCCACCCCAGAGAATAGATATAGGGCATCAACTGGTAACGCAGACGGAGATATTTTTCGAGGATGGGCTCAGCTTGTTTGCCATAGCTCCAAACCTCGTTATACTTACGCGTCCCGTGTGTTCGGAAATTCGGTTGGAAAGCTCCGTACTCAAACCACCGCACATAGAGTTCCGGATAGTCGTCGTAGCGGCCGACATTGTCGCGCGCATCGCTTGGATCGATTAGTGGTGGATGTGCAGGCGTGTGTTGGGACGGCAGTGCTTGCCATCCGCCGATATCGGTCGACCAATAAGGCATGCCGCTCGCGGTAAAGTTGATTCCGGTTGGCACCTGACGCTTCAGGGTGTCGCAGTTCGGGCTGATGTCCGATGACCAGAAGATCGTCCCGTTATGTTGAGCACCGAGGTAGCTATCTCTGGCTAGGATAAGCGCCCTCTCATTCATGTCGGTTCGCATACCGTTGTAGAACGTTGCGGTATGAAAAAGCGGATACACATTGAAGTACTGCGTCCCTGGTCCGATCTTGAAATACGAACCGTTGGGAGGCAAATCGGGCTCCGTCTCATCGGCCCAGAACGCGTCGAAACCCTTTGCAACGTAGTTTTGTTTGACCACTCCCCAGTACCATTTGGCGGCATCGGGATTTGTGGTATCGATATCGGAACCGGCTCTGTCATAAGGCAAGCCATTGGTCGGTGTACCATCGGCGAGGTGCTCAAACCATCCATTTTTGAGGATCAGGTCGTAATATCTGCTGCCTGGGGTAAAACGAGGCCAGACACTGATCATCACGTGGAAATTCATGGCGTGTAGTTGCTTGAGCATGCCTGCTGGGTCCGGCCATAGCTTCGGGTCCATATCCATCTGGCCCATTCGCGTGTAGGTAAACCAGTCGATCACCAGATCGTCGATGGGAAGGCCCCGGTCGCGGTAGCCCTTCGCCACCCGCCAATAATTCATCTTGTGACCTGTAGCGTTGCTTACATTGGATATATCCATATGCGCTTTTGGGCAGCATAGGAACGGCGCCGGTAAGCAGGCGGTAGCCTCGATAGATCGCCGCATAGTCACCTGCGATGACGAAGAAGCTTATTCTCTGTCCGACCTGAGATTTGAAGGTGTTCTGGTGATTGAAACCAAGAGAGACGGTGGTCTTCGATGGATTGTCCCAGATCAATCCATAGCCTTTGCTGGTAACTAAAAATGGCACACAGACGGATTGACCGGAAGGGGCATCGTAATCGTGGGCGCATTCGATCACGTGGCCTCGACGATCCAGAAAACCTTGCTGATTCTGACCCAGGCCGTAGTCGTGTTCATCGTCCGCGGCCGCAAAGTCTGCCCCTACAGTAAAGAAAGGTGGGTCAGTCGGCCGGCGATCATATACCAAATCATGGTTGCCGTCCTTATAATTTGGAGCGCTCATTTGCCAGCTATTGAGGTGCAGAAGCTGCTTACCATCTGGAGTGACGATATTCAAACCGACAAATCCTGTAGAGCCGGAAAAGAACTTGCCTATTTCAGATTCAGGCCCGTGATTGTCGGGAGGTTGCGGCGATAGCGTAACCTTAAGGGCGCTGGACTGAAGGATATCTCCATCGCGACCTGAGATGACGGACCAGCCGGTGTAGTCAGGTTGCGCAACGATTCCATAGCCGGGTCCGGCCAGCGCGTCGTTCTTTGACAAACTGACACTCACGCGCACGATGTTTGGCGCATAAGGTTCGATGAGAACGGTGGCCGTCCCACGGTTTGCATTGATATGAGCGGACTGCCCGAGAATGCCTCCCGATGCTGCACTCAAAGCCAAGAAAACCAAACTCCGCCTGTTGAAAGTGAATCCGCGAGAACAATTGATCGCCATAGGCAGTTTTTCTGCTCCTCAGTAGACAATTCAGTGTTGCCGGCCTGATTGCCGGCGAAACAAATAGACAACGAATAGGTGACCTGGGCGACCATTTCAGTGGACTATTACTATGCTCCAGTCTATCCCCCAGTCATTGCGGGGGAAATAATAAAGAATGCGCTGAACCCGATCGCATAGCACTACGGTTTGTACTCGCCCGCTGCATTGATTTGGAGAATCGCCTGAACTGGCAGCTTGTCGCTCGATCCGCCAGCGAGTATGCGTACCGGCTCTTTTTCGACACACCATGCGTGCTTTGTGGAGTCCCAATAGGCAAGATCCCGCGCTTTTATGCTGAGGATAACGTTCTTCACCGTGTTCGGCTCGAAATGAACGCGCTGAAAGGCCTTGATCTCAAGTTGTGGGCGTTCTACTGCGGAACCGAGGTGCTGCACATACATCTGAACGACTTCGTCGCTGGCAATTTTACCTGTATTCTTGACCTTCACGGTAACCTCTACGCTGCCGTTGGCATCCACGCTTTGCGCACTGAGGCTCAGATTTTCATACGAGAACTTGGTGTAGCTGAGTCCGTAACCGAAAGCGTAGAGCGGTTTCTCCTTTGAGTACATGTAAGTGCGGCCGTGGCGGATGTTGTAATCCATCATCGGTGGCAACTGCGCGTCGCCCGTGGGCCAGGTCTGGTTCAAGCGGCCGGCGGGCGAATAGTCACCGAAGAGCACGTCGGCAAGCCCGTGGCCTTCTTCTTCGCTGCTATGAGTCATGTGCAAGATGGCAGAAAGATTTTGCTGGCTCCAGACGATGGCGTACGGAAAGCTCGAACGCAACACTTCTATGGTGTGTGGATTTGCAGCGAAGATCTCCTTTACCAGTTCCTCCTGATCGAGAGCAATGGTCTTGCGATCGATGTCCTCCTTGCCGTTGGAGGGTACCGGGCAATCATCCCAGCCGGCATTGCACGTAGGGTGATTACCTACGACCACTATGGCTATGTCCGCCTTGCGCGCCAGAGACCGCGCTTCCGCAACGTTCGATCCATCGCTGAAAAGTACAGTCACTCCCGGAACTGCTTCCTTGATGCCCTGCGCAATGCTCACACTATACGGGGGTGTTCCGCTGTACCAGTCAAGCAGAACCTCATTTGTCCACGGACCGATCAATGCGATCGTTTTCAGTTTCCCGCGATCCAACGGAAGCGTATGGTTCTCATTCTTGAGCAGAACGATTGACTCGTCCGTTGCCTGGCGAACGAGTTCTCTGCTTGAAGCCCGATCCCAAGGCGGCATTTCGCCGTTCGATTCGCGTCCGATGTTCGCATAGGGATCGACTCCGGGCGGGTCCAACTCGCCCAGACGGATATGAACGCGCAGCAAGTTCCTGAGTGAGGCGTCCATATCAGCTTCGGTGAGCAGACCATCCTTGAGCGCTCTGCTTAGGTCTGGCTTGTAAATATCCAGAAAGCGATTGATACCAGCCTTCACCGCGGCAGCGGAACCGTGTTCCTTGTCGGGGAAGCTCTTGTGCGCCGTGATTAGCAATCCCAACGCACCACCGTCAGTACAGATGATACCGTCATTGCCCCATTCCTTGATCATGACGTCTCTCAGGATGGGGTTAATCATCATGGGCGTACCATTCCAGGAATTGTACGCGGCCATCGCGGCCCTTGAACCGCCTTGTTCGAAGCCCATGCGGAATGGCACGGAATAATACTCGCGGAAGAGGCGCTCGTCGAAATCAGACGACGTATAGGTTCGGCCGTTCTCGTTTTCGTTTGCGAGAAAATGCTTCATAAGAGACGCCGCTTGCCAATGTCTGGGGTCGGGCCCCTGCAATCCGTGGATGAATGCGACCGACATCGTGCCGACCAGGTAAGGATCCTCTCCCATCGACTCCTCGGTGCGGCCCCAGCGCGGATCGCGGCTGAGGTCGACATTGGGCGCGCGTACCACGATCCCACCAAAGTCGAAGACCGGATTCTGGTAGTAGTAGCGTGCCTCTTCTCCTTCAAGCGTGCCGATCTTCTCCATCAGCGCGACATCCCAGGTCTCTCCCAGGCCCTTCTCCTGCGGAAATATTGTGGTCGGCAGAGGCTGGCGTCCCCGCGGACCCCACCCCCCCGGGCCGCCCAATGCGAGCCCGTGCAGGCCTTCTGCCTCGTCGGAAAGTACAAGGTGAAGGTGCGGAATCATGGGATGGCCATCCATGAGTTCGACCTTTTCCTGTAACGTCAATCGGCCCAGTAAGTCCGCTATGCGCGCATCGCCGCTCAGCTTTGCATCGCGGAACGGATAATCCGATTGCGCGCCTGCCTTGAATACCGCGAATAGCGGAACAAGAAGAAAAAAGAGAACTGGTTTTCTGATTCCACTGGACTGCATTGATGATTCTCCGTTACTCGAAGATCCGCAAAACACATTTCTCTGCAGCTCCCGCAACTCTATTCCACAAGATCCGACTGGTATGGGCCGAGTACCATTTTGCCCGCATACGACTTTTTCGAAAGAATCCCGTGTGCCTGCATGCCGACTGAAACGTCCTGGCTCTCCTTTGTCGTATTAACGTAGAGGGTGCGGCCATCCACTGCTCGCGCGTAGACTCCCTCAGGGGTTTCTGGACCAGATTGAATTCCCAGCGATCCGTAGAGAGCCCGGACAACCGGGCCGATAAGCGACGGTTGCGAAGGCGCCGCCAGGTATATTGCCTGTCCGTTGCCAAACTTGTTCACGGTCACCGCAGGTGGATTACCCTCGATGTTCGAGAAACTCGCTAGCGTACTTGCGGTCCTGGGCTCCAACACCTCGTAGTATTTGATACTCGCCTTTGCTGTCTTTCCATCTATTTCAAATTCCGGCAGGACATCGGGCTGATAGAACTGCGCTGTGCGCAGCCCGAATACGTCGCTCAATCTTCCCGGAAGCGGAGTATCGAACCATTGTCCGTGTTCATCCACCTTCGCCGAGTATGCTGTCATCAAAACCGTGCCGCCCGCGTTCACGTAGTCGCGAATCGCCTTCGCGCTCGCAGCATCCATCAGGTAATCGGCAGGCACAACGACCAGCTTGTAGGGCGCGAGACTGTCGTGGCCTATGTTGATGATTGCCGTGTCGATGTTATCGCGGAAAAACGGCTCAAAGGCGCCTTGCACCTGCTCCGTATACGGCGTCTTGAAGTACTCTCGCGTAGAGTTGGAGGGGCCGTTCGGATGCGAATCGATGAACGAGTCAAAGGAATAAGCGATGGCAACCTGCGGATGAGTGTAACGCGGAAATCCGTACTTGGAGAGCAGCTTATAGTCCGATGCGATGCGCGCAAATTCGTCCAGCTTCCACGAAGGCGTGTTGTCATGGTCGAGCAGCCCGAAGAGCGCCTGCTCTTCCCCCCCCAGATGGCTGTTGAACGTCCACGCCAGCACGCTTTGCCCGCCAATCATGAGCGCAAGATGCGCATACATGCGGCTGCGTCCCGGTTCGCCAAACCAGCCTCCTCCGCCTGCCACGAACTCATTGAACCAGATTGGTGTACTCAGATCTCCCTTCTCCGTCAACGCCAGAAGCGAACCGCTCACCGGGTCACTCGGATAGTATCCTTCCGCGCCATAAGACACATACGACTTGTAGGTGCTGAGATAATCGAAACCCCGCCGTTGAGCGGTATCCCAGAGATTTGAGATCGACGGAATATTGGGCGTATTGTGACGCCTGATGGCTTCAAGTTCCTGCAGGCGCGCCACCGAAACGTCAGACCAGAAACGATGAAGATCCAAATAGCGTTCGGAGGGGCCGGGTCCGTTTCCGAGCGGCAGATCGACATCTTCAAAACTGTTCAACCGGCGTGACCACCACTGAGTTGCCCATGCCTTGTTGAGTTCCTCAATCGTTCCGTACTTCTTCTTGAGCCATGTGATGAATCGCTCCCGGTCGGCCGCTGAATACGACATATAGCCGTTGCCAATCTCATTGTTGTAGCCGATAGCTATTATTGCGGGATTATGCGCATAGTGTTTCGTCATCGTGTCGGCAAGGATCTTTAGCTCGCGCACATAATTTGGATCGCTGATGTCATCCATATAGGGCTCCGCGGGATGGAGGCGCGCGCCGTTTTGGGCGATGATATCCACTCCAGGATACGTGCGGTGCAGCCAAATCGGAGCCGGACTGCCCGGGATGTCCAGAATCACCCTGATCCCGTTGGCGTACATCTCAGCCACGATCTTGTCCCACCAGCCAAAGTCAAACTTGCCCTGAGACGGCTCAAATGAATCCCAGGAAAGATCTCCAATGCGCACAACGTTGAATCCCGCCCGCTTCATGATGGCAATATCCTGATCGATTTCCTCAGGCGTACGTTCAATTGGCTGATAGCATGTGCCCACAAAGAGCTGCCCAGGCCCTGGCCAGCCGGGATGCACTACAGCATCCTGAGCCGCGCACCAGGGGAACAAGGTGCCTGAAAGGATGAGAGGAAGTACAAGCTTCCCAAAGGACCTTCGCCAATTTTTCTTATGACTCGCAGGATGGATTCTTTTACACATATCTCCCTTTCAAGCAACTTCCAGGCTGTTCAAACCTTCAATTGTGCTGCTGAGTGTACGTCGATTTCACCGGCACGATGTCGTTGCTGCTTATCCGGACGTTGAAATTCACGGTGCCCGTGGACTCGCTTTGCATGACTTTGTCCGTCTCCAAAAGATCTCGCGCAAGTTCGTTCAAGCACGACATCTCTGCCTAGCTCAGGTCCGCCGGAGAGAAACCTCCTGTGAATCGGCAGACAGAGACACCACGGAGACAGCCGGCAATAAAGTAAGGGAGTGGATGAAGAGATGCCTCAGAACCGGGCTGAACATGAGATTGCGCGTCCTATAAGAAAAAGAGGGGTGAATTTGAAGCCGGCTTCATTGCTGTTCAGCGCCTTACCGCGTCCGAACGATCAGTTCGGTGCCCTGAAAAGCAGAAAAGTGAAAGCCTTCTGAGACAAATTAGATAGAGAGATGGCCGGGACCTTTCGAGCAGGGCCCGGCCTCTCCTACTACCAGCTCAACCTACCTGACAGTTGAAGATACCGCGGTTCGTTGGTTGGCCCACTGGGTCCCTTCCCAATGGTTCCGAAGTCTATGCTGGTTGGATCGTTATTGTATCCCTCGTCCCAATCGGGGTGATTGAATGCATTGAGGAAATCGACGCGAACTTGCAGTTTCGCCTCGCTCCCGAGGAAAATCCTGGACGCCTCGGGAATGCCGAAATTCTTGGAAGCAGAGATGTCGAGTTTGTATGCGCCCGGTTGGCGGACACCAAAATCGATATTTTGCCGTCCTACGGCGTACGAATTCGGCGCTCGCACAAAATCAATGCTCGAGCAGCCAGCTGCGACTGCCGCGGGACTCGGAATAATATCGCCTGTGTCTGTGTTTTTGTAACCGACACAGGGAGTCACGCCGCGAATTCTGCTGTCCTTGTGCTGACCGTCTGGAGGCAGGATGGTGTGGCTAACTCCCATTGACTTATTGATAGGGCCGCCAGTGGATGCCATCTCCCAGTTTCCGGAATGGTCATAAAACGTTGATCCTGATCCGCCGGAATCCTGGGGACGCCACGCGAATCCGCTGTAGTACGTGAATACTGGGCTGATCTCCCAACCGTTGACGATCTCATCGACAACCCGGTTTGCATTTGACATCAGTAGCCGGTTTCTCCCGAACGGCAGGATAGCGACTCCAGAGAGGGTCACCGAGTGGTGGACATCGGCATAGGTGCTTACCTCCCGCGCAAATACGTTGTTGAGTTCATCCACCCAGCCCGTTGAGGGGTTGGTACCCGGAGGGCTCCAAGTATTGCCGCCGGGAACCCAACCACCGGAAGATTCCGCCTTCGCATGTGTGTAAGTCGCATGCAGCGTCAGGCTATCCGAAAGTTGATGCGATGCAACTGCTTGGAAAGCGTTGTACCAATTCTTTCCGTTGTTGGTGGCTCCGTTCTCGGTGATGTCTCCGAATTCGGGATACGGACGGCTAAAGTTGGACTTGGAAAGGGTTGAGGAGTTGTAATAGCCCGAACCACCGAAAGCAGCGATGCCCAGGAATGGGTTGGCGATCTGGCCGGCGGCACTGTCGCAGAGCTGGCGATTGCCGCCGCGCTCTACGTCGCACTGCGCGTTCCACGCGGGTGAGATTTGGTTGATATTGTTGTTTTCAGGGTTGTTTGGAACCCGGTTACCAACGTAGCTGGCTGAGACGATATCGCGCTTTGTAAGTGCGACTTCGTATGTTGTGCTCCAGGACCAAAAAGCGGGAATCTGGTAGTTCGGATTAAGGAATGAAAATGACTTGCCGAGGTCCTGGAGATAGCCGAGGGACGAACCGCTTGGCTGAGGCACCACCGCGATTGGGTTGCTGAGGCCCTGCCCGGTTGTGGCCGTGTAGGGCGTAAGTCCGTTATTGAGCGAGTTCGTGTAACTGGTCGAATTGCTAAAGCCATCCGAACCGTTGGTCAACTGAACATTCAGGTAGTTTTCGCCGATTCCGCCGCGGAGCGACATTTTGTCGGAGATCGCGTAGGCAAAGCCGAAGCGCGGCTGAACTTCCAGCTTGTTCATTTTGTATCCGCCCCTTGACTGGCCATTGACGCCGGCAAATGTCAGGCCGCCCTGGAGGTTCGTGCTGGTTCCCAGAGCGTCTGTTCCGGCAGGAATCATCGCGGTGATCGGGTTCAAAGCACTTGGATCGAACACCCCGTTCATCTTGTTGTGGCGTTCTACCTCAGGCGTCGTGAAGTCCCAGCGCGCGCCGAGATTCAGAGTCAGCTTCTTCGTTATTTTCCAGTCATCCTGAAACCACGGCGCGAAGTAGTGCTGGGAATAGAACGGGTAATCGGTCCAATTTGCGGAACCGTTGTTAGGATATCCGAGCAGCAACGAGGCGACCGACATGCGGCTGGAGTAACCCGGCGCATCCGAATTGTTCGCTGTACCACCGCCGAACTCGTTGGTGAAATTCGAGGAGAAGTTGAAGTTGTCGGCATTGCCTCCGATTGGAGACATCCACTGGCTGAAGTCGATGTTGATTCCCACGCGGATTGTGTGTCCGCCTTTGATATAGGTCACCGTCGGAAGTAAATCCAGTGCGTGCCTGTCGCCGGAATATCCGAGCCAATTCGGGCCAAAGTCCACAAAGTTCGCCGCGTTGGGAAGGCCGTTGGACGAGATATTCAGGAAGCGGTTCTTGCTCTGGATTTGATTGTAGAAAACGGAGGCAAATCCCAGCTTGGCTACCTCATTACCCGAGAAGATAGAGCCTTCATTCGCCTCGTTGGTGTAGACCATCACGGATGTACCTACGTTCAACAGCAGGTTCGGACTAAACACGTGCGTCCATTGAGCGGAGCCGGTTTGAGTTGCTGGCTGAATACCTTTGCCGTCCGAATTGGCTGGATCCGATGCGGGGACGCACGTATTCCAGAGGTCAACGGCCGTGCGACCTTGTTTAGCCCAGCGGAACGAGAACGTGTTCGCTTCGCTTGGGTTGTAGTCGACCTTGACCATCATATTCGTCCAGAGATCGTTTTCCACTTGGTTGACTACGTAGTTGTTGGTCCAGGGAGCATACCCCGGTCCTGGCTTTGCGTTCGGTGTCACGTAGCTTAAATACGCCAAAACGTTCGTTGCGATTGGATCGATCCGGTCGGTGGGAATCTTGTTGCCAGGGAATGCGTCATGCGCTTGCTTTGTCAATCCATCGTTCGGGTCCACGACGGTATGCAGGGGCGTGAGTGGATCGTAAATCGTCAGCGGTTGAAGACTTTGGGTCGTGCTATTCCAGTATGTGGCCGTGCTGAAGTCGCCGGTGACCCAAGCCGGGTTCGGAACGGAGTATGTGTTGTAGGACGGGTTGGGCAGGATATCCCTCATTCTCTCGTAGCTGGCAATGAAGAACAATTTGTTCATTCCGTTGATCAGATGCGGAATCACGACCGGTCCGTCCACCACGAAGCTTTCTTGACTCCGCCTGTGCGAGACTTTCGGATTACCGTAGTACCCGGACTGCCAATCCCTTGTGTCAAGCCATTGCCGCCGGGCGAATAAGTCCGCGGTGCCATGGAACTTGTTGCTGCCGGATTTCAGTGACACGTCGACAGCCGACCCTCCAGAGTGCCCGTAGGAGGCGTCGTACGCGTTCAGCACGATCTTGTATTCTCCAACGACATCCACGGAAGGCGTAAAGGCCGTTCTGCCTAGATCGCCTGCATCGTTGCCGACACCGTCGACACTGCTCTGACTCGGCTGGAACGAGCCATTCACAAGCTGGTTGCCGGTTACGTTATCGAACGGCCGCGGGTATTGCGCCTGCGAGAAATCGTGCGTGCCTGGGCTGAGGTCGAAGAGGGTAAAGGGGTTGCGCCCATCCAGCGGCGCTTCCTGAATGAGCTCGTTATCGATGATCTCGCCTCTGTCGGACTTGGAGAGCTCGATCTGCGTTGCGCTCGCGTTCACGGTGACGACCTGGCTTGGGGCTCCGACCTGCAGCGAGAAATCGATGGTTGAGGTCTGATCGACGTTGAGCTGGATGTTGGTTTTCTTTGCGGTCGAGAACCCGTCCTTTGAAACGGATACATCGTAGGTTCCGGGAATCAGGTACGTAACCGTATAGTCGCCACTGCTTGTGGTGACCGCTTTGGTGTCTACGCCGGTTGCCTGGTTGTGGACAACCACTTGCGCCCCCAGAACAACAGCTCCAGTGGAATCGACAACGGTTCCCGTGAACTGCTGCGTGGTCTGGGACCATGCAACGACCGCGGAAAACGCGCACAATACACAGAACGCAAAGACTCCGAGCACTTTCCGCGCCCTTTGTTTTGCGCATTTCATTAAATCGAACTGCATTTGTTACCTCCTCGAAAGTTGTTGGGGTGGACACGCCGGCGTTCGGCCGTGACGCGCTGTCGTTTTCCTAAGGAAACCTATCTTTGAACCTGAAGTCCCTGAATCTTTCGCGCTAACTGTACCGCTCAATTCGTTGCCCCCGCTTTATACTAAAATCGACCCGGCCGGTCTACGTACCGAACGGTTTGTTGCAGTAATGCGAGCCGGATCGATCCCCGTAAGCTGCTCAAACCATTAGGACTTCGTGGGTGTTCTTCATGCGACGTAACGGCGAGGTATCGAGCGGTCGGAAATGGAGATATAATCGATTTGCGAATGGGAAGGCACTGGGCACTCGCGAACCATTCGATCATTTCCGTGTTCGATGCGAGCCCGGTAATGAAAACGTTGTCAAAAAGGGAATGACTCAACTTCGAGCGCCTGCCCAGCTTCCAAACCTCGATCAAGAACGGGGTTGACGCGCCAAAGTCATTCGAGCCATATTGGACAACTGGCCGCGCATGCGCGGAGAGTCACAGCCAAGGGGGAGTGCGGACAATGAATTTGCAGGAGTCAGTGCAATCCGCGACGCGCTTTCCTGATTCAGACCGCAGTCGACACGCTGAAATCCTGGACCACCTAAAGCAAATCCAAATCAGCCATGCATTCAGCAGCAGCGCCCGCTCGAAGGAATTTCTCTTCTATGTTGTCGAACAGACTCTGGCGGGTAACTCCGAGGGGTTGAAAGAGCGTTCGATTGGGGTTAACCTGTTCCATCGCGCCCCAACCTACGATACCGGCGAAGATCCGATTGTTCGAGTCAAAGCCGTTGAGGTCAGAAGACGGTTGGCGGAATACTACGCGGGAGAACAAAAAGCGCCCGAACTTAAAATTGAGCTCCCAATCGGCTCCTATGTTCCTAAATTTCGCTGGAGAGCCCCGCCCGTTCTTCCGTCCGTGGCTCCAGGGATTGAAGTGGTGGAGCGACCGCCAGCCCAGCGCTCCCAAAACATTCTGGGAGGTGGAAAACCACGGGACTGGTAACACTCCTTGCGATGATCGGACTCACGACAGCGTTCCTGATCCGTGCGTACTATCACCCTGCGTCGGCACTGGATCAATTTTGGGAACCGCTTTCGTCCACAAAGCAGCCTGTCCTGATCTGCGTACCGTCGCCGGTAGGCTATGCGGTAAGTTCCGATCTCTTCCAGGAATCGCCTGCGGCGAAAACGGGGATCTACGATTCTGTGATGGAGCGCAACGCGACCTTCTCCAGTTGGACCCCGAGACGACGTTCAAGTGGAAACAGATTACGCCGCTCACCGATTTCTATGTAAATAAGGATGACGCCTACGTCGCAGAGGATCTCTCCTCATTCTTCGCGAGTGAACGCCGGCCGAGTCAAGTGAGGTTCGGAAGCGACTACACGTATGACGATATCCGGAGTTCGCCCGCAATCCTGGTTGGGGCCTACAACAATCCGTGGGCGGATCGCGTCATGTCCGACCTTCCGTTTGTTTTTCGCGAAAGTGGCGAAGTGTTGTGGATCGAAGACCGGACAAAGCCCGGCCAGACTTGGAAAGCCAGTTTGAATGGGCGTCTGGGCAGTAAAGACTTCGCTCTGGTCGCACGCATACTGAATTCGAAGACCGGACAATTCCTCGTCATTGTCAGCGGGATCGGCATGGTGGGGACCCAGGCAGCTGGGAAGATCATCACTCACGAAGAGGATTTGAAAGCTGCCCTCAGTTCGGCGGGTCCCGGATGGGAAAAGAAAAGCCTCGAATTTGTCATTGAAACCGACATCGTCGATGGATCTCCTTCGCCTTCCCATGTCGTCGCCCTGAAATCCTGGTAATCGAGAGCCCTTGAGTGCTGGAACCTGGCCGCCGCTTTCCATACCGGCTCTTCTCAGGCTGTTTCGACACGCTCATCGTGCATCCGTGAAAGAGCAAGTGGACACCTCTACCTGCCGGCACACTGTTCCTCGGGTCACAAGGGACTCCGCGTGCGCTGGGCAGGCCATTGAATCGCCGCATGCGCCTGGCGCTGCCTGGACCTAACATCGAACCACGACGCTTGACGTAGCCGGTAATGTTTTCAGGCGCATACGGCAATTTTCAGTTGCGAGTATTACGGTAACGAGCCGTTACATACCTAGAAGGATCTAAGGAACCTCTGCACAAGTCTGCAAGCCGCGACGAATCCGAATAAACTATAAGTATGAGGCGAATGGCGCGTTTTCAGCAGACACTGGCATCGCAGGCG
>JGI20206J14855_1000174_pt1 | contig 23984 bp, 15 predicted proteins | sample NGESurdeep092012_6_FD_14855 | JGI IMG/M metagenome (IMG submission 14855) | reverse complement strand
TGTGGGCGGCTTCCTTCAAGTCGCTGTATCCGAAGCGCCCCCTGAAGACTCTCCAACTGCGCACGATTGCGTGGCGGGCGCTCCAGATACAGCACTAAGACATATCATTACTAATCCGCGTCCAGATCGCCGGCCTGAGTACCTGGTCCCGAACCAGTTTCAGCGAGTTATTGAAATCTGTTGAAATCACGCGAATTTAAGTGCTTTCGATGGAAAGGCTTGCCGCCCTTCTGTCGAAAGCTGTGATTCTATATTGATCCTGAGTGCTTTGACGGCTACAAATTCGACTACAGCCTCCTGTGGATCACTAGTTCCGCCGAACGAAAACTCTTGATACCTCCAGATAGCGATTTTACGAATAATGGCTCTCAATCGTCGGAACATATCTCAAAGAAAATGCTCTGTGTTCTCACGGGATGGAATTTTGGCGAGACACAACAGTAAATGCTAGCCAATGGCCGCCCTTTTAGCGAACTGCGCGTGATCAATTTGGTTATCGGCCCCGGCGTGGACCATACACTTACTCCGGCTCGCATCAGCGATTCCTAAACATGCCGAGACAGGCCTTCTACAGCGGGTGCGCACCCGGGGCTGCAATGCATCAACAGTTGGGCCCGGTTTCCTTGGCGGCGTACAAGGCAACATTTGCCTCACGCAGCGAAGGACAATGCTTCGCGCAGCGCATTGGCGACATCCTGCTGTTGACTGGGTGTGATGCGGTTGAAGAATGGCAGTGCCAGAGTGCGGCGGGCGATAGATTCAGTAAGAGAAAGATGGCGAGTGTCCGCTGCGCTCCATGCGCGCCATGCAGGCTGCAGGTGGATGGGCGCGAAATAGCGGCCGGTGGCGATGCCGAGGCGCGCGAGTGCGGCCTGCACGCGTTCACGGCAGGCTCCTTCAGACAGGCGGATTACATAGACAAACCAGCTAACTTCGCGTTGACGAAGCGAGAGCGGCGGACGCTCGAGGCCCGGTATTCCTGCGAGGAAAGCGTCGTATCGCTCGGCAGCATGACGGCGGCGCGCGAGGATCTCGTCGATCCGCCGCAACTGAACGCGACCGAGCGCGCAGGCCAACTCCGAAAGTCTGTAGTTATAGCCGGGCTCGACTTGGTCGAGCCAATCGACTCCAGCATCGCGGCCTTGATTTCTGAGCCGGCGAAGGCGCGCGGCGTGCGCTGGATCGCTGGCGAGGACGGCGCCTCCCTCGGCGGTTGTGATCTGTTTGTTGGGGTAGAAACCCAGGACAGCGAGGTCGCCGAAGCTGCCAGCAAGACGCCCGCCAAAGCGAGCCCCGATGGCCTCAGATGCGTCTTCAATGAGAGCCAATCGATGGCGGCGCGCAAGATCCTGGAGCACGTCCATCTGAGCAGGGACGCCGAAGGTGTGAATTGCAAGGACGGCACGAGAGCGGGGCGTGATTGCACGCTCGACGGCAGTGGGGTCAAGATTAAGCGTGACGGGATCCATCTCGATCAGAACAGGGGTAGCTCGCACCTGAAATACGGCGTTTACGACGGCCACGAAGGTAAACGAGGGAAGGATAACCTCATCGCCCTCGCCCACACCAAGCGTGAGCAGCGCGAGATGAAGACCAGCGGTGCCCGAACTCACTGCCACCGCATGATCCAAACCGTGATAGGCGGCCAGTTCCGATTCAAAGGCTGCGAGTTCTGCACCCAGGCTGAGGTGGGGCGTGCGTAGAACCGAGCTGACTGCCGCGATCTCCGCTTCAGTAATGTCGGGCGCGGAAAGTGGAATTGCCGCAGTCATCATCTCCCTACTTGAGCACATTCGGCAAAGGATAGAAGCGGCGCAGGTTGCTTGACCAGCAGCCTATCCAGCAGAACCGAAGAAAGCACGGAGGCGATAACCTGCGCCGCGTTACCTTCGCCGTAAGGATTGGTCATTCCGGCGAGACCTTCTCGGAACGCGGGGCTAAGTGCGCGATCGAGCGCGGCTCCGATGGCAGAAGCTTCAGGCGGCACGTCGATGACGTTGCACGCGCGTTCGCGGCCCTGTTGGCGCATGCCGACGTTGACAACTGGCAAGGCAAAGGATGCGGCCTCCATGATGCCACTTGACGAGTTGCCGACGAGCGCGTTGGCTTGGCTGAGCAGACTCCAGTAGGTCACGGCGTCAAGATTGACGAACACGTGAGTGTGCGCACGTGTTGCCGCAAGAGCTCGGGCACGGTCAATGAGCGCAAGGCCTCCGGCATCGGCATTGGGGTAAACGAAGAGGACTTGACCCGGCGTCTGAGTGAGCGCGGCGAAAAACGATTCCGCCTCCGTATTGGTGTCGCGCAGGATAGTGACGGGGTGCCATGCGGCAATAATTGCCGGCGGCGTAAGTGACAGACCTAATTTTGATTCGAGAGCCGCGCGATCGAGCAGGGTGGAGCGGCGCAGATGGTCGAGAGATGGCGCTCCGGCGCGGTGCACACGCCACGGTTCCTCCCCCATTGCGATCACACGCTGCCGAGCTGTCTCTGTCGATGTGAAGTGGATATGTGCAAGCTTGGTCAGCGCATTTCGCACCGCGTCATCAATGGCGCCCTGGCTCACCTCGCCGCCTTCAATGTGAGCGATGGGAATGCGCAGCGCGAGAGCTGTAGCGGCCGGAGCCAGCATCTCGTAGCGGTCTGCGATGAGGAGGAGCAAATCGGGACGCCAAGTAGTCAGGGCGTCGGCCACGCCCAGAATCGCAACACCGATGCTCTTGGCCATGCCGGTATCAGTGTCAGAGCTCAAAAGACACTCAATACGTGCCTGAATGGAAAAGCCATCACGCTCAATTTCCTGAATCGTGCGCCCGAATTGAGGTGAGAGATGGGGACCGAGAGCGAAGACGCCCAGCTCTATTTCAGGACAACCGGCAAGCTCGCGCATGGGCCAGTAAAGATGGCTGTAGTCGGCGCGTGAGGTGGTGACAACGCCGATGCGACGCCGTGCTGCAGGTGGCGGCGACTGCGCAAGAAACCCGTGCCTGTTAACGGGATTTTGAGGCGCGATCACACGAGAAGTATATATTGATGATGCTTTGAGGTCTGCATGCGCAGTTCGCGCTGGTTTCTGCTTTTTAGCCGCGAACTCGCGTAAACTGGATGTTCCGAGGTGAGGGGAGAATTCCTTTCGTGAACGGAATTGCGATGTGGGGAGCGGTAGTCTGGGCGCTTGCATTCGTGGCAGCCACACCGGCGTTCTGCAGGCCACAAACGCGCGTCGTCGCAGAGGCGATCCATCTGAACAATCGAGGCGTGGCGCTGATGAGCCAGCAGTTCACCGAGCGCGCCGCGGATAGCTTCGCCGCAGCCTTCAAGAAGGACCCGAAACTCGCGCAGGCGGCGATCAATGAAGGTATTGCGCAACTGGCGCAGCAGAAGCCGGATGAGGCCAAACAATGGATCCAGAAAGCAATCGCGATCGACGCGAAGAATCCGCAGGCTTGGTACAACCTGGGTTTGGCGGAACATGCGGATAACGAGCTTGCGGACGCAGTGACCAGCTTTCAAGAAGCGGCAAAACTCGATCCTCGCGATGCTGACTCGTCGTACTTCGAAGGTGCCTGCTATGGAGAGCTGCGGCAGTTCGATAAAGCAATTGAAATCTTTAAAAAGACGCTGGAGATTAACCCGCTGCATGCGTCGGCGGAGTTCGGGCTCGCGCGTGCCCTGCAACGCACGGGTCACACCGCGGAGGCGAAAGAACACTTCGCGCGTTTTCAGCATTTGACCAGTACCAAGATTTCATCGGCGCTGGGGCTTTCGTATGGCGAGCAAGGACATTATTCGATGGCGGCGGTAGAAATGCCGGCGACGATCGAGCGCGCGATGATTCCTGTGCGACTTCAGGCGCAGTCGATGGCAGCGGCCCACCCTGACGGTACTTCGCCATGGACGACTACGGGCGCGGCATGCATGATCGACGCGATGGGCTCAGGGCAGATGGACCTGGTGTTGCTGCAAACAGGCAATCAGGCGATTCGCGTGCTCCACAATCGCGGCGGCGGAGCCTTTGAGGAATTGGATGCTGTGGCAATGGGACTACAGACGAGCGGCCGTGCCGTGGCGTGCGCCGTCGGCGATTTCGACGGCGATGGACTCAATGACATGGCTGTGGCTCTTGATGATCGAGTGCTACTGTTTCGCAACCTCGGTCAAGGACAATTCAAGGATGTTACCCTGCAATCCGGCATCGTGCCGCGCAACCGGCCTTCGGGCATCACCTTTGTGGATTATGACCATGATGGCGACTTGGACCTCTTTTTGACGGGTGCCCCGCTCAAGCCCGGCGATGAGCCGAATGTGTTGTGGCGCAACAACGGCGACAGTACATTCGCCGAACAAACCGAGCCGACGGGATTGGGCGGAAGCGGCAAGACAGCAGCGGCAATTCTGACCGACTTCAATAACGATCGCGCCGTTGACCTCGCGGTGACCGGAGATGGGTCCTCGCCGTTGTTGTACGTGAATCCACGCGAGGGTAAATATCCCGAACAGCAACTTTACGAATTCGACCAGCTCTCCCCGACCGTTGGCATCGCGGTTCTCGACTATAACAAAGATGGTTGGATGGACTTTGCGGTGACGCACGCCGGCGCTCCCGGACTGACGCTGTGGCGAAACGTTGAAGCGCAGGATCACATCGGAAGGCTCTTTGAACGTGTTGCGCTGCCACTGAAGGGCGCAGTGCGAGGATGGGGCCTGACGCCCGTAGATATTGATAACGATGGGTGGATCGATCTGGCGGCGATTGTCGAAACATCTATCGGTGCCGAGGTGAAGGTTTTCCGAAATCGCGGCGATGGAAGGTTTGAAGATGTGAGTCATGCGCTGGGACTGGATGGTGTGAAACTGAAAGCCCCACGTGGACTGATCGCCGCTGACGTGGACGGCGACGGCGCGCCCGATCTGATCGTGACTCAGCAGAATGCTCCGCCGGTACTGCTGCGCAACGTGGGTGCGAACAAGAACCACTTTGCGCGTCTTGACTTGACTGGCTACGCAGACAACAAGACAGGGATCGGGGCGAAGGTCGAGGTGTTTGCGAATGGAATTTGGCAAAAATGGGAGCTTGCCGGAGCGTCCGGCTACCAGACACAAGCTCCGCCACAGATTCTGGTAGGCCTTGGGCGGCCTTCGAACATCGATCTACTGCGTATTCAGTGGCCAACGGGCGTTTTGCAGGACGAGATCGATCTGCCCCAACAACGAGTGATCGCGATGAAGGAAGCGGACCGTCGCGGTAGCTCATGCCCCGTGCTCTTCGCGTGGGACGGGCACCGGTACAGATTTGTAACGGATGTGATAGGGGCGGCCGTGGTGGGGCACTGGTTCACACCCACGCGGCGCAACACCCCGAACCCTGGCGAGTGGGTGAAGATTGACGGCGGGAACGTGGCGCCAGTGAACGAAAGAATAAGCGTGCGCTTCATGGAGCCGATGGAAGAGGTTAATTACATAGACCAGTTGCGAATGGTCGCAGTCGATCACCCGGAAGGCGTGGAAGTGAATCCGGATGAGCGGTTCCTCGACGAACCACCATTTGCTTCAGGCAGAGTAGTGGCGAGCGGAGGCGCGCGGCTGCCGGCGGGCGCTTGGGATGGGAAAGGAAACGACGTGCTTGACCAGCTTAGCCGTCGCGATCACGTGTTCGGCAGTGGGTTCTCGGCATTGCCTTATGACGGATTTGCGAATCTGCACGCATTGACGCTTGATTTGGGCAAGGTCCAGCCGGATGCTCCGCTGCGATTGTTAATGACAGGTTATGTGAACTACTTTGGCGCTACATCTCTCTACGCCGCTTGGCAAGCGGGATTGAAGGAAATTCCGCCTTACATAGAGGCCGAACTGGCGGACGGAACGTGGCGGCGAATCGCGGGTGATGTGGGATTTCCCGCTGGGCTCGAGCGAACGATCGTAGTGGACCTGACAGGCAAGTTGCCGCCGGGAACTCAGCGCATCCGGTTGATGACGAACCTCGAGATTTACTGGGATCAAGTGCTCATTGACCAGAGCGCGGACGCCGAGGGTCATACAACAGAAGTTCCGCTGGCCAGTGCAACGCTGCATTTTCGTGGATATCCGAAGCAGATTGAAGGCGCGAGTCCCGGCGACCTGGACTACGACTACAATCTGGTCAGCCTGACCGGACCCTTTCAGCGCGAGCGCGGCAATTACACGCACTTTGGCGACGTAACTCCTCTGCTCAAGAGCATTGATGACAGATTTGTCGTTTTCGGCAGCGGCGAGGAGATTGCAGCGGAGTTCGACGCGGAAAAGCTGCCCACATTGCCCGCTCATTGGAAACGCGATTACTTCTTCTATGCCAACGGATTCGTAAAAGACATGGATTGGTGGGATGCGTCGCCGTTCACTGTTGCGCAGATGCCATTCCATGGCATGAGCGCCTATCCGTATCCGGCGAACGAAAAATATCCTGATGATGCCGCTTCGCTCGAGTACCGATTGAATTGGAACGACAGGTTCGAGGCCGGAGAACCGGTGAGGTCCTACCGATTCAAACATCAGTTTTTGCCGGGGGCGCCACCGGAGATTGGAGCGCCGCTATTGCTGCCCAGAACTCAGCCATGAATGAACTCGTGCTGGCTCCGGCGGCGCGACAGCTTGAGTTGGTGCGTACGGGCCAGGTATCCGTGACGACGCTGGCTGAGGCACACATCCGGCAAATCGAACGATTAAATCCGCAAATCAATGCATTTGCTGACTTCGACGCGGAGCGGGTGCGGGTTCAGGCTCAGCGACTCGACGCGCTACGAGAACCGCGCGGTGTTTTGTACGGTTTACCGGTGACTATAAAGTCATCGATTGCGACCGCGGGCTACCGATGCGAGATCGGCAGCCTGGTGCACAAAGGAGAGATTCCGGGAGAGGATGCCGTAGTGGTGGCACGGCTGCGCGCTGCTGGAGCGTTGATTCTGGGTACGACCAACTGCCCGGAGTTTCTTATGGCTTATGAGACCGCAAACTTGCTCCATGGATGCACGAGAAATCCATGGAACCTTGAGTGCACACCGGGCGGATCGAGCGGTGGTGAGTCAGCAGCAATTGCGGCAGGAATGTCCGCGGCTGGATTGGGCAGTGATAGTGGTGGGTCCGTAAGAGTACCCGCGCACTTTACGGGAATCTGTTCGCTGAAACCGACCCCGGGACGGATTCCGGGGCGAGGGCATTTGCCGCCGTGCGTCGGGCCGTTTTCGATCCTTGGTGCGATCGGTCCCATGGCGCGGACGATGGATGATGTAGCGCTACTGTTTGAAGTCCTCAGCGGCCAGGATCCGTTGGACCCGGTTAGTCCGCCAGTTCCTCTGAGAATCCCAAGTCCCGCTGAATTGCGTGCGAAGACGATCGGTGTCTTTGAGGACGACGACCTCGTTCCAGTGACGCCGGAGACGCTCGCCGCGGTGAAAAATGCAGTGCGCGCGCTTCGTGACGCAGGCTTTCGCGTGGAGGCCTTCCGCCCACGGACCCTAGAGCACCTGCGCAAATTGTGGTGGAAGTTCTTCGTGCAGTGCGGGGCCATGTTTTATGAGCCAGAGATTCGCGGCAATCGCAAAAAGCTAAGCCCTATTTTCAGCGAGCTTCTGGGAATCGCGGATGCTGCAGGGCCCATCAGCGGCTTGGAACTGCTGAACGCATGGGCCGAACTGGATTTGCTGCGCGCAAAGACACTAGCCGAGATGTGCGAATATCCGGTCTTGCTATGCCCAGTTGCCAGCATTCCCGCATTTCGCCACAACGAGCGCACCTGGATAATCGACGGCAAGTCCGTCGAATATCTTGATGCCATGCGATTCACACAGTGGTTCAACGCACTGGCTTGCCCGGCAGCGGTGGTTCCGGTGGGCGCATCTCCGGAGGGGCTTCCGATCGGGGTGCAGATTGCGGCGAGGCCATTCGAGGACGAGGTCGTGCTGGGTGTGTCTGCAGTGGTAGACGCGGCGTTTGGCTATCGTCAGCCGGCAATCGTGTCTGCCTGATTCACTGCGGGCTTTCCCCGTTCAGAAAAGTCGTTTGCAGAGCCCTCAGAATTACGCAGCCGCAACACTTGCGCAGTTGCGTCTCAATATCCTTCACATCTCCTGATTGGCCCCAAAACCCCAATGAGCTTGACGAAGGCTGACTGCATGGTTGGTGGGAGTGCGCGCTTGTTCCTGCATGGGCCCAAACTTCGGTCTTGGAGGTTTCGTTTGGCCAATCTTTCACTCTTCTTGCGGCGTTTCTTCTCCCGTCGACTCCCTTCATATGAGATCCCGACACATCATAACGGTTAAGACTTACTGTTTTCTCTACGGATGGAATTTTGGCAAACTACGGGGCCCATATATGCTTCCCAAAATCCACACCGCCGCCAACTCTCAACTTACTCACGGACTATTATTTGGGTCTTGGGTCAGCACTCGGATATTGCTCTGATTCCATAGGAATAAAGTCAATAGCCGGCTCTAGGGAACCTCTGAGCAAGCCGCGTTTTTGACTGTTTGCAAAAGGGTTCGAGTCGGTTTGGCGTGAGAGACGCGGGGTTGAGGGTTGTTGATCCTTGTTTTCCGTTCGGAGAGCGTGTTTTTAGCGCTCTTCGGGCACACTACGCCCGCAGAGGGGGCAGCCGCTTGCGGTGCATGTAGAGGTTGACCAGTGCGAAGGCAGCGCACAGATGATCGTGATTCTTCTTCAAGCCGCGGAAGCGCACCTTCACAAATCCAAACACGCGCTTCAGGATGCAGAAGGGATGTTCCACCTTGGCTCGTATCTTAGCCTTGGTCCGGTTTTTTCTTCGTTGTAACTCGTCCACGACCTGCTTGTATCTGGTCCGCCGCGAGGTCATGTCCTGGGCGTGGGGCGCGGCCTTGCGGATCACCTCGCCCTGCCCTTGCTAGGCTCCGTCGCCCCACACCTTGCGCTCCTCGCCGTGCAACAGGTCCGGCAGCATATGCTTGTCCGCCACCGAAGCCGCCGTCGAGCACACCGAATGTACGTGGCGTTGCTTCGAATCCACACCAATATGCGCCTTCATCCCGAAGAACCACTGGTTGCCCTTGCGCGTCTGGTGCATCTCCGGGTCCCGCGTGCCAGTCGCGTTCTTGGTCGACGAGGGTGCGTGAATGATGGTCGCGTCCACGATGGTGCCCGTGCCGATGCGGATGCCGTGGTCCTCCAAGTAGTGGTTAACCGCGTCCAGCATCGCCTCGCACAGATCGTGCCGCTCCAGCAAATGGCGGAAGTTCAAGATAGTCGTCTCATCGGGTGCAGGCGCACGGCCCAGATCGACACCCGCAAACCGACGCAGCGCCGGCGAATCGTACAGCGCCTCTTCCGCCGCCGGATCCGACAGGTTGAACCAGGTGCTGGAGAAAGTAGATGCGCAGCATGACGCTCAGTCCCACCGGCGGCCGACCGTTCCCCTCCTTCGGGTAATGCGGCTCGATCAACGACTCCAGCTTCGACCACGGCATAATCCGGTCCATCTCTTCCAGAAACTTCTCCCGCCGCGTCCGCTTGCCGTAACGCTCGAAGCTCCCCTGCGAAGCCAAACTAAGTTGCCGCATCTGCGTTCTGCCTCCTGCTTCAACATTACCCGCTTACCATGCGGCTCGGGGAGTTCTTCAGAGGTTCCCTAGACGACGCAGGTGGCGTCTCACCTGCCATATGCGCGACAATTACATTCAGCATGACCAATTTCTCACGCCGAGATATGTTGCGAACAGCATTCGGTGCCTCGCTGACCGCTTCTTTACCTCGTTGTACCGCCGCCTGTCCTGCATGCATTCTTACCCCGTTTGGCAGAGAAGCGAGCGCCGGGGAAAAATCTGTCCAAGCCTCGGCTATTTCGCGGATCCAATTTGAAGACGTTCTCGAAACTTCAAAAATCAGCTTTACATTGAGGAACAGTGTGAGCCCGGAGCGCTACTCTATCGAGACCATGATGGGCGGCGTGGCGCTGTTCGACTATAACAACGATGGGCTCCTCGATATTTTCTTCACCAACGGCGCCGCCATACCTTCGCTGGACAAGACAAGCTCCGAATACTCAAACCGGCTTTTTTGCAACAATGGAGACGGGACCTTTACCGATGTAACGGCAAGCGCCGGTTTAAAAGGCATTGGCTATTCGATGGGGGCTGCAGCAGGCGACTACGACAACGACGGTTTTGTAGATCTGTATGTGGCGGGAGTCAACGCCAATCAGCTCTTCCACAACAACGGCGACGGAACCTTCACAGATGTCACTGAGAAGGCCGGAGTCGGTGGCCGCGTCCCAGGATTGGGAAAGGCCTGGGCTGTGACCGCTGGCTGGACTGACTGCAACAACGACGGGAAGCTCGATCTATTCGTCGTCAATTATTTGAAATACGATATCCGAACCGCGGTTTTGTGCCAGGACCAAGGGTATCCAGCCTATTGTTCGCCGAATGATTTCCAGGGCACGCCTAACATTCTCTATCACAACAATGGCGATGGAACGTTTACGGATGTTTCCGAGAGTTCCCATATCGCCCAATATCTCGGCAAAGGAATGGGAGTGGCGTTCGCCGACTATGACAATGATGGCTTCACCGACATCTTTGTGTCAAACGACACGTTTCCGAATTTCCTGTTGCATAACAATGGTGACGGGACATTTACCGATGTCGCGTTGGAGGCCGGCGTTGCGTTCACAGGGACCGGTAAGACTGTGGCCGGAATGGGCGCCGAGTTTCGCGATTTGGACGACGATGGGATGCCGGAAATCTTCCACACCGCAATGTTCGGTGACACTTTTCCCCTGTATCGAAATCTCGGCGGTGGACAATTCGAGGATGTTACCGGCAAGTCGGGCCTGGCGGCATTGACCAGCCGTTACACCGCGTGGGGAACGGGGGCCTTCGATTTTGGCAATGAAGGGCGCAAGGATTTATTCGTGGCCGGAGCCGAGATTCTGGATAACGCGCAGGCGATTGCGCACCGGCCATTCGAACTGCCGAACCTGCTTTTCCGTAATCGTGGCAATCTCACGTTCGAGAATGTCACGGCTCAGGCTGGAGCCGGCTTTTCCGCACCGGCCGCCCATCGTGGCGCGGCTTTTGGAGATCTGGACAATGACGGAAAGATCGACATTGTTGTCACTACATTAAACGGGCCGCCCCAGATCCTGATGAACCGCTCACAAAATGCGAATCGCTGGATCATCCTGAAACTGGTAGGAACCCGTTCGAACCGAGACGGCTTGGGAACAAAGGTGAAGATCACAACCCTGCACGGCAATCAATACAACCAGGCGCAGACCGCAGTTGGATACAACTCATCGAGCGATAAGCGCGTTCATTTTGGGTTGGGGAGCGCCACGATTGTCGCCAAGATCGAACTGAGCTGGCCGAGCGGGATCAGGCAGGTTTTAGAAAATGTGCAAGTCAACCAGATCCTGACTGTAACTGAAGGCGCAAAGTAAGAGCAGTCACTCCGGCTTGATCATGGCGGCTATCTTCGAGGCGAGCGCAGTTTCGCCTTGCCGGTGGAGAAGATCGACGAGAGCTTGCATCTGGCTGCGGTCGTTCGCTGCGTATCCGGCCAGGACCTCAGCGGTTGCACCCGCCTCTTGCACCCTTCCAGATCTGAAGAGTGCGTCGCAAAGCTTATAGAGCTGTGCGGGAATCTTCGTCCGTGATTTGAGCAGCAGGTCAGCAGCTTCAGGGCAGCGTTGCTGTCTGTAGCGGACCTCGCCAAGTCCGGCAAGTGCGGTGAGGTAATTGGGGTCGCCTGCAAGCTCGGCCTCGAACTCCGATTCAGCTTCTATCAATCGCCCCCGCTGCAGATCGTCCGACCCCAGGTACGTGTGGGCGCCGCGCACAGTCGGCTTAATCTCCAAAGCCTGACGCAAGGCGCGCACACCGGCCTCCTCCCGGTCTACGGAAAGGTAAACAGATCCGGCAAGAACATATGCGTCCGCAAGGGAAGCGGCAGGTGCGTTTACCCCATCCTGAAAGGCGCTGAGAGCTTCTGCTTCGTGTCCCTCTCGCAGTAACTGTTGCGCTCGGTCCCACTGGGCCTTGCCGCCCTCCGATCCCAGCGTGGGTGGAGCGATCGACATTTGGTCCATGAGCCGATAGATTTCGGCTTCGTGTCGCGCATTCTCCGTTTGCCCCAATCCCAATAGAGCACGAGACAAATAGAAGTGCGCGATGGCCTGGCTGGGATCGAGCTCTAACACGCGATGAAGCGTCGCAATGGCCTTCTCGAACTGCTTCAGCTCGAGCAGGCAATGCGCCGCGCCCAGCAGAGCCGGTGGATCGTCTTTCTTTAACGCCAGAATCTTTTCGAAGATAGCCTGCGCGTCCTGCCATTGAGCCAACTCAACATGGGCCTCCGACAGGAGTCGCAAGGCGTCGAGATCTGCCGGTTCGGCTTGCACCGCTTGCCGAGCGTAACGGACCGTCTCGGCATAATCCGTCTCGTCGTAATACGCCAGAGCAATATCGAAGTCGATTTTCCGTAAAGCCGGATTGAGTTGCTGCGCCTTCAAAAGCTGTTTTATGCCGGTTTGCGGGTCCCGTGTTGCACAGAGCATCTCACCGTATTCCTGAAGAATCTCGGCTTTGCCAGGAAGAAGTTCCGCCGAACGCCGTGACGCCTTCAAGGCAAGATCCTGCTGGCCACTCAAACGATAAGCTTGCGCCAAATAGAAGAATGCAACTCCATCGCCGGGGGCCAAGCGGAGATAGCGGACAAAGAAGGATGCGGCTTCGGTGTTGTCGCTGGCCGCGAGCCGGTTTGTTCCCAGCTTGAAGAGTAGGCTGGCGTCGTTCGGAGACAGTTGCAGAGCTTTTCGGTAAACCTGCTCGGCCTCGGACGCGCGCCCCTCCTCTTCGAGAAGCGCTCCTTGCAATTTGAGCGCTGGCACAAAGTCTGGATGTTCGACGACGAGCTGTTCTGCCAGCGTCAACGCTTGTTGCACGTGTCCTTGCTCGGCAAGCGCCATTGCGCGGTTCAGCCGAGCGACGAGCGCTGCTCCGGCAGGCCTCGCCGGCTGCTGCGCAAAAAAGCAGGCCGCATCCGCAAGCAGCGCAGCCGCCAGCACGACCTGAAACGCGGTTCGGAGGCACAACTGCACCATCGTCCCTTCAGCCGAGAGACTCGATAGACTGAAGTGCCAGACGACATGGCGCCTTCTGCTATTCATGGCATCAACCAGGATAGAGGATGCATCGAACCCAGGCTGGCTTCGGCGACTCGCTGGGCCGCTGCCCTCCTGACAATATCAAGAGCCTGGCTGCAGCGATACGAATGTGGGTTTATCGCGGTCTGCCCTAAGCTCTCCGTTTTGCTCATCAAGTTCCACTACCTGCAGCGCCGATCGGTGCGCCGAATCAGGATCGCCTGACTTCATGTCCTCCCCTTTCAGTTGAACGAAATAGAAGAGGAATGCGCGGCCGCCGCTCACCACCACATCGCCATGATGACCCTCGGATCGATCCGTAGGGAAACGCCCCGCGCCAGCCAGTAGATTCTCTTTTTGGCGGACCCAGTGCAGCGCATCGGTGGATCTGTATACTCCCAGCCCGTTCCACGCATCTACGATCAGCCAGATCTCGCTCTTCCATCGAAAAACGATGGGGCCTTCGCTTGGCCGGTCGTTGATTGCCTCGCCAACCGGTGTCCAGTTGTACAGATCGGGGCTGTCCGCATAGTGAAGAAAGCCGTGATCGCGCTCATCCTTATACCAAATGCGCCAGGCGCCGTTGTCGAGCCTCAAAATGTATGGATCGATCACCCGATCTGAAGATAGTTTCAGCTTCGCCACAAATTTCCATTGAGTTAGATCTTTACTCGTAAAATGAACAATGTCGCGTGGAGCATCCCAGTTGCTGAAGGTACCCGGTACAACCACGACATACATGTGATATAGGCCGCGATCCCAAAGCAGGTAAGGCGCCCAGAACGTGTAATCGGCCTTGCCGTAAGGAAGCTTTGCCGTTCCCACGTACGTCCATGTTGTTCCGCCATCTGTGGACTCGGTGACGCCAATCTGCGTACCGTGTACCCATCTCACGTCGTTCTTACCGGAACCGGGAAGATCGGCGCGGCGGTTTGTGTAAAAGATCATCCATTTCTTTGCGCCGCGATTCCAGATTAGGGCAGGGTCTGCGGCGCCATCGTGGACTGGATCGCGATATAGAGGCTTGGGTGCCGCTTTGGGTGAATCCGATGTGATCGAATCGCTTGCCGTCGATAGCGCAGAAAATCCCGCGATCAGGAGGCAAACAAAGAATGAATGGACTGCGCAACGAATAGTTAGACCAAACTTGCTATTCCGCATAAATCTAGCCACGGCCCCTCTTCGATCGGCCAGGTAAATGGTTCCGGTCCGGCAGCTCACTTAGAAGATGAGCTGCCAGCCCGGAGCATGGTTTCAGAATGAGTAGTGGAGGCCGAACTGCACGATACGTGCAGCCTTTGCCGATTGAATCTCTCCGATATTGGGATTCAACAGGTCGGAGACGGGATTATTGAGATTCCCGTGGTTGAAGGCATCGAATAACTCGGCACGTAACTGGATATTGTGTTCTTCGTAGATCGGAAAGACCTTGAAGAAGGAAACATCGGCGTTCACAAATCCAGGTCCGGTGAGAAAATTCCGCTCAACAGTTCCAATTTGTCCGGCAGGCGCTGCTTGGAAGGCACCAGGATTGAACCATTCCTGAATTCTTTGTGTCCTGCTGCCAGAAGTGTATAAGGCCTTGCTGGCTACGAGATCGGGGCGATCATTATTGACACCGTCCATCTTGCTGTTGACGTCCGATGTCACGTTGATCGGCGTTCCACTGCGGATGGAGACGATCGTATTCGCCTCCCAACCGCTCACCACCGCGTTGCCAACCATGCCCAGGTTCTGGAACTTGGGTACCTGATAAGTGCCGGAGAAGTTGAATATGCTCTTCGCCAGCCCATCGCTGGGTCCCTTGTCCAGCTCGGGGTTCAGAGAGGACGTAAAGCCGAGCCCCCCGTTGTAGTTGTCGCCGGATACCAGGTCGAGGCTCTTGGCCCACGTGTAGTTCGCATTAAAGTTGAGGCCATGCCACGTGTTCTGAGCCAACACAATCTGCAGTGCGTTGTAGCTTGCGTTGTAACCCGTAACATACGTCCCAACTGACTGGAATTCACTTGGCAGATAAGGGCGCCGGTCATTGAAGTTCGATGCGGAGGCCGGTTGCCCAGTGATGGGATCGGTTTCATAGATCGGGTAATTCTGATCGACATTGCCGGTCATTTTGCGCGAGATCGTTCCCACGTAAGCTACCTGCAGTGTCATGCCGCGCTTCAGATCGCGCTGTACGCTCAGGTCAAGTTGGTTGATCCAGGGTCTGGTCGCAGGCTGAATTGGGTGGCCATCGACATTGGCGCCGGCGGTGGCAAAGACAATCGGTGACTGCGGAAGGGTAAACGTGTAATTGGTTGTTCCGGCTGCGGGTGGTTTAAACGGGAAAGGATTGGTTTGGTTCGTAAAGCTGAGCCATGGGTTTGTCATGCTTAAGACAGGAGCAGGGTCGACTGACAGGACAAACGGCTGCGGAGCGCGGATGCCGTCGCCGTAGGCCGACTCATAGTAGACGCCATATCCAGCGCGAATTGAGGTTTTGCCGTCGCCGAATGGATCGAAGGCCAGTCCCAGTCTGGGGGCAAAGTTCAGGTTGTCGCTTTGCCTGCCCGCGCGGTACACGCCCTTGTCGCCGTTGAACAGGAGGCCATTCGGGGCGCTGGGATACACGGTGGACTGCTGCCCTTCCTTGAACGATGAAATGTAATTAACACTCCACACCAGGGGAGTGGTCACTTCGTAACGCAATCCATAGGTGAACGTGAGCCGCGGTGTGATCTTCCAGGTATCCTGCGCATAGCTGTGCCAGTACTTGGTGCTTTCGTCGGGGTGATCTCCGCTGTCTTCGGCGAAATCGGACATGTAGCCCATCATGAAGTCAGCCAAGGGGTTGCCGCTAAGGTCCCCGTTATCGTCGATCTGTCCTCCGCCTGCGCTGGATCCGTTCTCGGCGTAATAGCCCCACATCACGAACGAACCCAGCTTGAGGTTGTGCCTGCCTTTGATCCACATCACTGTATCGGAGCCACCCATGGTATGATCGTGACCGACAGCATCCCATGCCCCGCCATCAAACCTGCCGGTGATGAACATGCGCGGTCCGACCGGATTTGCATCGTCGCCATCTGTGACGGCTCCCTCGACAAAGTTCATTCCGTACGATGCGAGCGTTTTGCCGCTGGTGATGTCCCATGGCGTATCACGGTGAAACAGGTTGAACCTCGCTTCATTGACGAAATTGGAAGTCGGGGTCCAGGTGTGATTCACAACCAGGTTGTGTTGGAATGCGCCGTCCTGGCGGCCACCGAATCCCGGCAATCCGCCGCCCCATGGCCAGTCTGGAAACGGGTTGGTTTGCACGGAATGAACCTGCAACCAGGTCGCAGACCACTTTTGTTTGGATGATTGCAGGTAATCGCCCTTCAGCAGGTACTGCCAAACATTGTCGGGCGCTGCTGCGCCCACCGTGAGCGTGCCATCCGCATTTTTGCCAGTCGGTATGTCATTGGCGATCGCTGTAGCGACGGGGTTGGTAGGTAGGTGGGAAAGTGAGAAGTTGGAAATGGGCGCCAGAGACACGCTCGTTGAACTCGATGTTACAGGCGTGGGAGCAACGGGGTTCGCCATCCAGCTTGAAGTGAATAAAGCCGCGTCCGAAGCCGACGAGAAATCGCCCATCTTTTCAGCCGCCGTCGGCACAGCAACCGAATAGATGTATTGGCTCTGGTTAACCTTGAGCTCTTCCCAGGAGCCGAATAGCAGGACTTTGTTCTTCAACGCCGGAAGTGCCGGTCCGCCTATCGAAAAACCGAATTGGTTTTGCTTGAGGACGGGCACGCTGGTCAGAAAATCGGGAATGGCATCCAGGTCATTGTTCCGCAGGTAGTCGTACGCGCTTCCGTGATACGAATTTGTCCCCGATTTTGCGATCATGTTCATGAAGGCTCCGGGCAAGCGGCCGAATTCGACGTCGCTGCTGGAACTCAGGAGCTGCACCTCCTGAACCGCATCGGGATTGGGCGGCGTGCTGCACTGATTACGCCAAATGTCGTTGTCGAACCCGCCATCAAGGAAGCAACTGTTCGAAGTCGCGCGGCCACCATTGACAACAAAGGTGCTGTTGTTGCGGGACGGCACAACTTCGGCATTGATGGCGGAGACGCCCGGTAGGGAAACGAGAAGGTTGTAAACGTTTCTCCCATTGAGCGGCAGATCCCTCACCGTCTGAGTGCCGATCACGTTCCCCAACTCCGCCGTGTAGGTATTCACTTCTGTCGTGTCCGCATGGACCTCGACAGACTGGGCAGCGCTGCCGACCTGCAACACGAGATCAACGCGCTTATCTTCGTTTACCGTAAGGGTTACGCCATCCTGCACCGAGTGTTTGAAGCCGGCCGTCTCGGTTTCAACCCGATAGACGCCTACCTGCAGGTGGGGAATAACATACGACCCGTGCTCGTCGGTCGTGATGGAATGGCTCTCACCAGTAAGCGCATTGGTTACGGTAACGAGGGCCTTGGGGATGGCTGCACCTTGCGGATCTGCAACCTGTCCCAGGATGGTGCCAGTTGTCGATTGTGCATTCAAACCGATTGCCGTCAGAATGCACAGGATCGAGATCAACCACAACGAGATGCGTCTCATGCTTTCCTCCTAAGTTTTGCGCCTCATCGGCGCCTGTCACCTGATAGAACGTTCCCATTGCCCGTGCTTTGCCGAAGGGCATGGATTCCTCGCGTACCGACAGACCCGTCTCGATTTGTGAACTCAAACTGAGTCCTGCATCGGATGTGGGGTCCGGATAAGTAAACGCTTTCACGTTTCCGTATCAATACCCACCTGAATTTCAAGCGATTGGACTCCCGCGCTAGATGGTTTCGCAATGTATTAAACAGTATGTTGGACGCGGTCATGATTCTAAACCCTTTATTGACAAGCGATTAAGCACAACGCAACCTTCCTGCACCCGCCTCGAGGGCGGAACCGTTTGCTGTGCTAGAATGTCGGTCGAACAAGTCTTAAGGTCAAATGGCGCACCATAACACAGCTTCCGTGGCGCTGGTCCTGGATCCACCTCAGGCCGAACAGGTTCGCGACCACCTGAAAGAAGTCCTGCACAGCCATGAATTCGCCTCGAGTAAGCGCGCACAGGAGTTTCTCACTTTACTCGTCGACCGGTCATTAGCTGGCGAATTTGATTTGCTCCGGGAACGAATGATCGGAGCGGCGTTGTTTCAGCGGCCTGTCGGCTACGACACGGCCAATGATCCAGTAGTCCGCGTGAAGGCGACAGAGGTCCGCAAGAAGCTTGCCCTGTACTACCTCGAACGACCCGGGAAGCCCGCTGTGCGCATTGAGCTTCCAAGCGGGACATACGTACCCCGGTTTCTCTTTGAACCGGAAAATAGGCCCGCGGACCATCCACTACAGGCAGAGGGTGATTCAGGCCAACAGCCAAGGGCGGTAGGCCACCGCGAAGGAGAGCCTCCCGGGAATACCGGCCATTTGGCCGACGAAGAAAGATCGAAGCCGCGCTGGATACGGTTCGCCATGGCAGCCGTTGCCATTGTCGTCCTGGCATCGGCCGGTTACATGGGATTCCGTGACTGGCGGTCGAACACCCTGGCCCGGACGAGCATCCACTCGATCGCAATCATGCCGTTTGAGAATGTCTCAGGCGATCCGCGCCAGGATTACTTCGCTGATGGCATGACTGAGGAATTGATCGCTGACCTCGGACGGGTTTCCTCTCTCAACGTAATCTCGAAGACCTCGTCGATGAGCTACAAGGGCACCAAGAAAGCCCTCCCGGAAATTGCCAGGGAACTTTCGGTGGACAGCGTCGTGGAGGGCACCGTACTCAGGGATGGAAACCAAGTCAGGATCACTGTTGATCTCATCGATGCCAGGACCGATCATCCCATATGGACACACAGCTATATGCGTGAGACCGGTGACGTCCTTGCCCTTCAAGACGAATTGGCAGAGGCGCTTGCAGATTCGGTAAGCGCCAATGTGGTCCCGAGGCAGGGGCCCCATCAGATGCCTGTGGCTTTTGTGGGTGCTGAAGCTGAGGATCTTTATTTTCAGGGAATGCAGCGCTTAAACGCACTCGATGAAAACAGCGCGCTCAACTATTTCCAGCACGCAGTTCAGATAGCTCCTAACTTTGCGCAAGCGCACGCTGCATTGGCGAGCTGTTATGGCCGATTGGGGGAGAACGGTGTCCTCGACTACAGCGAAGCCTTTTCCAAACAGCGGGCGGAAGCTGCTACAGCCATCAAGCTGGATCCTTCTTTGCCCGAGGGTCATGCCGAACTGGCGAACGCCGCAATGAACCTGAATTGGGACTGGGCCACGGCAGCCATGGAGTTTAAGCGGGCTCTGGAACTTAATCCGAATGTGGCGCCAATTCGCGAAAGATATGCAGTTTACCTTGAACGAACGGGCAAAATGTCCGAAGCGGTTACTGAAGCGCGGCGAGGGCTTGAGCTTGACCCCCTTTCTGCGCGTTCCTTCTTGAACGCAGCGTATACCTACTATTTTTCGCGTCGGTATGAGGAAGCCCGGGCTACCATCAAGGAGAGTCCCCAAGATCAGGACGATCCCTTCTTGTTAGGTGACGTTTTAGCGGAGAAGGGAATGTACAAGGAAGCGATCAATGAGTTTTTGAAAGAGGGCGATTCGCCCCATAGTCTCGGTCATCTCGGCAACGCATATGCGCGAGAGGGCGACGTGCGCGAGGCGCACACGATCATCGCGAAGTTGATTCGGCGTGTCAGCAAAGATGAAATCGGTCGCTATGAAATTGCGCTGGTCTATGCCGGATTGGGAGACAAAGACGATGCGTTTGCCTGGCTTGAAGGGGCATATAAGACACACAGCGAAGGTTTGACGAATCTCAATATTGATCCTTGCCTTGATCCCCTCCGCTCTGATCCTCGCTTCGCCGATCTTCTTCGTCGAACAGGCTTGGCGCAATAATCAAGCTCGAACGATCAATCCTGCATGGCTGAACTGCTTGCCAACATCTGAACCTGTGCTTCGCCAAAATTCCATCTGCGGGCAAAGTGCTAAGTGTTACCGGAAAAGTCGGGAATGGCATTCGATCCGGAGTGGAGACAGAAGGAATAGCGGAGACGGAACGGAGATTTGAAAAGTCGCTGCCGGTCGACAAAGACACGTTGCTCCATTGAGTTTGTTTCCAGCGCTCCATAGTTTTCGGGAAACTCAAGCAGCAAGTTGGTAGCGATGATGCAATCCGCCAAGTCTCGGCAACGCCAAAATTCTGAGGGACATGCGCTGGTTGCGTTCTTTAACGCGTCCGGCAGGCGTTTGCTTCGCCAATCTGAGGTGCGTCCGGTCATCATGGTAATAGCGAACGTACTCTGCCATGAGGCGTTTCATATGGCGTTCGTTCAAAACGATCAAATGGTCAAATAGATCGCGACGACAAGTCTCGACGAACCGTTCGGCCACTCCGTTCTGCCAAGGGCTTCGAATCGCAATTCGGATCGGTCTTACTCCAAGGCTCTTTGCGGTCTCTAGGACCTCGCCATGGAAGGTGTGCTCGCGATCGAAGATCAGATACCTCGGCGCAGTGTCGTAGGGAAAAGCCTCGCGGAGTTGCTGAGATACCCACGGCGCCGTCGGATGCCGAGTGACATTCCATTGAAGAATGCGCCGCCGATCATGCGCAATCACAAAGAGGCAATACAACACGCCGAACCTAATCGTTGGCACGGTGAAGAAATCCATTGCCGCAATCGCCTCACGATGGTTGCTCAAGAATGTAGCCCAACGCTTGGCTGGCTCGGGATCTTTCGGCGCTTTTCGCATCCATCGCGGCACGGTTCGCTCTGAAATGTCGAAACCCAGCATCCTGAGCTCGCCATGAATTCGAGGCGCGCCCCAGGTGCGGTTCTCGGCGACCATGCGGAAGATATGTTCTCGAAGTACCTTGCTCGTCGGCTTCCTTCCAACTACGTCATGTTTCCGTGAGAGCCACTTCCAGTACAGCTCAAATCCGGCTCGATGCCAACGCACCACGGTCTCTGGCTGGACTAGGACCAAAGTCTGCCGCCACGCCGGCCACAGCTTCCGCAACGCGACCCAGAACAATCGATCGGAACTAGAAAATCGCGAATGAGGAAGGTTCCGCGCCAGGACCGCGAGCTGTTGCCTCAAAGCGAGATTTTCCAAAAGGAGGTCGCGGCGAGATCGAAAAGAGCGAACGACGAGCAAAACGAGGAGTCTGAGCGTGCGCAGTATGCGTTGCTTATATCATAGAAAACACAACCAGATTGGTGCGGATGGAATTTTGGCGAGGCACAGCGGCATGATTCACTGAATTTGACCATCTCTACGTTCCCTTACTATTCCCGACTACGAGAACCTGGTCGACAAGGTCACTTCCGTTCTCGGTGACCTCCACAGCCACCACGTTTTCAGGAATGCGTTTAGGAACTTGTTGAAATAGGTACACGGTGTGCGGCGTTGCACCAGTTCTGTTCGTCTAACAGGTATGCGTGGAGACGAGCGGATTCAGGATGGGATGTTCAGCTATGTATCGTTGGAGCAGCGTGTGCCACAGGATCATCCCTTGCGTTCAGTTCGCAAGCTGACGGATGCGGTGTTGCGGACGTTGAGCCGGGAGTTCGATGCGTTGTACGCCGATTCGGGCCGTCCGTCGATTGCGCCGGAGTACATTCTGCGGGCGCTGCTGTTGCAGGTGTTCTACTCGGTTCGCTCGGAGCGGCTGCTGGCGGAGCAGATCGACTACAACCTTTTGTTCCGCTGGTTCGTCGGCCTGGGCATGGATGATGCGATGTGGAACCATGCGGTGTTCTCGAAGAACCGCGACCGTCTGCTGACTTCCGATGTGGCGCAGCAGTTCTTCGCCGAAGTGAACAGGCAGGCGAAGCGGTTCATGTCGGATGAGCACTTCACGGTGGACGGGACGCTGATTCAGGCGTGGGCATCGCAGAAGAGCTTCCGTTCGAAGGAGGGTTCCGACGATGGCGATGGCACGAATTTCCATGGCCAGAAGCGCAGCAACGACACGCATGAGTCCACGACCGATCCCGATGCCCGGTTATATAAGAAGAGCTACGGCAAGGAGTCGAAGCTGAGTTATCTGGGCCACGCGCTGGTGGAGAACCGGAACGGGTTGATTGCCGCGGCGATGGTGACGCACGCGGATGGGTACGCCGAGCGAGATGCCGCGCTGTTGATGCTTCAGCGGAAACAGCAGAACCGCTCACGCCGCATCACCGTCGGCGCGGACAAGGCTTACGACACGAAGGATTTCGTCCACACGGTGCGGGAGTTGGACGTGACGCCGCATGTTGCGAAGAACGACAAGGGACGCCGCAGCAACCTGGACCGGAGAACTACGCGACAGCCTGGCTATGCCGTCAGCCTGAGCCGGCGATGGCTGGTCGAAAAGAGCTTCGGATGGCTCAAGCAAACCGGCCCTCTCCGCCAGGTCAAGCTGCGCGGTCTGGAGAAAGTGGACTGGCTGTTCGTCTTCAGTTGTGCCGCGCACAACCTGATCCGGCTGCCGCGACTGATGGCTCAACCACCGCAAATGCTCCGGGAGCAGCGTGCCTGAACAGCGAATGCGGCCCTCGCGATCGCTTCCGACAGCCCTGCAACACCCTATAAACACTGGCCAGACCCGCGCTTCAAACAGAATTCAACCGGGAAGAAGCGCAAAACACCAGCAAAGACCACCCAATCAGGCGAATTTCAACGAGTTCCTAGACAAAGTCTTTAAGCTTCTCTTTGAATTGAAGGACCTTCCCCGCTTCTCACCGCTTCAAGTATTAGGCTACTTTTCACTTCTTGAAATGTATGCGTACCGCAGCGCCATCGCGCATGGCGGCACGCCCAATTTCACTGGGGAGCTTGCCGTGCTGGGGAAAGCGGAAAACGCCAACGCTCTAATCAGCGAAGCGGTAAAAAAGACAATTCTTCAAGCGATCGAGGAACCCCAGTTATTGGCTGATCTCCATGATTGCTGATCCGCACGGCGAAGCGGCAAGTACACCATTAGTTTTCACAAACACCTCAGTGTCCATGTGTCCTGCATTTTCCAGACGCTACTTGGTCATGACATCGCAAGATACTGGCCGACTTTATGGGGACTGATCTTCCATCAGTGAGTGAAATGGCGATCTGGTATTAAATAAGGGCGCGATCCTCCGTGGGATCAGGAGGAAAAAAGATTCACTGCTTTCCCAGGTCTCAGAAGCGAGACCTGGGGCATCCATTTCCGCGCAGGATTTGCGTCCTAAGATATGGGCCACACGCCAAGGACGTTCGTCAATGCATCCCCGAGGGCAAACGAGCAGTATCGAACCGGAATCTCGAAGCGAGTCTGAAGCAGGTTCATATAGTTCGCAACTTCTTCATTCATGGGTGCCGGCACAACTATAAAGAGATTGACATTCCTCGCACGATTGGATGTCTTGGGGTAGAAGAAGGCATATTCGAGAATCTGCCCTAGCGCTTCTCGAATGGCCCTTCTGGCATCCGAATAAGCTTTCATTTCTATGAGAACGGTCCCCTGCCCATTCCGTACCACAAGGTCAAACGGGGCGGCTCCGAATCCGCCCTCACGCCTAACGTTGGTTTTACGAAATCGTTCTTGCAGCAGCTCCATGAGCCTTTTCTGCAGTCTCTTCTCTTGCAGATCGACAGGCACCGGTCGCGACGGCTTCTTGACTGTCCTGCCCGAATCGTCCGGAAGATCCGTTGTCCCGTCCCGGTTTAGATCGGCGGGTAGGGGCTGGAGATCCGTGAGTTTTCGGCAAGGTTGCGCAGCATTTCTGTGCAAGAGTGAACCGGCTGCGAGGATCAGTCAGGTGCGGACGTATTTTGCAAGCAGGTC
>JGI20206J14855_1000171_pt1 | contig 24089 bp, 17 predicted proteins | sample NGESurdeep092012_6_FD_14855 | JGI IMG/M metagenome (IMG submission 14855) | reverse complement strand
AGATCGCATCTCATCTGCTTTAACCTGATTTCTATTTTTCATCAGGCAAATGTCCTAACTTCATATCGCACCGGGAATACGGGGTTGGTCAATGGGATACATTATAAATGGCTTTTTAAAATTATGCAGATCAAAGAATTAAGGTTACAGTCAACAAATAATTTAGCCTTAATTTCATTTTACAAAGACATATTGGAATTGCCTGTAATTAAGCATGGCAAAGGAATCTCTATTACGGCCGGAAAAACAAACTTAATTTTTGACGAAGCGCCAGAAAGTGAAAATCCATTTTACCATTTTGCTTTCAATATTCCTTTCAACAAATTTGACGAAGCCTTGCAATGGATAAAACAGAGAGAACAACTTTTATGGCTGGAAGATTATAATAGTTTTATCGCTGACTTTGTTAACTGGAATGCAAAATCTTTTTATTTTAAAGATCCTGCCGGCAATATCCTGGAAATGATTGCCAGGTTTGATTTAAAAAATGCGGTAGATCAACCATTTTCTCCAAAGCAAATAAGAAGTATTAGTGAAATAGGAATTGTTTTCCCGATCTATAGTTTTGATGAGAATGTAAATTCTCTGATGAAACAATTTTCTCTTAATTATTTTGATAAACAACCGCCATTGGAGCATTTCAGGGCATTGGGAAATGATGAGGGATTATTCATTGTTGTTCCTGAAAACCGCTTTTGGTTTGCTACGAGAAGTGAAGCAAAAGTTTACTCCTCCGAAATAACTTTCACACATAATAATAAAGTACATAAACTCATTCTTCCTAAATAATTTTTAATAAGATCTATAATTTAATTCTCGACCCTATTTCAAATACTTTGTTATAAGGAAGATTGAAATAACTGGTTATGCGCGCAGAATTTCTTCCCAAATATTCAAACACGGTTTCCCTGAAAGGTGACATGCCCGTATGCTTTGTCACTACTACGGATTCTCTTCCCAGGAAATATATTGCATTTTCAAGATCAATTGCTAAGTTCTTTGGGGTTAAAAGTTGCAATGCATGGGGAATGTCAGTGGTATCCATGTAACCATAATGAATGATGATAAGAGTAGTGTATTTATCTAATTTAGTAATACTCGCATTCTTTAATAAATCTACGTGGGGCACCTGGTCGAATTCAATACTCAATATGATTATGTGTTCATGTAATATCTTATTATGTTTTAAATTATAGAATAACGCAGGTGGTGTCCCATAAGGGTTGCTCGTTAAATAAATTGCAGTTCCACTTACGATGGATTCCGCCTCTGTCAGATAATATGTTATGAACTTCTCCAGGGGATCAGTTATTTTGTTTATTTGAATACTCATCATTCTTTTACCTCTATTCCAGGTGGTCATCATAAAATAAATACTCCCTGCTACAGCCAGTGGAAACCAACCGCCTTCAGGAATCTTTACTATGTTAGCAGTAAAAAAAGATAAATCAATAATTAAAAAAAATACGGCCACAGAAATGGCAGCGGAAAGCTTCCATTTCCACAAATTTCTCATAGCTACGAAAGCGAGTAGCGTAGTTATCACCATTGTAGTACTCACCGCTACACCATAAGCGGCAGCCAGGTTATCAGAAGTTTTAAAAGAACCAACAAGCCAGATTGTTGCAAAAAATAATATCCAGTTTAATTGCGGAATATAAATTTGTCCTTTTTCATCCGGTGAGGTATGTACGATTTTGAAACGTGCCATAAAGCCCAATTGTATTGCCTGATAACTCAGACTAAAAGCCCCGGAAATTACTGCCTGGGAAGCAATAACTGTAGCTACGGTTGCAAGTATTACCACCGGATATAAGGCCCAATGTGGGGCTAAATAATAAAATGGATTTGTTATGTAATTATGATTTTCTAATAACAAAGCTCCCTGTCCGAAATAATTTAATACCAGGCAGGGTAATACCAGGTAAAACCATCCCAAACGAATGGGTTTTTTCCCAAAATGACCTAAGTCTGCATACAAGGCTTCTCCGCCGGTAACTGCTAAAAAAACAGCCCCTAAAATAACAAGACCGCTTAATCCATTCAACTGAAAAAAATGAAAGGCATAATATGGATTCAAAGCATATAAGACGGATGGATGTTTTACAATTGAATTGACACCTAGAAGAGCAATGGATAAAAACCATAAAAAAATAATAGGGCCGAAAATCATTCCAACCCCTGTTGTACCTTTTCTTTGAAAGTAAAATAATATCAAGAGAATTAGGATGGTGATTGGAATTATAAATGGCTCAAAAAACGGAGTGGCAATTTGTAAACCTTCGACAGCGCTCAAAACGGAAATGGCAGGAGTGATCATCCCATCTCCATAAAGTAAAGCTGCACCAAATAAACCCATAGCAAGAATCACTATGTACTTCCTGTTTTTTTTATTAGGCAATACCAACGCCATTAATGCTAATATTCCACCTTCGCCATTATTATCAGCTCTTAAAATTAATATCAGGTATTTTATGCTTATAACAATAATTAATGACCAAAAGATTAAAGATAAAATGCCATATATATTTTGATCTGTAACTGCGAGCCCATGTGTTCCCGAAAAACAAACCCTCAGTGCATACAAGGGGCTGGTACCTATATCTCCAAATACAACACCCAACGCGCCTATAGTTAGCTTTAATAAATTATTAGATGATTTAGTATCCATATAGTTGGTTACCTTACTGAAAGCCTAAATCTTTTGCAATTGGATTGTAATTGTGAAAAGTAAGTTTCAATAGTTTCTTTCATATTAAGATTTATCTGCAATGAGGTATCTGCAATATATAAAAAATAAGTGAGGGCTTTAAATGTAAAATGCCGTAGTAAATGGGATTTTAAAAAGTTTTAGAATGATAAAAGAATCACTTACTATAAATTAAATAGGATATCTAAATGGAAAAGATTCTCTACCGAAAACCATCATGCATCTGTTTTTGCAGAAATGTAATACCTCACAAAAATCTATCTTCAAAAAACTCACATAGCATTTTCTTTTGGAAATAAAAATTGCATGAAAAAAATTTTCTAAAATTGAAATGAATGTTATTTGAAGTTTATCAATATTTCTCGAATAATTATGGGAATTAAATCTGTTCTTTAAAATTTTAATTCAAGGCTTACCTTAATTCCGAATTTTGGAACACCTGGATTGCTTAAGTAATTTAATCGCCAAACACCATCTATTCTTATCAGGTGAAAAATATTATCAATGCCCACCCCTGCTTCCATGTAAGGAATTCTGTCTGGAATGGTGAAATGGAATGTGGCAGTAGTATCATAATAGTGATTAGCAATTTTATTGGCTTCCGACATGTCTCCCAACACTCCTTTGAAGGTAACCAGAGAACGCCATTTTACTCTTCTTAAAAATGGAACATATTTAAAAGGAAAACTTCCAAAACTCTGCTGTACAAAAAGGCTTACAAATTTATCTGTTGCAAATTCATACCTGTTCATATTATTGAACGCATAAACGTCGTTGTAATAAGTATCGTTGCCATTTGGAACATTTAATAAAACTATAGGGAGAACTCCATTGGTAAATCCTGCATCTATTGTGTAGGATAATTGACCTATCCGGCCATCTGTAAAATCATGTTGAATGTCAAGATTCCATTTACTATAATTGAAATCGCTTCTTAAAGTACCGCTGTTTACCTTAATTCCTTTTGTATAACTAAGCGTAACGATTGGATAATTGCTTCCAAGACTTGATCTGGTGTAATGTTGAGTAACGTATCTTTCTTTATGAGCATACCTTAAAAAAACCGTTGCTTCATTTGTTGTATAATTATTATTAACTCCGGGTTTGGCCATTATGAAGGGTTCAAAGCCATTGTAAGTATAATATACATCAAAAAAAGGTGTAATAACATCGTGGTTTATTTCCCCACCAATGCCAATACCATTATTGAAAAATTTTTGAAAGGTAACGTCTGAATATTTGCTGTTAATTAACCTTGTTTGAGAATAAGGTACTCTTCGTAAAAAGGCTGCAAATATAGAATTTTGATCAAGCTCATTTTCATTGGTATAAGCGCCTTTTATATCACTTGTGTAGGTAAATTGAAGAGTAGCCCATTGTTTTCTGCTCAACACAAATCTTGAACTAAGCAAATATCTGAATTGTTTATCCCCGGATGATAATCCGGCATAACCGCGAAGTTGTAAATTGCCATTAAACTTGTAATTTGTTTTTAAGCCAAATGTTACACGGTTATCTTCTACTATATTGTTAGTATAAATTGAATAAAGATTCCCAATATCTACATGCCCGGTGGTATAATAACCAGTACTGATTGCTGAAATAATTTTTGCATAAGTAACTGCTAAAGGGTTTTTTCGTAAAGTATCCATTAATAAATAAATCGAATTTTCCGACTTATTCAAGGGCTCAAATCTACTTATCTTCCAGGCTGAAGTATCTCTTGACATTGAGGTCATATCAATAGTTTTTTTATTAAAAGCGGTATCAATTTCATTATTATTAATAATGGCATCTTTAAACAAAGTGGTTTTTTTTACAATGGCTCCTATCTTTTTTAAATCAGGTAAAAACAAATCTATGTATAATGTATTTTTTTCCGGTAAATATTTACCTTGATCATTTACTTCAAAATTTTGAGAAATTTCAAACTTTTTAATGAAGTTGATGTTAGCATTCTTATCTATGTGCATTACCACTGATTTAACAGCAAAAGAAGTATCTGCAATCCATATATACCCTCTAAAAGTATTGCTACCAAATGCTTTAGGTTCAAATTGTACCTGTATGCAACTATGATGGTCAAAGACGACCGTGTCGAGAATTTGGTAATTATAAAAGATTAAAGCGTTATCTGAAATGGGACTTATATAATTAATATCAACAAATTTGATATTATTGTCGTAAACATTTATTTTTTTATAGAGGCCATCCACGTATTTCAGGATAGATCTGTTATCAATACCCGAACTTTTTATTCCTGTATAATCATATATTTCTCTCCCCGATTTTTTTTTATAGTAAAAATTTGAATTGCTTTCTGATAGATAAACAGGTAAGACAATTTGGTTATCTACTGTAGTATCCTGGTTTTTAAAAGCAAATGCAAGAGGTTTTACAAATCTGCTTGATTCCAGTTTTTTAGGTATATTTTTCAGATCCAATTCTATTTTATCATATACCTTGCATTGATAAGAATTGTTTTTGAAAACGTCATTGACATCCTTATTTTTTATTGCATTTTTTATCAGTTTCTGTGCTAATGTATATTTTGCTTTAAATTGGATGACTACTCCCTGCATAGCAGTGGTTAAAGGAATTGCGCTAAAATCAATTTCCTGTTCGGGTGCTTTAGATATCGGTTTTGTGATGGATTGGTAACCAACCATCGATACAGCTATTGAATCAGTTTTACCATCAATATAAATGGAATATTTTCCTTCATCGTCAGTAATAACTCCATTGCCTGATATCAACGAATAAACACTACAAGAAACTAAAGGAAGTCCTGTATGCGCATCTGTTACCTTACCGTAGATGATACGTTCCTGCCCATAAACATGACTGCTCAAAGTGAAAAGCAACAGGCAGAAAATTTGATATGGGAAAAAATTTTTAATAGGGTTACGGCGGATATTTTTTTGAAATGCGAATTTAAAATACAATTGTTTAAATGAACAATATCTTCTTGTTACAAGTGAATGACAAACATCTATATGTCAGTAATTTGTAATTTTTACAAATAATTCTATATAAAAACGTTTTCTGCATTATTTGTTGTTTTACTGGCCACTTCTTCCACAGAAACATTTTTTATTTCAGCTAGCTTTTGTACTATGTATTTCAGATAACTGCTCTCATTCCTTTTGCCTCTGAATGGAACAGGGGCTAAATACGGTGAATCTGTTTCAAGCACTAAATATTTCAAATCAATTTCTTTGATCACTTCTGCCAGTCCTGAATTTTTGAAAGTAAGTACGCCTCCAATTCCCAGGAGAAAATCAAGCTCAATAATGTCTTTTGCATTCTGCAATGTGCCACTGAAACAATGGAAAATTCCAAAAATATTTTTTTCTTTATATTGTTTTACTACGTCAATCGTTTCCTGCATAGCATTCCTGGTGTGAAGTACCAAAGGTTTTTTATACTCAATGGCCCATTGGGCGTGGATATGAAGGCTTTCATATTGTTCTTTCTTAAAAGTAGTATCCCAATAAAAATCCAACCCTGTTTCCCCTATTGCCGCAAATTCTCTCTCTGATAATTCCTTCTGAATTCTTTTGATTTCTTCTTTAAAATTTTCTTTAACAGAGCAGGGGTGTAACCCGGCCATGGCATACATATTACCTGGAAATCGTTTTTCTAATTCTAACAGGGCAGAATTTTCCGAACTGTCTATTGCGGGTAAATAGAATTTTTCAACTCCTTCATTCACTGCTCTTTCTACTACAGAATTAATTTCCGTTTTAAAATCTTCCACATATAAATGAGTATGGCTATCTATCAGTTTCATATTAGCAAAGAAAATTATTTTTTTTAACTCTATATCAAACCCTTTAGATGCCATCCAAAGTCAATAACCTGTTTTTGAAATTAAATTACTTATTTTTTAAATTATTCAACTTTAATCCTGATCTGCTATTATGAACAGATTCTCTCAAAAAGTTGCCTGAATACAATGGAATCCAATTCGCGATCATTAGAAATCCAGGGTAATGGTACACCTTTTTTTACATTAGATAATGTTTATCACATAACTAGGATTTCCCTGCGAAGTAAATCAAATAGAATTTCATTTACCGCTGTTATTACGCAACTTTAATAAGATACGTTTCCTGTCCATGGAAAGGGAAAGGAGAGATAACTTTTACCACGAATTCAAATACTAATACGGCTGTTCGGGAGATGGTACCTGTGACAACCAGGTAACTGTTAATATTAATGGCCAAGTACATGATATTACCTTACAATTAAAAAAAATATTTTCCTACACTAAAAAAATGTTGATGATTTGTTAATTAATAATTAACTTCACGCCAGTTTTCATAGGGTACGGATTAAAAACGGGCTTGAGTATCTACTCAGGCCCAATTTTTTTTAACTGATTTCTGTTGGTAATACTCCAAATTGAAAACCTTTCTCTGAATAATATTTCAATACCTTTGGAAGTACTTGTTGTAGTACAGTAAAGGATTTGGCGCTATCATGGAACACAATTACGGAACCAGGCTTTGCATTATTGATTACATTAAGATAGCAATTTTCGACTGTAATTGAAGTGTCAAAATCGCCACTAAGCACATCCCACATAATGGTCTTTAACTTTAATTTTTCACCTGCTATGGCTTTTAATTGAAAATGTGTTATTCTTCCATAAGGTGGCCTGAAGAGTTGGCTATCTATTATTTTGGCTGCTTCTGATATGTCATCTATATATTTTTTGTCATTTGTTCTCCATCCATCCAGATGATGGTAAGTATGATTACCTGGTTTATGACCGTCATTGATGATTTGTTGATAAAACTGAAAAAACTCCTTTACATTTTTCCCTACACAAAAAAAAGTGGCTTTGGCATTGTATTTTTTTAATTCTTCCAACACAAATGGAGTGGCTTGTGGATTGGGTCCATCATCAAAAGTGAGGTATAAAATATTTTGATCAGTTTTAATATTCCATATACAGCCTGGATACAACCTTTTTAAAATCCATGGTGTTTTTTTAAGATAAAACATATAAATAAAATTACTCTTTTTGAGTGATAGTTTTTCAAAGCTTGCTCTTTTTGATAAAAGGGAAACTGCACATAAATTTCAAAAAACAATTTATCAATTCGATAAATCTTTATACCTTTGCACCCTTTAAAAATCATGCCGTAACATGATAAATGGCCAATAATATTGGTATATATCTCTGTAACAACAGTAAATGGCATGTTCAATTAACTTTTAAATCAATAATTGTACATGAAATTAAGTCAATTCAAATTTGACCTCCCTCTCAATCTTATAGCACAAAATCCTACCAAAAGAAGAGAAGATAGCAGAATGATGGTAATCGAAAGAGCTACCGGAAAAATTGAAAACAAACATTTTAAAGACATCCTTGAATACTTTGATGATAAGGATGTATTTGTAGTAAATAATACAAAAGTTTTCCCTGCGCGCATGTATGGCCGAAAGGAGAAAACCGGTGCCAAGATTGAAGTTTTTCTTTTAAGGGAACTACACCGGCAAAACCGTCTTTGGGATGTAATCGTAGATCCGGCAAGAAAAATAAGAGTTGGTAATAAATTATATTTTGGGGAAAATGATGAACTGGTCGCCGAGGTAATTGACAATACTACCAGCCGCGGCAGAACCATTCGTTTTCTTTGGGAAGGAAATGAAGATGACTTTAGAAAAATGCTGTATTTCATGGGAGAAACCCCGTTGCCAAAATATATAAAGCGCAAACCTGATGAAGAAGACAGGGAAAGATACCAGACTGTTTATGCAAAGCATGAAGGCGCTGTAGCTGCTCCTACTGCAGGTTTGCATTTTAGTCCCGAATTGATCAAGCGTTTGGAAATTGAGGGTGTAAAGTTTGCTGAAGTAACATTGCATACAGGGCTTGGCACTTTCCGCCCTATTGAAGTAGAAGACCTGAGCAAGCATAAGATGGATGCTGAATATTATCGCATAGATGAAGAAGCTTGCAAAATTGTAAATAAGGCAAAAGAGACTGGTCACAGGATTTGTTCTGTAGGTACCACTACTATGAGGGCTATGGAAACCTCCTTTACTGCACAAAAACTATTAAAACCTTCAGAGGGTTGGACCAATCATTTTATTCATCCTCCTTATACTTTTAATATTGCAGACTCTTTGATCACCAATTTTCATTTACCCAAAACAAGTTTGCTTATAATGGCATGCGCATTTGCTGGTTACGATCTAATGATGGATGCCTACAAAAGAGCAATCAAAGATAAATACCGATTCTTTAGTTATGGCGATGCAATGCTGATCATTTAATTTCAATAAAAATCTAAAATAAACCGGCTTATGAAGTTTCATAAGCCGGTAATGTTTTATAGAATAGCTGATAATATAACTTTAAATCTGAAACAAGGTAAAGAATTAGTAACGCTCTCTATCTTTTATGCATATGCTTTCGCAACGTTTGCATTCATTTGTTTTAAAAACTTATAAAGCCCTTTCATATCAGTTATTTCACGCACAATTAAAATTCCGTTCCTGCCTACCTGTTTCAGTTTTGCCTTATTGGTTTTTGTCTGAATAAAATCCAGAATTCTTTCAAAAGTTTTGCTACTGAAATAAGGTGATTCAGGATTGCCAACAAAGAAACATTTCATAATTTCATTCTTCAAAATGATTTTTTCAAAACCCAGTTCCACAGCCATTTTCCGGCAACGAACCGTTGTAAACAAATCTTCAACAAACGAAGGAATAGTGCCAAATCTGTCTATCATTTCTTTATGCAATTCTTCCAGTTCATTTTCATTTTCACAATTATCCAAACGTGAATAAAGGCTTAATCTTTCTGTGATGCTTTCTACATATTCATCAGGGATCAGAATTTCCAAATCAGTATCAATGGTACAATCTGAAACATAATCATCCTGCTTCTGTATTTCTTCTTTGAATAGTTCTTTAAACTCTTTTCTCTTTAATTCACGAATGGCCTCGTCCAAAATTTTCTGATACATTTCAAAACCAATTTCAGCAATGAAGCCGCTTTGTTCGCCACCAAGCATGTTACCCGCGCCTCGTATGTCAAGGTCACGCATCGCAATCTGGAAACCGCTTCCGAGGTCGCTGTATTGTTCAAGCGTAGTTAATCTTTTGCGGCTGTCGGCAGTAAGCGTACTCATCGGCGGCGACAACAAATAGCAGAATGCTTTTTTGTTACTTCTTCCTACTCTTCCACGAAGCTGGTGCAAATCGCTCAGCCCAAAATGATGCGCATTGTTTACGATAATGGTATTCACGTTAGGAATGTCAACACCGCTTTCTATTATATTAGTACAAATTAATACATCGTATTTATGATCAATAAAATCAAGGATGGTTTCTTCCAGTTTGGCCCCCTCCAATTGCCCATGCGCATAAGCGATACTCAGGTCGGGGCACAAACCTTGTATCAGGTTTTTCATTTCGAGCAAACCGTTTACCCTGTTGTGTATAAAGAAAACCTGGCCGCCTCTTTCCACTTCGTAATAAATTGCATCGCGAATAAAATCCTGGTTGAAGACATGTACTTCTGTTTGTATCGGCTGTCGGTTGGGCGGGGGCGTATTGATGATGCTCAAATCCCTCGCTCCCATTAAACTAAATTGCAGCGTTCTTGGGATAGGTGTTGCCGTTAGTGTAAGTGAATCCACTGTAGTGCGCAATTGTTTTAATTTTTCTTTTGCAGCTACGCCAAACTTCTGCTCCTCATCAATTATCATTAATCCCAGGTCTTTGAATTTTACTTCCTTGCTTAACAAAGAATGAGTACCGATGATGATATCAATTTTCCCCTCCTGTAATCTTTGCAAGGTTTCTTTCTTTTCTTTTGAAGTTTTAAAGCGATTGATATAATCAACCGTTACCGGAAAATCGCTCAGTCTTTCACCGAAAGTTTTAAAATGCTGGTACGCCAAAATAGTTGTAGGAACCAATACTGCAGCCTGTTTGCCATCAAGGCATGTTTTGAATGCAGCTCGAATGGCTACTTCTGTTTTTCCAAAACCCACATCACCACAAATCAACCTGTCCATCGGGGAATCCCTTTCCATATCATGCTTTACATCTATCACTGCTTTGCTTTGGTCGGGCGTATCTTCATAAATAAAAGACGCTTCCAGTTCCGTCTGCATGTAATTGTCAAGAGCATGAGCAAAGCCTTTCTGGCTTTTCCTTTGTGCGTACAATTTTATTAAATCAGTCGCGATATCTTTTACCTGTTTCCTGGTTTTGTCTTTCAGTTTATTCCAAATATCGCTTCCTAATTTATTCATTTTAGGAATGGTCCCTTCCTTGCCACTGTATTTACTTATTTTATGAAGCGAAGAAATGTTTACATACAAAAGGTCTTTGTCTTTATAAACAATTCTCACGGCTTCCTGCAATACACCATTTGTCTCAATCTTCTGTAGCCCACTGTACACGCCCACTCCATGATCTATATGCGTAACGTAATCGCCGGGTTGCAGTTCGCGAAGCATCTTTAATGTCAGCGCTTTGTTTTTACTGAAAGCCTGTTTTACTCTGTATTTGTGATACCGCTGAAAAATTTCGTGGTCGGTATAGCAGACAGTTTTTAAATCATTATCAATAAAACCTTCATGAATAGAAACAGGGATTGGCACAAATTGAATTTCCGTATTCTGATCGGCAAAAATAGAATGCAATCGTTCTAACTGTTTAGGATTTTCAGCAAAAATAAAAATGTTGTATTTTTTCGATTCATACCCTTTCAGATCATCAATCAACAATTTGAATTGCCTGTTGAATGCAGGTTGTTGTTGTATCGAAAAATGAATTTTATTTTCTTTAGCGAAATAGGTCTTGCTACCAAACTCAATGATAGCAAGCTCCTTAACCTGTTTTTCCAAAACAGAAGCACTTGCAAAATCACTTAACGAAACCTCTTTCTTTTCATTCAATTCATCCTCATCCTCCTGCCTGCTTTTACCTGATACCTGATACCTGATACCTGGTACCTGCTCTCTAACCGCTTCTTCCACCTCTTCAAATTCCTGATCAATCTTCTCTTTTATAAATTCCCAGTCTTCACACCAAACTATTGTATTGTCAGGCAAAAAATTAACCAGGGAAACTTTCTCGCCACTGACAAATTGCGTTTCTACATTTGGTATTATTTTTACTTCAGAAAGTTTGCGTTCACTCAATTGTGTCTCAGGATCAAACAAGCGAAGGCTATCAATTTCTTTTCCAAATAATTCGATACGATAAGGCTTCTCATTTCCAAAAGAATAAATGTCCAGGATGCCGCCACGCACTGCAAACTGTCCCGGCTCGTAAACAAAATCCGTTCTGCTGAAACCGTGATCCACAAAGCGCTGTAGCAATTCATCCACTTCTATATTTTCTCCTTGTTTAAAGTGAATAATATTTTGAGAAAGGGTTTTTGATAAAACCACTTTTTCAAAAAGCGCTTCGGGATAAGTAACAATTACTTTTTTGTTACCGCCTGTGCTTATTTTAGTAAGTGCTTCTGTCCTCAGCATCACATGGCTGCTATTGAGCTGATGAAAATTCTTTTTTGTTTTAAAAGAAGAGGGAAAATAAAAAATATCCAAAGCGCCGGTAATATTTTCAATCGTATTTTGAAAATAAGCTGCTTCTTCGGAGTCTCTCACAATAACCAAATGATTGAGTTGAGATGTATTGGGATGATTAAAAACAGCAGAAAAAACAAATTGGGAAGCGCTGCCATGAAGTCCTGAAAGATGAATAGGTTGTGGTTTTGGCAATACAATCCTGTCCGCAATTGAAAAAATGCGGGAATCATTGGCATAACTGTTCATCAACACATCAAGATTCATTCACCTACTTTTTCTAAAAGAATGCAAAGGTACAATTTTGCTTTTTTTATTCCGAAAGTACCCTGACATTCATGATTTTTATAACATCTCTTTACACATTTAATTTTTCATTCAAAATATCCTTTGTATTTTCCCTAAAAATATTCCCATGGCACTCGAACCCTGGCGCACAGGAACAGTTATTAAAATTATAGATGAAACCTATAATACCAAACGCTTCTTTTTCCGGGTAAATGAATTAGAATCTTTTGATTTCAAAGCCGGACAATTTGTTACCCTCGATCTCCCGATCCATGAGCAAAAAAATAAACGATGGCGAAGTTATTCCATCGCAAGCTGGCCTGATGGAACCAATGTGTATGAATTATTAATTGTCCTTTTAGAGGGAGGATTAGGAACTACTTATTTATTTAATGAAGTGAGAGTAGGCTCTGAGCTTACATTTCGTGGTGCACAGGGAGTTTTTACGTTGCCCGAACCGATTGAAAAAGATATTTTTTTTATTTGCACAGGTACAGGAATTGCGCCATTTCGTAGTATGTTGAATTCTATCCGGCTACATGATATTTCTTACAAGAATTTATACCTTGTTTATGGTTGTCGCACTCAAAAAGACTTGTTGTATTTTGATGAAATGAAGGCACTAGAAAACCAATTGGTAAATTTCAATTTTATACCTACCCTGAGTCGCGAAAATTGGGATGGCCGTACCGGTTATGTACATAGCCTTTATGAAGAGATTTGTAAAAAAAATAATGAAGCTTGTGAAAGCCTTGAAAATTTAAGTCCGGCATCTTTTTATCTATGTGGCTGGAAATTTATGATAGATGATGCACGCAAAAAGATCGCTGATTTAGGTTATGATAAAAAAGCAGTTCATTTCGAATTGTATGGATAAAAAACAGGAATCCCGGGTTTTTGTTTGTTTGCCGTGCAGTTTGTTTTATTATTAAAATGTTTTATTGTTGTTGGATAAATTCAGAAATACAAATCCACAATATTTGTTCGCTTGCTGCGAAGTGCATATTTTGAATTGGAATTTTGTTTTGCAAAATATTATTAGGATAATTACAGACACCTTAAAAATAATTTTATGAGACGAACTCGCATCCGTTCCATCTTTATTTCTTTAGTTATCATTATACTATCTATTTCCAATTTTTACAGGTCGGGTGGAATTGTCTGTATAAAAGCAATTCAAATTGTTAGCCTCTTAGTTTGTGGAATGGCAATCGGTATCTTTTTAATGAATCTTTTGGGATGGATTAGAGCAAGAAAAAATTAATTTTCTTTTGATGGATTTTAAAAAAAAAAGAATAATTACTTCCTTTATCCGGTTCTTATTATAAAAATTAAACCTTGATTAACTGATTTTTTCATTCACCAATTTACTCACATCTGCCAGCGCAATTCTTTCCTGCGTCATGGTATCCCTATAACGGATAGTAACCGTATTATCTTCTTTAGTTTGATGGTCTATTGTTACACAAAACGGCGTCCCTATTGCATCCATTCTTCTGTAACGCTTGCCAATGCTATCTTTTTCTTCGTAAAAAGTATGAAAACTTTGTTTGCATTCTTCTGATAATTGTTTGGCGATTTCCGGTAAACCATCTTTTTTTACTAATGGAAGAATGGCCAATTTATAAGGAGCAATTTTTGGCGGAACTTTTAAAACCACCCGGCTGTCTTCTGTTCCATCTTCTTTTATCCATTTCTCTTCCATATAAGACATGGTTATAACGGTTAGGAACAGACGATCCAGGCCGACGGAGGTTTCCACAACATAAGGAATGTAATTTCCATAAGGTTTGCCATCTTCTTTAAGGTCGTTATCAAAATATTGTAATTTCTTTTTGCTCAATTCCTGGTGTTGTTTCAAATCAAAATCAGTTCGTGAATGAATACCTTCCAGTTCTTTAAATCCGAATGGAAATTCAAACTCAATATCCACAGCGGCATTGGCGTAATGTGCCAGTTTTACATGGTCATGAAAACGAAGTTTTTCTGCAGGAATACCAAGGCTTTCATGCCATTTTAATCTTTCACTTTTCCAATATTCATACCATTGTAATTCGGTGCCGGGGCGAACAAAAAACTGCATTTCCATTTGCTCAAATTCGCGCATGCGAAAAATAAATTGCCTTGCGACAATCTCGTTTCTGAAAGCTTTCCCTGTTTGAGCTATACCGAACGGAATTTTCATTCTACCGGATTTTTGCACGTTCAAAAAATTCACAAAAATTCCCTGCGCAGTTTCAGGACGTAAATAAATTTTATCTGCCTCACCGGCAATGCTGCCAAGTTGCGTATCAAACATCAGATTAAACTGTCGAATATCAGTCCAGTTGCAGGTTTCGCTGATAGTACATTTTATTTTATTATCCTCAATCAATTTCTTTAACCCTTCAAAATCGTCTTTAGCCAATAAAGCATCCATAGATTTCAGTAAGGCAAATTCTTCTTCTTTTTTTCCTTCATGCGCGAGTTTCTCGGCATGAGATTCTATCAAATGATCAACACGATAGCGCTTTTTACTGTCCTTATTATCAATCATCGGATCACTGAAATTATCAATGTGCCCGCTTGCTTTCCAGGTAAGCGGATGCATAAAAATCGCTGCATCAATTCCCACAATATTTTCGCGAAGTTGGGTCATACTTTTCCACCAGTAATCACGAATATTCTTTTTCAATTGAGATCCGTTCTGCCCATAGTCATATACTGCGCTTAGTCCGTCATATATTTCGCTGGAAGGGAAAACATAACCGTACTCTTTGCAATGTGCAATTATTTCGCTAAAATTATTTGATTCATTTGCCATAAGTTGGCAAAGATAAGATTGCAAACCTTTTGAAACAGGCTAAATTATTAAAAAAAAGTTACCTTTTGTCTTTAGAGTAAAATTGATTTCGCGGAATGATTTATCGCCAGATGTTACGAAAGATTAGTTTTGATTTTTAATGAAATTCCCAGGAAGCAGTAAACAGTAAACCAACAAATATTCACATTTACCAATTTTCAAAAAAGTAAATTTTCAGCCTGCCCATCCTTCCCTGTCAAGGCTTCTGTATTGAATAGCTTCGGCAAGGTGTTCGGGCTTTATATCATCACTTCCGGCAAGATCAGCGATAGTTCGGCTCACTTTTAAAATGCGATCATAAGCACGGGCAGAAAGATTTAATTTTTCCATAGCAACTTTCAAAAGATTGGAACCTGCCTGCGTGATCTTACAAATTTCTTTCAGCATTTTACTGCTCATCTGTGCATTGCAATAAACGCCTGAATTCTCTTTGTATCTTTCTTCTTGTTTTTCTCTTGCATTAACTACTCTTTCACGAATGCTTTCACTTTTTTCAAAGTTTTGGGTAGATGATAATTCGCTAAATGCAACAGGAGTTACTTCTACATGAAGATCTATCCTGTCTAATAACGGCCCTGAAATTTTGTTTAGATATTTTTGAACTGCACCCGGCGGGCAACTGCATTCTTTTTCAGGATGGTTATAATAACCGCAAGGACAAGGATTCATAGAGGCAATCAGCATAAAGCTTGAAGGAAAATCCAGCGCTACTTTTGCTCTTGAAATCGTTACCCTTCTTTCTTCCATAGGCTGGCGCATTACTTCCAAAACAGTTCTTTTAAATTCGGGTAATTCATCTAAAAATAAAACACCATTATGTGCCAGCGAAATTTCTCCGGGTTGCGGAATGCCTCCGCCGCCAACCAAAGCCACATCAGAAATAGTGTGATGTGGAGAGCGAAAAGGACGCCTGGAAATTAAGGTAGCATTTTCAGGAAGTTTGCCCGCAACGCTATGAATCTTGGTTGTTTCTAATGCTTCCTGCAAGCTCAATGGAGGAAGAATTGTTGGCAGACGCTTTGCCAGCATGGTTTTACCAGCCCCAGGAGGTCCAATTAAAATGGCATTGTGGCCGCCGGCTGCTGCAATTTCCAATGCGCGTTTTATATTTTCCTGGCCCTTTACATCGCAAAAATCTATTTCAAAATCACTTTGCGCATTTGCAAATTCTTCGCGGGTATTTACGAAAGTTGGCTGAATGGAATTTTCATCTATAAAAAAATCAATTACTTCACTGATATGCCCGACGCCATAAACTTTTAAATTATTGACCATAGCCGCTTCCCGGGCATTTTCTTTTGGAAGAATCAATCCTTTAAAACTTTCTTTACGCGCTTGTATTGCGATAGGTAATGCACCTTTTATTGGCCGCACCATTCCGTCAAGGCTCAACTCTCCCATAATTACATAATCGGTTAGTTTTTCTGCATTCTCTAATTGCTCGCTGGCGCCTAATGTAGCCATTGCTATTGGCAAATCGAATGCAGTACCGCTTTTGCGAATATCGGCGGGAGCAAGATTCACGACTACTTTTATCCGGGGAAAATGATATCCATTTGCTTTGATAGCGCTTTCCATTCGTTCCATGCTTTCCTTTACGGCATTATCTGCGAGTCCCACAATTGAAGTAAACTTTCCGGAGCTCACATTCACTTCCACAGTAATGGTGATTGCTTCTACTCCATAAACAGCGCTGCCGAAAGTTTTGACTAACATGAATAAATTGGTTGGTGGCAATGAAATTAGTAAAAATAGTGCATAGAGAAATTAAAAATTCTTTGCGGGTGCATTTTCAATTCGCTGAGATTTACAATCTTTCAAGCAACTCTATCACTTTTTCATTTTTCAAAATTAAATAACCTAGCCTGTCATTGCTTACCCCATTGCGAAGCTGGTAATTAAAAATGAGTTTATCATCGGTAATATCGGTTTCAAAATATTTAAAATCTATATTAGAATAGTTTTTTAAATTCTCGCTTATTTCATAAAGATGAGTAGATAAAATAAATAAAGATCCTTTTATTTTTATTAGCCCTTCAATCACCACAGTGCTGCATTTCATGGCATCCTGCACATTCGTTCCTTTAAATATTTCGTCTATCAATATCAACCATTTTCGCCCGTCATTTACTTTAAGGATGGTGTTTTTTATTCGCTGGACTTCATTATAGAAAAAACTTTCACCTTCAGCGATATTGTCCTCCACATTGATATTGCTGAGCAATCCATCAAATAAAGAAAGCTCCATTGATTCTGCGGCAACGCCCATTCCGATATGTGCTAAAAAAACAGAACTACCAACCGCTTTTATGAAAGTGCTTTTACCGGCCATATTTGCTCCGGTCAGAAAAATAAAATTATTCTTTTGGTTTAACTCCACATCATAAGCTACAGGATCCTGCAATAAAATATGGTACAATCTTTTTGTTTTCAATACCGGCTTGTCAGAAGAAATGAAAACAGGAAAAGCCAATTTATATTCGTTTACTGCCATTGCCATTCCATACCAGGCATCGAATTGAGAATAAATATTAATAAGCTCTAAAAGGTTTTGCTTAAAATGATTCCGGGTAAAGTATGCCAGCGCCAGCATTTCTGAATTAGACATGTCCGCGGCTTTTTCTTTTTGAGAAACGATTAAAAAATGAGTTTTACCAATTAATATATCCGCTTTTTGTAATTGCTTTCTGAAATTCAACGGGGTGTCTTCGTTCAAAAATACTAATACAATCTGCTTCATCCCTTTTATAAAGTCAAAAGCATGACCTATAGAATATTTTACTAATGAAAAATCGGGGCCATGTAATAGCTTATACATGCGCGCCGATATGATACCGGGCCTTGATGGAATATCATCAATGGTAGTTTCATAAAATTTATAAATCATCATGATAGTTCCATTGCTTATATAAAGAGGCCATTGTAGCCGGTTTGCAAGGATTGCTTGCAACGTTTTCTGGACATTAGTTATAGATTCGATATCATTTAGCGAACTGCTAAAAGTTTGCCGCAGTTTCTCACGGCCACCAGTTGTTCTCGTTAAATTCAATTTGTTGAAAACAGAAAATTTTTCTTCACGATCGAAAATAGCAAGATCTTTTAATGTGGTTTTATCTGTTTCCATACCCTAGACCCTTAAAGGGGAATTTTGATTTGGTTATAAATGAAATCTGCATATTAATTATTTTCTCCCGGTATTTAGGAATTGAATAATAATCTTTCTCCTTTTAAAGATTCATCCCATGCCGAATTTCCATAATTATTTTTTTGAAAAACACAATTTCCATTTACAAAAGTATGCGTTATCGCTGCGGGGAAAGTAAAGTCCAATAAGGGACTCCAGCCGCATTTATATAAAAGATTTTCTTTTGTTACAGTGGTTGATTTATTGAGATCTACTACAACCAGATCAGCATAATACCCTTCGCGGATATACCCGCGGTCTTTTATTTTAAAACAATCCGCAACAGCATGGCTCATTTTTCCAGCAATTTTTTCTAAAGAAATTTGTCCTTTCTTATGATAATGTAACATCATCAATAAAGAATGCTGTACCAGTGGCAAACCGGAATGTGCATGTTCATAGGGTGGTTGTTTCTCTTCTAAGGTATGCGGCGCGTGGTCTGTGGCTATTACATCCAAACGATTATCCAACAAGCCTTTCCATAACGCTTCTTTATTTTTGGATTCTTTAATGGCAGGATTGCATTTAATTAAGTAACCCAGATTTTCATAATCATCTGCAGTAAAATGCAAATGATGTACACATACTTCGGCAGTAATTCTTTTTTCTTTTAAAGGGATTTTATTGGTAAAAAGTTCCAGTTCCTTTTCAGTGGTAATGTGTAGAATATGCAAACGGCTATTGTATTTTTTTGCAAGGGATGCTGCGAATGAAGATGAAACATAACAGGCGTTTTCATCTCTTATAACCGGATGGTCTGAAGGTGCAAGAACCGGTTTAATATTTTTTAGATTTTTGTAATTTTCTTTGATAATTTTTTCGTCTTCACAATGAGTGGCTATCAATAATTCACTTTCACTAAAAATTTTATGCAGTGCCGGTTCACTATCCACGAGCATATTTCCTGTGCTCGAACCCATAAATATTTTCACCCCACAAACCTCATTTTTTCTTTTATTCATTTTTAATACTTCCTCAGCATTGGTATTGCTTACGCCCATAAAAAAAGAATAATTTGCCAATGAATTCTTTTTTGCAATAGCATATTTATCTTCCAATAAATCTCCTGTAAGTGCATTCGGAATTGTATTGGGCATTTCCATAAAAGAAGTCACACCGCCAGTCACGGCCGCTTTGCTCTCTGTGTAAATAGTGGCTTTATGCGTTAATCCCGGTTCCCGAAAATGAACCTGGTCGTCAATGGCGCCCGGAAATAAATGTTTCCCTTCACTATTAATCTCTGTTACTTTTTCTTTTACACTGACCTGATTTTCTATTTTTTCTATCCGTCCATTTTTTATATAAACATCCTTTTCTGAAATATTATTTTCGTTTACGACAGAAATCTGTTTAAAAAGATAATTTTGCATATCTTGAAATTAATTAATTAATAACCAACTCCATGCAAATTATAAAAAGTGTAATTACTCTCGCAGTATTTTTTTATCCTTTACGCATTTTTGCACAAATTACCTATCTCCCTGAAGGTTCAAAAGAATATCAGTTAATTGATAGAATGGAAATCAAACAAGGACAAAATAACGTCATTAATTTTTCGACGCTAAAGCCCTACAGCAGAAGATCTATCGTAAAGGAAGCAGAATATTTAGATAGCCTGAATGAAAATGCCGGATCCCTTACCGGCAATGCAAATGGTGACCAACAAAAATCTTTTTTAACACCTATAGATAAATACAACATCCATTCTTTATTGATGGGTAACTCTGAATGGGTTACTGGTTCTAAAGAAAGTTTTTTAAGTAAAAAGTCAATTTGGGGGAATTTTTATGTTACCAAACCAAATCTGCTTGAAGTAAATGTACCTGATTTGTTTCTGGCGATAAATCCCGTAATCTATTTTCAAGAAGGAAAAGAATCGGGCAATAATGAAAATATATTTATAAACAAACGCGGCGCTACAGTAAGAGGAAGAATTGCTAATAAAATAGGGTTCTATGCAACCATCACGGATAACCAGGAACGCGGACCATCTTTTTTTCAGCAACGCGTAAATGAATTTAATGCGGTTCCGGGTTATGGTTTTTATAAGCCTTTTAAAAAGACTGCTTTCGATTATTTTGATGCAAGAGGTTATACAACATTTAGCGCCACAAAGTATATTAATATACAATTTGGTTACGATAAAAACTTTTTAGGAGATGGATACCGCAGTCTTTTTTTAAGCGACAATGCCAATAGTTATTTATTCCTGAAGCTGAATACAAAAATCTGGAAATTCGATTACGAAAATCTTTTTATGGAACTGATTCCACAGTTTGTAAAAACAGGAGATAATTTGTATGACAGAAAATATGCAGCGATGCATTTTCTAAGTATGAATGTAACAAAATGGTTGAACTTAGGATTATTTGAAAGCGTCACTTTTGCAAGAAGACAATATTTTGATTTCGAATATTTGAACCCAGTCATTTTTCTGAGATATGCCGAAGGAAATGTGGGCAGTCCTGATAAAGCCCATGTTGGATTTAGCTATAAAGCAAATGTGGCTCATCACTTTCAATTTTACGGTCAGTTTTTGCTGGATGAATTTATTTTAAGCGAGGTATTAAAAAATAACGGCTTTTGGGCAAATAAATACGGCTATCAACTTGGGGTAAAATATATTGATGCATTCAAAATTAAAAATCTTGATTTGCAACTTGAAAGCAACCGTGTGAGGCCTTTTACTTATTCGCATTATGATTCTGTTGCCAATTATACTCATTATAATCAAATGCTTGCTGATCCGTTGGGAGCCAATTTCCAGGAATGGATAGGCATTTTAAAATATCAACCAGCGCCCAAATGGTATATAAATGCCAGGGCTATTTATTATTACCAGGGACTTGATTCTGCAGGAATAAATTATGGAAGCGATCCGTTCGAATTGTACACTACACGCACTATGAATTATGGTTATTATGTTGGAAGCGGAGATAAAGTAAAATGCTTGAATGCTTCCTTTACTCTTTCGTATGAATTAAGAGAAAATCTTTTTATTGAAGGAGGTTATTTGTTCAGGAAATATACAGGGCTTGCTAATTCAAATACGCTGAGTTTTGGCGTGAGATGGAACGCAGCAAGAAGGGATTATGATTATTAAGGACGGTTTCAGGTGACAAATATGAGATACCAGGATAAAGAATAAGAAAGTAAATACAGTAAACAAAGAAATAACGAGAAATCCTGATTATTTAGTTATTCTACCGTCAACGAAAAAGTAACCATTCTCGAATTGATCTTATCTATAACATTAGAATATTTCAAATTCGGATCAGGGTCGTGAAGATTGGTAAGCCCGCTACTCAGTTTTATTTCGGGAGACAATACAAAAAACGGGAAATAAATATGAAAGCCCAATCCAATTTCGGCGCTGATGTTTGAGCGATAAAGCTTAATCTGGTCTTCCGCATGACTTGCACCGGCATTACTGGCAAGGTCATAATCATATCTGCCTCCGGCAATTGTATATACTTTAAAATTATCAATACGGTCGCTGCTAAACGCGATATTAAAAGGAAAACTTAATGTAATAGATTGCACTTTTTTGGTAACAGAGGTTTCCGGATCATATTTTTGGGTGTATAAAAAAGCTTTTTCTGAAAAAGTAAGATCCAGCGGGTGAACACGCAAATCGAAATGATTGCTTATACGCACATTTACAAGCCATGCCATATTAATACCAGGGTTATTAACACTCTCTACATCCAATACAGAATCATATTGAAGAAAACGGGGGCTGTGTGTAAAATTAAAATGCGATTGGTTGTACCCAATGTTAATTCCAAAATGATAAGGCTTATCATCATGGTCTTCCTGGTTGAGTTCATATACCTGCGCCATAGACGAGGCAGAACAGAACACGAATGACAATAAAACTAAAACTATTTTTCGGCGCAATAAATGGTGCATATTCCTAAAGTCAATGTTTTGTAGAAAGTGTTTCTATATTTTGCGTTATTTAAAATGTGAATAAATGATTCTTTCTCCGGAAACTGAAGTACTGAATCGTTTAAATATTGATAAGCATCATTATTTTTTGCAATAATCTTTCCAATTTTTGGAGTTACAAATTTCATGTAAAAATTATAAAGTTGTTTTATAACCGGCAAAGAAGGTTTTGTACATTCCAAAACTATTAGTTTGCCCCCCGGTTTTAAAACTCTTTTTATTTCTGATAATCCTTGTTCCAGGTTTTCAAAATTCCTTACTCCAAAAGCAACTGTAACAGCATCAAACGAATTATCTTTAAATAAAATTGCTTCACTGTCGCCATTTAACAGCTCAATATAATGCTCTAAGCCTGCTTCAGCAATTTTTTTTCTGCCAATTGTAAGCATCCCATCACTAATATCAATTCCTATAATTTTTTCAGGTTTCAAGATTTTATAACTCGTTAAAGCAAAATCGCCTGTTCCTGTGGCTACATCCAATATTTTTTTTGGCTGAGAAGATATTAATTGCCTGATGGCTTTTTTGCGCCAGCCCACGTCAATACCGGCACTTAAAAATCTATTTAAAAAATCATACCGGAAAGCAATTTTATCAAACATATTCTCTACTTGCTTCTTCTTGCTTTCTGAAGAATCTTTAAAAGGTACTACGGCATCGTGAGGGTAAACATTCATTGCCTCAAAGATAGTTTTTTGGAATTACATGAAAACTGCTTAACGATTCTTTCACTTTTATTTTTGAAATGAGATATCAGCAATCAGCCGTCAGCGATGAGCGATGAGTCATTTATTGTAAATTGCAGGCATGCACATCAAAAAAGCTAAATACCTTACCAGCAGCCCCTCTTACGAAAAATGCCCGGAACCCGATCAACCAGAATATGCATTTATCGGTCGAAGTAATGTAGGCAAATCTTCAGTTATCAATATGCTGTGCAACAATGATAAATTGGCTAAAACATCCAATTCTCCCGGAAAAACGCAAATGATCAATCACTTTGAAATAGCCAGTGTTCCAAAATCAGGAGATTCTATTGAAACCAAATGGTATCTCGTGGATTTACCAGGATATGGTTTTGCAAAAATTTCATTGAGCAACCGAAGGAGGTGGGAACAGATGATAGAAAATTATTTAAGGAAAAGATCTAATTTATTGAATGTTTTTGTGTTGATAGATGCAAGACATACACCACAAAAACTGGATCTTGATTTTATAGAACGTCTTGTAAAATGGGAAATTCCATTTACACTTATTTTTACTAAAGCAGATAAAGAAAAACAAAGAATAGTAAGTAAAAATGTAAAATTATTTTTAGAAAGCCTCCGTAAAAAACAGCAATTTTTGCCTCAGCATTTTGTTACCAGTTCTGTAAAGAAAATGGGAAGAAACAAAATATTGGATTTGATACAGGAAAAGAATGATGATTTAAAAGAATAAAAAAAATCATTATTGTCCGACTAAAATCGGGTTAAAAAATGCTATAACCCTTTATGGTAAAAAGTTACAGGTTAAGAATTCTTTGTTTCAAAATTGGGAGTAGCA
>JGI20206J14855_1000168_pt1 | contig 24301 bp, 22 predicted proteins | sample NGESurdeep092012_6_FD_14855 | JGI IMG/M metagenome (IMG submission 14855) | reverse complement strand
AAAGCGAATCAGTTTTAAGCCTGAAAATTTTATCCTTTCTCAAAAAATGGAGAAGGCTAAAGACAAGTTAAGCTTTCAATTATTCTTTGAAAAGGAAATTAGCATAGGCATGTACGTTCTGCTCTATTATGATGCGGTACTTCAAAAGGAGACGCCTTTAATTGATGCTTCCATTAATGGCATTAATACTACCAGCCTGGAAAAAACAATGACAGAAATAGATTGGAAAAGTGCTTTCGATTTTGTTACAAAAAAGCAATTGAATTTGGAAGATAAGACGACCTGGGAAAAAGAACAGAAAGTTGAATCGGTAATAGAAAGTCTTTCTGAGTTAGAAAAATCGGAAGATGGTAAAGCTGTCGCGGTAGGGCTTAAACTAAAATATTGGGCTGGTATTCCATTTCAGGAAGTGTTTGGGAATATCAGCCCATTAAGAAATAAATTGGAAGTAAGCCAGCGCTTTTATTTTTCTGATGGGCAGGCCGGCATTTCAGCAGATGAGGCGTATCGTTTTTTACAAAACCGGTGGCTGGAGAAACAAATGCAGGCAAAGAGTAAACAAACGTCTAATACAGAAATTAATGAAACAGAAAAAGACGGCCACGCTTCATCTGGTAGTGGACTGCTAAAAAAGAAACGTTTGGGCAGTTCCGGAAGTATTAAACGAAATAAATCGGCGCTGAATTAAATAATATTATTTGGAACTTACACTTAAATAAAAACGGCGGAACCAACTTCAATGAAAAATTGTATCCAAAAAGTATTGGGAAAATGAAAACATGACCTCTAAATTATGGCTTTATGGAAACATTATTTATTCCGAATGAAAACGACTTTAAGAGATGGATTAAAGAAGCCGTGAAAGATTTTCTTCATGAGTTTGCGAAAGAGGAATTGAAGGACAATCAAAAGGACGATCACGATCATCTTCTTAACCGAAAAGAGATTGCAAAGTTTCTGAGAGTATCACTACCAACCTTAACTGATTGGATCAAAAGAGGACTGCCTTCTCATAAACAAAGAGGGCGGGTTTATTTTGATAAAACTGAAGTGATAAAATATATCAAGGAAAATAAAATGGGCCAGTTAAAATTTAGCTCCCGGTTTGAAACATTGAGACAAGAAATTGTTTAGAATATGTGATCGGTGTTGGTAATTCAAATATTTATTTACCGGTATTTTACCGGTATTTTTTTTAAATAGTTTACCTTTACTGATATTAGTTCTTTCAATTTCTCTTTAAATGTTTTCAAATTCGATTGGGCAAATTATTAGATGGCGTTTGTTTGCAAATTGTTTGCAAATCTCAAAAAAAACCGAATTAGGAAGATGGATACTGCGTAAATTTTTAAGATAAATCACTCTGCAAAGACGGTGAAAAATAAAAAATTTACCAGTACCATTAAGGCATTAGGCTCATAACAAATTGAAAATCAGTTGAATTAGTATTGGTTAATTATTTATCTAATACTCGTAAAAAAACCTCACATTTCTGTTAGGCTTTGTGGGAGCACACGGGTTCGAACCGCGGACCCTCTGCTTGTAAGGCAGATGCTCTAAACCAACTGAGCTATGCTCCCTTCTTTTCCCTGAAATTCCTTTGAAAGGAGTGCAAATATAACAGATGGAAATTACCCAAAAAAATTTAATTAAAAATTGTTTTTAAGATAAAAGCCATAAGAAAATTATTTGTAACCATTTGCCCAATAAAATTTATCATTTCACCAATAGATTACAATCTCATTCCTCATCTTTGTAAAAATTCTTTTAACATGGTTACTTATATTCTATATTTCATTGCTGGTATTATTATCACATCAATTATTTCCCTGGTGCTTTCTCGTTCTGCTTTAAAAAATCAATCGGCTGCTTTGCAGGAAAGGCTGCAACAACAAGCCAACTCGCAGAATCAATTATTGAAAGAAAGACAAGAATTGCAATTTGCAAAAGATGAATTAATTGCACGGGCCACTAAAGCGGAAAGTCATATTGGTTTTTTGGAAGAAAAGTTAGCGCAGCAAAAAGAAGAACTTAATCAGATCGGGGAAAGTTTCAAATTTGAATTCCGCAATCTTGCTCAAAATATTCTCGAAGAAAAAACACAAAAATTTACTGAAGTAAATGAAGCAAAAATGAAAGCTATTCTCGATCCGTTGAAAAACGATTTGGGAATTTTCAAACAAAAGGTAGAAGAAACGTATGATAAAGAATCAAAGGAAAGATTTTCTTTGGGAAAAGAAATTGAGAACCTTATAAGGATTACACAACAGGTAAGCACAGACGCAAATAATCTTACTACTGCATTAAAAGGAAATAATAAAATGCAGGGGAACTGGGGAGAGATGATCCTCGAAAGCCTTTTGGAAAATAGCGGACTTACCAAAGGAAGGGAATATTTTTTACAGGAATTCATCAGCGATAATGCAGGCAATATTATTAAAGACGAAAACGGAGCAGGTCTTCAACCCGATGTAACTATCTGCTATCCTGATCAAAGAAAAATAATTATCGACAGCAAAGTTTCATTGGTGGCCTGGGATAAATTTATAGCACAGGAAAATGTGGATGAACAACAACTTCTCCTTCAACAGCATATTCGGAGTATCCGCATGCATATTGATGGATTATCAAAAAAGAATTATCCAAAATATGCGTTGGCACTGGATTATGTGCTTTTATTCATTCCTATAGAACCCGCTTTTTTAGAAGCGGTAAAAACAGATATCCAGCTTTGGAAATATGCTTATGATAAAAAAATATTATTGGTAAGCCCTACTAATTTATTTGCTGTTTTAAAAATTATTGCCGACTTGTGGAAAGTAGAACAGCAAAATAAAAATGCAATAGATATTGCGGATAAAGCAGGCTCGCTGTATGATAAGTTTGCATTATTCTTCGACAACTTTGAAACCGTGGGTAAGAAAATTAGCGAAGCTAACAGCACTTATGAAACCGCTTTAAAACAACTTTCTACAGGTCGTGGGAATGTAATCGGCAGGATTGAGGAGTTGAAAAAAATGGGTGCCAATGCAAGCAAGCAATTACCGGATAGAATACTTTTAGAGCCATGAGAGATGAGCTCTCAGCTTTCAGCAATCAGCCACGAACATTCAACCATCAATCCAGCAAACAAACAAATAATGGCGATTTGTAACTTAATAAACAAATTAAATAATATCGTTCAGGCCGCGAAAGCAAGCATCCCGACCGGATCGACATCCAAACATTAACTATAAAATCTGAACTAAAATCAAATCTTATCCAGCGCCTGTATTAAATCAGCTTTAATATCTTCTACATCTTCGAGGCCTACAGAAATTCTTATCAATCCCGGTGTAATACCAACAGCTAATTGCTCTTCAGGAGTCAACTTAGCATGAGTAGTAGAAGCAGGATGTGAAGCAATACTGCGCGTATCTCCTAAATTAGATGTCAGTTTGAGCATTTGTAATGCATCCAGAAATTTAATGCCGCTTTCCAATCCGCCTTTCAAATCAAATGTCACCAAACCGCCACCTCTTTTCATTTGCTTTTTTGCGATCTTGTACATAAGATGTGATGGATGAAACGGATATTTAATACTGTTTAATTTTGGATGTCCGTCAAGCGCCTTTACTAGTGCTTCAGCATTATCACAATGTCTTTGAATACGCACATCTAATGTTTCCAGGCTTTTGCTTAGCAGCCATGCATTGAAGGGAGAAATAGACGGCCCCGTATTTTTGCAGAATAAATATAGTTCGTGAATCAGATCTTTTCTTCCTACCACTACCCCACCCAACACACGCCCCTGCCCATCGAGCCATTTGGTGGCAGAGTGTAACACCAAATCTGCACCATACTCAGCGGGTCTTTGCAAAATAGGTGTTGCAAAACAATTGTCAACCAGCAAAATCAGGTTATGCTTTTTTGCTAATTTTCCGAGCCATTCCAAATCAATAATATCAAGGCCGGGATTAGTAGGCGTTTCTACAAAGATCATTTTCGTATTGGGCTTTATCAATGACTCCCACGAATCAGGATCCTTTAAATCACCATAGGAATATTCAATATCCCATCTTTTAAAATACTTGGTAATGATAGTATGTGTAGAACCAAATATGGAGCTGCAACTTAACAAGTGGTCGCCGGCACTTAAAAAAGTCATGAAGCAATTAAATATTGCACTCATGCCTGATGCAGTAGCAAACCCTGCTTCAACGCCTTCAAGCGCACACATCTTATCAATAAATTCCTGAACATTAGGATTTTCAAAACGGGAATAAATAAAATTATCCTTCTCTCCTGCAAATGTGGCGCGCATTTCTTCTGCATCATTAAAACAAAAACTGGAAGTAAGAAATAACGGGGTACTGTGTTCCATCTCATCAGTCCGTGGTGTTTGAATACGGATCGCCTGCGTAATAGGGCTTTGTTTCATCTTTAAAAATTTAAAAATTGCTTTTGATCTATTTAAGATTAAGATAGAATCGTCAAGGCTAAAAAAAATAAACCGAGCGCGAAGATAAGAAGCAATTGAATTTTTTTGGAGAGATATTTTTAAAGCAAGAAACCAATTATTTTATATCTCCCTTAAAAATGAATAAGGATATTTTTATTTGCATGTCTCTAATCACCCAAACAACTGCCGGCTTCCTTATACAGGAGTTAACGTACATTTCACAGACAATCTTCACCATTTAGCAGAATACTATTGCAACTCAGTACCGGGTTATATAATTTTGACTCTTTAAAATCAGATCAACGCAAAATGAAAAAGTCAGTTGTTATTTTATTACACATCGGTTATTGGATAATGTATTTATTATTAATCACCGTGTTATTCTCTCTTTTACATTTAGACAAGCTTCATATAACACCTAAACTTTTATTTCATGCGTTATTCTTTGAGGCATTTGGAGTGAGCGCAATTCTTCCTGCATTATTTGGATTTTATATGTCCTATTCGGTATTGTTTAAAAGGTTTCTTACAAAGAAAAAAATAGTAAAGTTGTTTTTGGCAGGAGTTATGGTTGCTTTTATTAGTTCAATAATTACAGAACTAATTATACATACAGCTTTTCATAACCCGGCAATGAATTGGGGACCCATTGACGTTTTTACTATTGGTTTAGTGTTATTTTTTATAACAATAATAAATGGAGTAACCGGGTTAGTAATGAAAGGATTTATAAATTGGTATAATGATATAAAAATTAAAGTGGAGTTAAACAAAAGAAATTATGAAATGGAATTGGCAGTCTTAAAATCCCAGATAAATCCTCACTTTTTATTCAACACTATAAATAATATAGATGTCCTGATTACCAAAGATGCAGTTAGAGCTTCTGAATATTTGAACAAGCTATCAGACATTATGCGGTTTATGCTTTATGAAACAAAGCCGGCAAAAATACCTTTAAGCAAAGAACTTACTTACATAGAAAAGTTTATAGCACTGCAAAAAATAAGGACGACCAATGAAAATTACATCAATTATTCTCTAAAAGGAGATCCTAAAAATTTCATGATACCTCCCATGATTTTGATTCCCTTCATTGAAAATGCCTTTAAACATGCGGAAAATAAAAACGCAAAAAATGCGATCAATATTCATATCGATATTGAACATGAAACTTTCATATTCAAATGCGAAAACTCTTACAAGCAAAATACCCAAATCAAACCTGAACATAGTGGTCTTGGAAGTGAATTAATAAAAAAAAGATTATCATTATTGTATCCTGGCAAACATAAATTGACAATCACAAATAATAACGAGCTTTATAAAGTTGAACTATCACTCTATTAATTATGAAAATTAGATGCATTGTAGTGGAAGATGAGCCTTTAGCCATCGAACGGGCCAAAGATTTTATTTTAAAATTACCCTTTCTAAATCTGCTTGCTACACTTGACAATGCGATTGATGCATTGTCTTTTTTGAAATCCAATAAAGTGGATTTAATTTTTTTAGACATCAACATCGGTGAAATTTCAGGCATCAGGTTATTAGAGTCATCAACGATTAACAGCCAGGTAATAATTACCACTGCCTACCAGGAATACGCCCTGAAAGGATTTGATTTGCAGGTATGTGATTATCTTTTGAAGCCTTATACCTTCGAACGTTTTGTGCAGGCGGTTGATAAGGCAAAATATAATTTATCAAAAGACGAAATACCAAACAATAAAAACTTTATTTTCGTTAGAACAGAATATCGTCTAGAAAAAATTCTTTTAAGTGAAGTACTCTACATTGAAGGTATGAAAGACTATCGCAAAATTCATACTATCAATAAGCGTGTAATGACACCGCAAACTTTCAACGATTTTGAAAAGGAAATTTCTCCCCGTATCATTTGCAGGGTTCATAAATCTTTTATGGTATCATTAGATAAAATAGAATCCGTTGAAAGAGACCGTATAAAAATTAAGGATATTTATATACCAATTTCTGAGACCTATAAAAAAATATTTTATAGCCTTATCAGTTATTCAGAAAAATAATGTAACCGTTCCCACACATTTTTTTATTTCCCCTAATTATATTTTTATGGCCTTACCGCTACCTACTATTTTAGTGACAATATTTGTTGCATCACCTTTATAAAATACATTGCCACTGCCGGTTATAGCTGTGGTAATGCTTTTTTGGGCATTCACTTTTACATTGCCGCTACCACTTATCTTTGCATCCACATCATTACTGCTGACATTGCTGCAATCTATATTACCGCTGCCACTTACCGAAGCTGTGATGTCATTTGCCGCAGCGCCTTTCAAATATATATTGCCACTTCCCGATACCGATAAACCAAGATCCTGAAAAGAACCGGCGCTTAATTTTATATTACCTGATCCTGAAATAGCAATTTCAGTCTTGCCATCATTGCCAAATGAACCGTCGCCATTGATATTGCCGCTACCACTCAGTTTTAAGGAATTTATTTTAGTCATGGAAATATATACTACCATTCTCGACCTTGATTTTAAATTTATTTTATTTTTAGGCCCTATGTTTAGTATACCTCCTTCAACCGTTGTCTCTATATATGGAAGCAAATTCTCATCAGCCTCAATGCTGATGCTGTTTGAATTACCATAAGCTATCTGAACATCAATAGCTCCATGAGAAGATAAAGATGTAAAACTGCTTACTGTCCGGGTTTCCTTTTTTACATTCCCGTCGCCCTTAATAGTTTGCCAGGGTTGTGCTAATAAATTAGTGCTTACCAGGAGCAAAAAAGGAATCAATAATTTTTTCATAATAATAAATTTAAAATTTTTGGAAAGATAGTTGTGTAACGAAATGATATATTAGAAAGTTACAACCGGATAAAATATTTTTATGAATACCTAAAATCAAAGTTATGCAAATACAAAGTTCAAATAATAACACCCTAATCACCAATCTTACGGATCTACTAAACGGAGGAAAAGCCCATGTTACCTTAGATGATGCTTTGAAAAACATCCAATTTGATTTATTGGATAAAAAGCCCGGCGGCCTGCCTTATAGTATCTGGCAAATTGCAGAACATATTCGTATTGCCCAGTGGGATATGCTTGAATTCTCACACAATGAAAAGCATAAATCACCGAAATGGCCTGATGAATACTGGCCTTCCGAAAATAACCCCAGGTCGGAAATCGAATGGGAAAAATGCATCCACCAAATAAAAAAGGACCGTCAAACATTTATTGAATTACTAAAAAAAAATCAGGAGCATTTATTCGAACCATTTTCTTATGGAGATGGGCAAACTTTATTACGGGAGGCTTTACTATTAGCAGATCACACCAGTTATCATACAGGAGAAATCATTATTTTAAGAAGACTTTTGAATAGTTGGGTAAAGTAAGTTTTCGACAGATGCCCGATCATGATTATTTTTTTATTTACCAAAATATACCGAATGCCCTTATTCATGTACAGGAGGGATTCAGAAACACCGTTATTTATTGGTTTACTGTAATATTCAATTTTTCGTAAATCCTCATTTATGTGGCAAATAATCTACATTGAAAAGGGATTTATTTCCTATTTTATAACAAATTATTCAACTTACTACGCTTAGGTTAAAAATTGAATTGCGGTATAATCTTTGATTTTTATTTCTAATAAAATCATATTATAAAATTATAAATGAAAAAAAAATTACTGCTTTTCCCCATATTTTTTCTATTTCTGATTTTCTCCGGCTGTTCAGATGAACAGACGACGGTGACAATAGTAAGAACTCCATCTCTTACTTTTAATTTAAATGGCGGTTCTTTATGGAAGGCCGATAATTATTCTTTCTCGCCTATTTCAAAAGTGGTTGTTTATCCGCAGGATACCACATTGCCAGGCCAATTATATAATCGTTTTTCACTTCAAGCCACCGGTAACGACAGCGCAGGAAATACATATCAACTTTTTATCACCTTCGATGCAGTTGATGTAAACCAGTTGTCCGGAATATATAGTCCTCTTTATACTTCCCAAAAAGGACTGGCACAGGTTCAATTATATAATCTTACCAATAGTAATAATTTATCCGCTTATACCCTTTACGCCGGCGATTTGGCGAATGCAGTTTTCCAGATTCAAAAGCAGGATTTAGATCAAACATTAATAACGGGCGTATTTAAAATGACTCTTTCCAATTCCAGGGATACGACACAGAAGGTATATATTACTAACGGTATCATGAAAGATATCACATACTAAAATTTATATGAAAAAAGAAAACCAGGCTAAAATTAAAATACTTTTACGTTTAATCATTATAGTTATGTTCTTAACTGTAAGCAATGTTTATGGCCAGTCAGACACTCAAAGAGTAATACCTCCTCCCCGGTCAGTTCAACTAAATGCAGGTTTTGACGTGATTGTAAAATTAAACGGCGACATTGTATATGGATTGGTAAAAGAAGTAGGGCCTTATTTTATTTCCTATCAACGTACTGATATACCTGATGGCCCAATATATACCATACCACGAAATGAGGTTTACGTTATCAGTTATCGCAACCAGGTTAAAGATTATATTACTCCAATGGAAAGTGGGGCGCCAATAGACAGTCATTATCCACACCGTCAGATTGATTATAAAAAAGATACAGTCTTACTTAAAAAAGACACAGACTTGTTTAAAAATGGAAGTATAAGCTTCGGACTTGGCTTTATTAGAGGTTTCACAAAAGTAATGGATGTTAAAAATTATTCGTCTTCTGCTACATTTCCGGTCATTTCGTTCGGGTATGAAATCAATTACAAATCGAATTTAAATCTTGGTGTGAAAATTGGTTTTGGTTCACACAAATTTGCTACCCAGCAATTCAGCAGTTATGATAGTACACAAAATAATATTTCTTTAAAAGAAAATATTTTTGCATTGTATGTCTATGGCAGATATTTTCTTTCCCAATCTACCTCAAAATTACAACCCTATATTTTGGGAGGACTGGGTATTACTACTTCTAATATTCTTTCAAATAATACCATAAGTTTTACCAACGACAATTCACAGGTAATACTTGTAAAATCGGGAACAAGATCAGCACCGATAGGAATTACCGCGAGAATTGGAGGATACTATTTTATTAATAAACAGTTGAAATTTTATTTAGATGCAGGGCTGGGCTTATCTGTGATTAATGTGGGCCTCACATTTTCTTTAAAACAATTTTAACACCTATAAATAATTACCATGAAAAACATTACTACCTTTTTAATAGCCATTTCTTTATCTGTATTTTCAGCAAAAGCACAAAATGACAACAGAAATAATTATAACCGAAAGAGTGGAATTGTCATTTCATTGGGAGCATCAGCCAATTATTACTACGGTCCGGGTGATGAAAATTTTGGCAAGTTTGATAATAACCGTTTAAACTGGCAATTAAATGGGATGTTAGGATTAACTATTGCAAGAGATAAAAATGATCACAGGACAATGCTTGCGGGATTTGGCAGTTTCGGCTTGAACAATGCCCAAACAGTTCAACACATTTTTGATGACCAGGGTTATTCAACTTTAGACCAAAATCAAAACTCCTCCAATAATGTTTATCAGTTGGAAGGAGGTTTACTAATTGCAGAAGTATTTCGTATCAGTACTGGTGTCGGTCAGCAGATCTTTGATAAACAAACTATTACTTCAGGAAATTTAATTAATTCAGAAGCCACTTCCTTAAAATACAATTCAACTACTTTGGGTTTTAATTTCAATATTTCGGCAGTAGCGATCACTATTAATTGCAGTTTCCATTATGGCCAGGATTATACCAAAACTGTAATTGTTCCTTCAGCAGGATTAATGCTTCGTTTTTAAAAAGAATTATTTAAAAAATAATTCTCTTCTCACAAAAGGAAAAGTGTTGTTCTTAAAAAGTAACGAAAAACGGAGAATGAAATTATACAGTAAACATAATACACACCTTGTCGTCGTGGTAAGATGTTTCGGAAGGAAATAATTAAGAATTTAATTTACTTGTATAAGAAAGGGCATATAACCTTTCTAAATATTCTAACCCTTTTTTTGTAACTACCACAAAATAAAAAATCTTATTTCCTATAATCTCCTTCTTTATATCTATGTAACCTCTTTTATACAAAGGTGAAATCGCATAAGTCATTTTGTCCATTCTGAGTGGATTATCGCCTGCATCTAATTCCTTCATCCGACATTGCTTCAACTTTTGAATAAGAGAATCTGAAAGAGGTCTAAAATGGTTCATCATTTTTATATACATATCTTTTGTTGAGGCTACAATTTTGTTGCCAGTGTATCTATTTTTCTGTTAATTTAAGTATCAAATCTTTTTTACTAAAATTAATTAAGGTATTATTTCAACTTATTCACTTCATGAGTAAAAGAATCCTCAATTTTGAAATAATTGTAGAAATTTTAAAATAGTTAATAAAGGTTTTTTTTAATGGAAGATGAGATTTAGGTTGAAAATTTAAATAAAAAAAGTGGCACGAAATTGTCAGCTCTTTAAACGATAAAAATATTGTTAATCAAAAACTTCAATCATGAAAACATCATCCGGAACCACTAATGGTTCTAAAAAACAGAATGGCCTTATGCAATTATTTGAAAATGAATTAAGGGATATTTATTGGGCCGAAAAAGCTTTAACAAAAGCAATCCCCAAGATGATCAAAAACAGTACTTCTAAAGATTTGATCAAAGGATTGGAAGATCATTTGGAACAAACAAAAGGACATGTGGAAAGATGCGAACAGGCATTTGAAATATTAGGCAAAAGTGCAAGTGCAAAAAAATGTGAAGCGATGGCAGCTCTTACTAAGGAGGCAGAAGAAATAATGGAAGAATCTGAAGAGGGAATGGTACGGGATGCAGGAATTATATCTGCCGCTCAGAAAGTAGAACATTATGAAATTGCAACTTACGGTACTTTATGTGCTTTTGCAAAAACCTTAGGTGAAGATGAGATAGCGAATCTTTTAGAAAAGACTTTAAAAGAGGAAAAAGAAGCTAATGATAAACTCACAAAAATTGCCGAATCATCAGTAAACGAAAAAGCGCTTCACGAAGAAATGGCATAAAAATTATCTTTTTAAATGTTCTTGAATGATAATAAAACGGGCTTTTGCTTTAGGCAAGCCCGTTTTTCATTAAGTATTTTAATATCATTTAGCAATGTACATGCCCCAGAGCGACATAAATTAAAATGAAAACAAGAACCGTACTTATACATCCACCTCCTAATTTTTTTGCGCCATAAGCAGCAATTAGCCCTCTAAAAAGTTTATTCATCGCAAATAGTTTTTTGTATAAAGTAAAATCAAAATGTAATATATCAAAGAATCTTATTAAACTAAATATTATATTTTCCAATCTACAATTTCATTGGTCCACTCTTCTTTATAAGGCACTGTTACTTTAATGTAATTATCAGAATACCCATCCATCATTCCATTTTTGGATTCTCCCTCAAATAAAACTTTTCTTATTTCACCTGAATGCGCTCTTATAAACTGTTGCATTTTTTTATAGGATAAAGAGCGAAGAATTTTGGTTCTTTCATGGCGAACATGGACGGGCACTACCGGCGCTATATCCAACGCATGTGTATTAGCTCTTTCAGAATAAGTGAATACATGAAAATAAGAAACATTCAACGAAATCAGGAAGTCAACAGTTTCTTTAAAATCCTCATCCGTCTCACCAGGGAAACCTGTAATCACATCTACTCCAATACAACAATCAGGAATTAATTTTTTTATCATCACTATTCTTTCCCCATACAATTCTCTTTTATAGCGCCTACGCATCATTCCCAAAATTTTATTACTTCCGCTTTGTAACGGAATATGAAAATGCGGCATTATTTTTTTGCTGTTGGCAACTAACCGAATAATTTCTACCGTCAATAAATTGGGCTCAATAGATGAAATACGGTATCGTTGTACGCCCTCATTCTCTTCTATAGTTTTTAATAATGAATAAAAATTCTCTCCTGTTTTAATGCCGTTGCCATCTTTGCCAAAATCGCCAAGATTAATCCCAGTTAATACAATTTCTTTTACTCCGGCTTCCTTTATTTTTTTTATTTCAGATAAAACATTTTCTATAGAATTACTCCTGCTTTTTCCGCGCGCGAAAGGAATGGTGCAAAATGAACAATTATAATCGCAGCCATCCTGTACTTTCAAAAAAGTCCTCGTTCTGTTGTTTAACGAAAAAGAGGAATGAAATCCTTCTACATCTTCTATTTCACAACTACATATTTTGGCGCTGTCGCCATGGGTAAGTTCTTTTAAATGAGAAGTGATATTAAATTTTTCTGAAGCTCCCAACACCAGGTCAACACCGGGGATTTCCGCAATTTCTTTTGGCTTTAATTGCGCATAGCAACCAATAACTACCACCAACGCTTCAGGCGCTTTTCGTTGTACCCTTCGTACCAACTGGCGGCATTCTTTATCTGCATTTTCTGTAACCGAGCAGGTATTTATTACATACACATCTGCTTCTTCAGTAAAATCTTTTTTTACAAATCCATTCGCTTCCATTAATCTCTCAATGGATGAGGTTTCTGCATAATTCAATTTGCAGCCTAAAGTATGAAGCGCTACAGTTTTATGTTGTGACATAGGCGGGCAAAAATAATCAATCCCATTGTAATTCACCTTTTTGGTAACTATAATCAATCAATCGGAAAAAAATAAAATATTTTATTTAGTTTTTGAAAGGTGCATTCCAAATTGTCGGATGGGCTGCTTGACTGTGGGCGGTGACACCGCCCACGGGGCGCTGCCCCGGTTGGTGTCTCCACCAACAGGCAACAATTTGGAATGCACCCTTTTTGAATGTAGTTTGATATAAAAAAATGATTATTTTTACCCTGAAATTTTAATTGCTTCTAATCCCCAAAATAATTATTTTATTTTAAAAAGTATTGCTGTCTATACTTTTGAATTCAAGATGCATTCTTATTTCAAAAAAAATATTTCAATACTAAATTGAATGAAAAAAATTACTATATTTTGACCTTAAAAAAATAAAAAAATCATAAATGAAAAAGGTATTACTTACAATTTTAATCATTGTTATTGTCCTGGTTGCCGCAGTGGCATCTTATGTAAAATTTGCTTTGCCTGATGTAGGCACTGCTCCCGATCTGCATATAGCAATCACTCCGGAGAGAGTACAACATGGAGAGTACCTGGCTAATCATGTCTCACTTTGTATGGATTGCCACTCTACCCGCGACTGGAGTAAATTTTCAGGCCCTATGATTAAAGGCACCAACGGAAAGGGAGGTGAATTTTTTGATGAAAAAATGGGGTTCCCAGGCAAATTTTATGCAAAAAACATAACACCGGCAAATATAAAAGACTGGACTGACGGAGAAATCTTTCGTACCATCACTACCGGTGTTGATAAATTTGGAAACGCTCTTTTTCCTGTGATGCCTTATCACTATTATGGGAAAATGGATAAAGAAGACATCTATGATATCATCGCATATATAAGAAGCCTGCCGCCTATTGAAAATAAAACTCCTGATCGCAGCATCGATTTCCCAATGAATTTTATTGTAAATACAATTCCTGTAAAAGCATCATTTGTACAAAAACCACCAAAGTCAGATACCATTAAATATGGCGCTTATTTAGTAAATGCAGCTGCATGCATGGAATGCCATACGCCGGTGAAAAAAGGGCAAATCATTCCTGAATTTGCTTTTAGCGGAGGACGGGATTTTGAAATGCCTAACGGCGTGGTAAATTCGGCTAACATAACTCCTGATAAAACAACCGGAATAGGTGGCTGGACGGTAGAACAGTTTGTTGCAAGATTTAAAGCTTACACTGACCCTTCAAATACACCCAAACTTTCATCAAAAGATGTAAATACGATAATGCCATGGACAATGCTGGCAGGTATGGACACTTCAGATTTGCGATCTATTTATGCATACCTGCAGACTTTGAAGCCTATTAAAAAAGAAGTAGTGCATTTTGTACCATCAAAAGCCGGGAACTAAAAATTATTTATCTGCAGGATTCATACAATACTGTTCCCTTTTAATAAAATAAAATTTCAACTTTTTGTTTGTTTACTGCAACAAATAATCTATTTGTTTAAAGGAATTATTGATGTTGCATAACTAATTAGCACCAATTGCAAAAGAGGTTCATTCATTTCTAAAAACAACAGTGCCGTCAAACACATCTACCAAAACAGGTTTTGTTTTATCAATGCCACCACTCAATAATTTTTTGCTAAGCTGGTTAACAATCTGTTTTTGAATTAACCTTTTTAATGGCCTGGCCCCAAACTGAGGATCAAAGCCGTTTTCAGCAAGATAATCCAACGTGTAATCTGTAAACTCAAGAAGCACGCCACTTTTGGCAAGTTGTCCTTTCAAATCATTCAGTTGAATTCTTATAATCTCTTTGATATCATTGATTAATAAAGGCTGAAACATGATTACTTCATCAATACGATTTAGGAATTCCGGTCTGATGGTTTGGCGTAACAAATTCATCACTTCATTTTTTGTTTTTTCTACCACCTCTTCTTTATTCTTTTCAGAAACATTTTCAAAATTAGCCTGGATAATCTGACTACCCATATTGCTGGTCATAATGATAATGGTGTTTTTAAAATTGACCACGCGCCCCTTGTTATCAGTTAATCTTCCATCGTCTAAAACCTGTAAAAGAATATTGAAAACGTCCGGATGGGCCTTTTCTATTTCATCCAACAAAATAACACTATATGGTTTTCGTCTAACCGCTTCCGTTAGTTGCCCACCTTCATCATAACCCACGTAGCCGGGAGGCGCCCCTATCAACCTGCTCACAGAATGTTTTTCCTGGTATTCACTCATGTCAATACGTGTCATCATGCTGTCATCATCAAAAAGATAATCTGCCAGTGCTTTAGCTAATTCTGTTTTACCTACACCGGTAGTTCCAAGGAAAATAAAAGAACCTATCGGTTTTTTAGGATCGTGCAAACCTGCGCTGCTCCTGCGTACTGCATCTGCAACTGCCTCAATGGCCTCATCCTGGCCAACAACACGTTTATGCAATTCATCTTCCAGATTCAGTAATTTTTCTTTTTCACTTTGTAGCATTTTGTTTACCGGAATGCCGGTTGCTTTGGCTACACTTTCTGCAATATCTTCTGCATCTACTTCTTCTTTCAATAATCTTTTTTCACTTATTTCATCAAGTTCTACAGTATATTCTGCAATTAATTTTTCCTGGCTTTGCAATTTGCCATAGCGTATTTCCGCTACCTTTCCGTAATCCCCTTCACGCTCTGCTTTTTCGGCTGCCATTTTCAGATTTTCCATTTCTGCTTTAGCATTTTGTACTTTTTCTACCAGTTCCTTTTCCTGTTGCCACTTCGCTTTGAAAGTATCGCGCTCCACAGAAAGATTGGCTATTTCTGTATTTAATTCTTTTAATTTCACTTCATCCTTTTCTCTTTTAATCGCTTCTCTCTCTATTTCCAACTGTCGAATTTGCCTTTCAAGATTATCTAATCCTTCAGGCATAGAATTTATCTCAAGCCTAAGTTTGGCAGCACTTTCGTCAATCAGATCAATGGCTTTATCCGGTAAAAAACGATCGGTAATATAACGATGTGATAATTCAACAGCCGCTATAATTGCTTCGTCTTTTATACGCACATGATGATGCATTTCATACCTGTCTTTTAATCCTCTCAAAATAGAAATCGCATCTTCTACGCTGGGTTCATTTACCATTACTTTCTGAAATCTTCTTTCAAGCGCTTTGTCTTTCTCAAAGAATTTTTGATACTCGTTTAAAGTGGTAGCACCAATAGCACGAAGTTCACCGCGCGCCAAAGCCGGCTTCAAAATATTGGCCGCATCCATAGCTCCTTCTCCTCCACCGGCACCCACTAAAGTATGTATTTCATCAATGAACATAATGATCTCTCCATCACTATCTCCTACTTCTTTGATAACGGATTTTAATCTTTCTTCAAACTCCCCTTTATATTTTGCACCGGCAATCAAAAGGCCCATATCCAGCGCGAAAATTATTTTTGATTTTAAATTTTCAGGAACATCCCCACTGATGATCCTGATAGCCAAACCCTCTACTATAGCGGTTTTACCGACACCTGGTTCGCCTACCAGTATCGGGTTATTTTTTGTTCTTCTTGATAAGATATGAAGTGTCCTTCTTATTTCTTCATCACGACCAATAACAGGATCGAGTTTATTGCTTCTTGCCAGTTCGTTTAAGTTTTTAGCATATTTATTTAAAGCATTAAACTGCGTATCAGAAGTTTGAGAAGTAACAGTAGAACCTTTTTTTAAATCCTTTATTGCAGCCACAAGTCCCTTCTCAGTGAGACCGGCATCTTTTAAAATTTTTGCGGTATTATCATTACCCTGTACAATAGCCAGTAATAAATTTTCTACGCTTACAAACTGATCTCCAAAAGTTTTTAAAGAAGCAGCCGCACGCAACATTACATTATTCATGTCACGGCTAATGACCTGGGCGGGTTCTCCCGAGCTCATTTTTGGTAACTTCTTAATGCTTTCATCTACTTTACCTTCCACAAAATTCACATTTACATTATTTTTTTTCAAGAGAAAATCTACAGGGCTATTATCATCATTAAGTAAGGCCTTTAGCAAATGTTCTGTTTCAATATTTGGATTATTTTCATTGAATGCCAACTGCTGTGCTTTCTGAAATATTTCCTGTGATTTTATGGTTAAATTGTTTGGGTTCATTTATCTTTTTTATTATTGAATAGTTTTAATTTAAACTTTTGTTACAAATATTAATCCAAATCTCAAATTTGAAATAATGTCGCATTCTCATCTCAATAACTGTCTCAAATGCAGTCTAACTCTGCTTTGCATGTTATTTTTACAGGCCACATTCGCTCAAAATGAATTTCAAAAAACTGATGATGCCATTCAGGCTATATAAATTATTGTTAAGCCCAGTCAAAAGGAAATACCCGCTACAAAGAAATTACCTTTGCATTACTGTATGAATGCAAAAGAAAAACATACTGAATTTATAAAAACGACTGCTCAATCTTTGGGCTTTGATTATTGCGGAATTGCGAAAGCAGTTAAAATGGATGAGGAAGCAAGACGGTTAGAATCTTGGCTTAATAATGGTTTTAATGGAAAAATGAGCTACATGGAAAACTATTTTGATCTGAGAACTGATCCCGCCAAATTAGTTCCCGGTGCAAAAACTGTAATTACTTTATTGCTGAATTATTTTCCCTCTAAACAACAAAATATTGATGCTCCGCAAATTTCAAAATATGCTTATGGAAATGATTATCATGAAGTGATTAAAAGTAAATTGAAAATATTTTTACAATCTATAAAAGAAAATATCGGAGAAGTAAACGGGAGAGGATTTACAGATAGTGCGCCTGTTTTAGAAAGAAGCTGGGCAGTAAAAAGTGGATTGGGCTGGGTAGGTAAAAACGGAAATTTAATTACAAAGAATAACGGTTCATTTTATTTCATCGCTACGTTGATTACAGATTTAGAGCTGGAAGCAGACAATCCTTTTATAAAAGACTATTGCGGTACATGTACCAAATGTATTGACTCTTGCCCTACAGATGCCATACTTCCCGATAAAGTAATTGACGGAAGTAAATGCATTTCTTATTTCACAATCGAACTAAAAGATATGCTGATACCCGAAGAGTTGAAAGGCAAGTTTGAAAATAAATTATTCGGCTGCGATATATGCCAGGACGTATGTCCGTGGAATCGCTTTTCAAAACCAAATAATGAAATTGGATTTACCCCGATAAATGAAGTGTTGAATTTTTCTAAAAATGATTGGGAAGAATTAACGGAAGAAACTTTTAAAATTATTTTTAAAAAATCCCCATTAAAAAGAGCAAAGTTTGAAGGGATAAAAAGGAACTTGAAATTTTTAGGTTCTTAGGGCAGCATAGGCCATTGCCCAATTGTAAGAGATTACGCTCCTTGAAGGCTATGAATTTGGAAACAAAAATCCTCCATATTTGTAGGTTTGCTGTAGGTCTCATTACAATGGCTTACAAAAATTCTTGAATTTGAAAAATTTATTTTTTATGAAATAGAATTTCAGTTCGGATTCCTATAAAACTAAAATGCTTGTTTTGATACAATCCTTTGTTCGCAAGCTTTGAAGCATCATAATAAAAATAGGGCCCTATTGTTAAAGGAATTCTCTGTTTTGAAAATAAAGTTGCAGAAATGCCTGTATTTAATCCCAATTGAGTTTTTTTGAACAATGAATTATTGTTGTAATATAATCCCGGACTCGCTTGAAATTGCAAAGCATTACTGCTTATCAATTGGGAAATATTGATTCCTGCCTGCCAATACAAAGGCAGCATTTTGCTTTTATTTAATTGGAATTTAAAAGAAACAGGAAGTTCCAGATAATGAAAATTATTTCTGTAAGAATTTATATTGTTCGCTGCGCTAAATTGATACAATGCTGATGACGTTGGCGCACCTACTTTATTTACCAAAGAAAAATATTTATAAGAAATGCCCAATAGTATTTTGCTTTTTTTAGAAATATTTTTTCCCACAAAAGCACCAATAATAAAGGCAAAAGAATTATTTATTTTGGAAGGATTAAAAACAGCGGAAGTCCCTCCATAACTTCCCGCATTAAGAGGAGAACTTTGTAAATAATCTGCATTGCTATTATTGATTCCCAAAGGATCCTCCCCTATCATAGATTTTCCTGCTGATAAAGTTATACCAAATGTCCAATGGTTTTTTTGCCGTTTCTCAGGATTCCTTTTGGTGGATGAATCATTTTTTGCAATTATCCCTTTTGTTATTTTTTCTGATTTTAACTGATCGGATAAACTATCCCCGGTAATTTTATTTTGAATATTATTTATTAAATCTGAATTATTCTTTTTCCTTTCTATTTCAAAGTTGCCAGGTTTCTTTGCAGAAAAATTATTTGCATTATTTAAACCAATTTCATTTTCTTCATTATTTGTTCCTGCCCGAATGATTCGTTCAGGCGGGTGTTTGCTATAAGCTTTTTCAGTTAAATTTTGTTGCCTCTTATTTTTAATATTATTCTCTGATTCGTCCTGAAAAATTGTGGATTGCAGTTTCGCCGGAGTTTTAGACCTCTTAGGTGAAATATTTGCTATATCATAATTCCCTGAACTATCAGAAGATGGGGTCACAGATTTATTAAAAGAAGAATCCTGATTATTTGTTGCCTGACCGAATGATTCGTTCAGGCGGGGTTTACTGTCTCTCTTGACAAGATTACTAACAGACTGGTTTCCCTGGCTATTTTTTCCTGAATTAAGTAACCAATAACCTCCTGATAAAAGGAACAGGATCAAAAAGAAAAGTATAAAGATCACTCTTCTGTCCTTTTGTTTTTTATCAATCCGTTTCTCAATATTTGTCCATACAGAATCAGAAGGAGGAATTTTCAATTCGTCCATTTTCTGCTGTATGTTTTTTTCAAAATTATTTTGTTCCATAATGGCCATTTTTTTCTTTTAAAGAAAATTTTTCAATCCACTCTATCAATATAATTCTTGCCCTAGCAAATTGAGAACGGGACGTCCCTTCGCTGATACCCAGCATGGACGCTATTTCTGCATGTCTATAGCCTTCTATGGCATAGAGGTTAAATATAGTTTGAAACCCAGTCGGCAATTGCCTTATTAATTCTGCCAACTCTTTTGTTTCTAAATCCACTGCCGGGTTTTCGGTAGAAACAAGGTGCAGTGGCATTTCATCATAAGAAAGGTCGTAACGGTATTTTTGATTTGTTTTCAGATAAGTTAGTGCAGTGTTCACCATAATTTTCCTAATCCAGCCGCCAAGTTCACCATCACCTTTAAATTGGTTTAACCGCGAAAAAACCTTTACAAAACCTTCCTGCAACACTTCTTCAGCGTCACCTATACTTTTAGTGTACCTGAAACATATGCCCAGCATAGAAGGCGCAAAATGTTCATAAAGGCTTCGCTGGGCCTCCGGCTTTTGTTTCAGACAATCTTTCAACAATTGATTATAATCCATTGGATTCATTGCTATACTGACAACTGTTTCTTCCATTTCGTTGCATGGAGCATCATTTTTTTATTACGCTATCTTTGAAAAATTTAATTAATTATTTATTTAATAAAATGGACCTTCAAAAAAAAGACGGAAAATATATATGGCATCCATATACTCACGTGAAAAGCATGTCGTCCGCAATACCGATAGTTAGAGGGGAAAAGGCTCTGCTTATAGATGAACAGGGCAATAAATATATTGACGGAATAAGTAGCTGGTGGGTAAATATTCATGGCCACGGAAATAAATTTATCGCTAAGAAAATATATGAACAGGCTAAAAAACTGCAACAGGTAATATTTACTTCTTTCACGCACGAACCGGGAGTAATACTCGCAGAAAAACTGTTAAAGGTTCTACCAGGTGATTTTTCAAAAGTATTTTATACAGATGATGGTTCTACAGCCACAGAAGTGGCTATAAAAATGACTATCCAGTACTGGAATAATTTAGGCGATACTAAAAGAAAAAAAGTTCTTGCATTCCATAATTCCTACCATGGTGATACTTTCGGGGCAATGAGTGTAAGCGAAAGAGGAATTTATACATCAGCTTTTCAGGATAAACTATTTGATGTAATTTTTATTGATACTCCTGATGGGGGAAATGCAGAGCAATTAAAAAACGAGATCGAAAAATACAAAGACCAGGTTGTTTGCTTCATCTATGAGCCTCTTTTGCAAGGGGCCGAAGGGATGCTGATGTATGAGCCTGAGAATCTTAATTCCCTTCTAAAATATTTAAAAGGTGAAAATATTATCTGCATTGCTGATGAGGTACTTACAGGGTTTTACAGGACCGGAAAGTTTTTTGCAGGTGATTATATGGAAACAAAAGCAGATATTATTTGCCTTAGCAAAGCTTTAACCGGCGGCACTATGGCGCTTGGGGTTACCGCGTGTACACAAAATATTTATGACACATTTGTAAGTGATGACAAAACAAAAACTTTATTTCACGGGCATTCTTTTACTGCAAATCCACTGGCATGTACTGCGGCGCTTGCCAGTTTTGAATTGATACAAAAACATTCTTTTGTAAAAAGTGTTGATACTATTGTTGACAGCCACAAAAAATTTCACAAAAGACTCAAAGCATTTGAAAAGAAAAATTTTATAAAAAACGTGCGCCAGTGTGGAACTATAATTGCATTTGAAATATGCACTTCAGAAAAAGATGATTACCTGAATAGTATAAGTAACAATTTTACACCCTTTACTATGAAACATGGCGTATATCTTCGCTCTATGGGAAACACTATTTACATATTACCTCCGTATTGTATCACTTCCAAAGAATTAAAAAAGATTTACGATGTGATTATTCAATTCATAGAAAAATTTGTGGAGCCCCAAAATTAAGAGCTTAATTTTCTGCTGCTTTTTTCAAGTTTGATAATGCGGCTTCATATTGCTCACCGGAAAATTTGTCTAAAAAAATTCCTTGAATTCTTTTCCAGGGATACCAGCCAAGATCTGTGTTTATATTCCAGGTTAATAGTATTTGATTGTTTGCTTTAGGAATAAGAACAAACTGGTAATCTACTTTCGTTGAGGATGAGGATTTGACCCTGATATCAATTTTGTTTTGAACGGAATCAATAATAATAAGCGTTAGATTTCTCCCTTTTTTATCATCCAAAGTAACAGAATTAATCATACCATCAAAAGGAGGATTTTTTATAACTGTAATATTTTCATCTTTAAATGCAGGGTACCAGTTTTTCCATTGATCAAAGTTTAAAATCTGATCTCGTACTCTTCCAGGCGTAGCATTTATTTCTACAGATTTGGCTAAAGATACTTTTGAAGGAAGCAAAAGACTTAGTAACCCAATGACCAGGAAAACACTAACCAAAAAAATAATAAAACCTGACAAACGCCTCATCTTATTCCCATTTAAAAACTTTAACGGCAACAGCATAAACTACCACACCCCAAATTAATAAAATCAATATTTCCCATCTCTCATCCCATAAATTATTTCCATTGAAAGCTACATCCCGCAAGGCGTTATTCAAATGTGTGAGCGGCAAAGCCTGCGCTAACCACTGCAGCCATTTAGGAAAAACATCAATAGGGAAGAAAGTACCACAAATCAAAAATTGGGGCAGCGTTATAATATTTGCCAACGGCGGAATTGTATTATCATTGGTAGCAATACCGCTTATTACAAATCCCATCCCCATAAAAACTACCAAACCGATAAAACTTAATACGAGTAATTCAATAAAAGTTTCAAATCCATGAATCAATGTATAATCAAAGAAATAATATCCGGCAAGAATGATAACAATAGCGGTTAACATTTGGAATATTACCCTGCTAAACATTTCGCCCATGATAATAAACGTACGGCTGATAGGCGTTGCAAAAAAACGCTTTAATACTAAAGTAGTTCTCAAACTAAAAAACATAAAGGCAATTCCAAAAACACCTGACGCCAATAATGAAAATCCTAACTGCCCGGGAAGAATGAAATCAATGGTTTTGTATTTTCGAATAACAGCAATATCCCTTGGAAAATTAAAATCAAAATCAGCATATACAAGCCTTCCCGGATATATTTTATTACTTACTTTATTAATCACGCTTTCAACAAGCGTTATAAACTGTGGCCACTTGTCATTGCTGGCAGTAGTACTTTTTATAGTAAATATATAGGGAGGGGTTTCTTTAGGATTTTTTTGAATATTGATAATTCCCGCAAGTTTTCCAGATTGCAAATCTTTTTCCAATGTGCTTTTATCATCATATTTTATTATGCTCACGCCACGGGTATTTTCTAAGGTTTTATACAATTCATTGGTGGTGTCTGCTTTATTATCAACCGCAATTTTATAAGTTGTAAAACCGCCGCTATTACCCATAAATGCAAATACCAAAATAAAAATAAACGGAAAAGCAAAACCAAAAACTACCGCAGACGGGCTTCTGAAGATAGCGTGTAAACTGGCTTTTGTAATCGCTAACATCGCCCGCACCTGGCTATATGGTTTCATCTATAAAATATAATTTTGAAGCAGCAAAACTATAAGAGAAAAAATAAAGTTGAGAAATAATTTGAAAACAAAGACAAATGACGTATATTTGTGTGACAAATGGCAGATTATGAAAAGTAAAAAAGAATATAAAGTTGAAGAAATGGAGCCTTCAAAAGTTGAAGAAGCTACACCCATTTATATTGTACAAAAACGCAATGCTACCATTAAAGATTTCACTTTTAACGATTTTAAAAAAATTTCTGCAAAGGTAGATTTCACTCAAAAAGAATGGTCAGATATTCTTCATATTTCAGAAAGAACTTTGCAAAGATACGGTCACAATAACGGTTCTTTTAATATAGGCGTCGCTGATAGAATTCTTCAAATCAATAAAGTTTTGCAACGCGGCCACGAGGTTTTCGGAAGCTATGAAAAATTTAATCGTTGGCTCCGTGGAAATCCCTACATGCTGGAAGGACAATTATCATTACATTCTCTGGCAAGTATTGATGGGATCAATAAAGTACTCACCCAAATAGGAAGAATAGAACACGGAATTTTTGCATGATAGTATATCGAATAACTAACGAAACTTATAAAAATGACATCTCCGGAAACGGCGCAGCATTGTATGGATCGCGGTGGAATTCTAAAGGAATTCATTTATTATACACTTCGCAATTTATTTCTTTAAGTATTTTAGAATCGCTTGTACATTTGAAGAAAAACGAAATT
>JGI20206J14855_1000164_pt1 | contig 24887 bp, 18 predicted proteins | sample NGESurdeep092012_6_FD_14855 | JGI IMG/M metagenome (IMG submission 14855) | reverse complement strand
CCGGTAGCAAAATGGTATGAATATATTAATGATCCTACTCTGGCCGATGCCATCCTTGACAGACTGACAGCCGGTGCTCACCGGATAGAATTAAAAGGTGAGTCGCTGAGAAGAAAAAAGTAACTAATTACAAATAACGAATCGTATTTTTAATCATCATTTAGCTCTTTCTTTTATTGCCTGCTTCGCAGGTGGGTCAACATCACCGGAATGGTGGGTCAACATGAGCGGAATTTACACTTAATCTGCACAACAATAATCCGGGACAAATAGATACCATTAAAGGAATCCATTTTGTATTATGGATGAAGGAAAGCAGGACGCTACTAAAAAGCGTATATGATTTTAATGATTCCCGAATTGATGCCAATTACATACAAAAGAGCAAGCCAATTATAGAAAGGCAATTGTTAATTGCCGGAATAAGGCTGGCCGCCGTTCTTAATAAATTATTTGATGGAGATATACCAATAATTAAATCGCCGTTGGACGGAGGCCAGACAGCGGCAAAACCAAATAATGAAATAGAAGCAAGTGATGCGGTTAATTACATTGGACAAAATGTAAAAGTCTGTTCGAAAGTATATGGTGTAAAAGAAACCGGTAAAGTAAGTTTTATAGACCTGGGAAGTAAATATCCTAATTCTCAATTGACAATAGTTATTTTTCAAAAGGATTTGAACAAGTTTAATGGAAGCCCGGAAGATTTATTTGATGGCAAAAATATTTGTGTGGAAGGAAAGATTGTGGAGTATAAAGGGAAGGAAGAAATTATTGTTACTGATCCAAAGGCAATTGTTATTTTATAACGTGATCCCTTGTCTTTAAAATCAGTTGAATCTTCCAACTGCGTTAAACGCACAAGGGGCCCCTTTCGCGAAATCGGGGAGAGATTTTTACTTCTTTTTACCGAAAATAAAATCCAATACCATTAGACCATTCTTTATTTTATTACTATTATTTTTTAATTTTTCGATAACTGCAGCAGGATGATTCTTATATTTTTCGTTAAAATATTCTTTTGCCTGTTTTGAGTATGATTCAAAATAAGTTATTAAACCGTTTAGATTCTGCTTAAACTTATCCGTAATTGTTGTAACATAAAATACTAATATAACTAAATTCAAAATAACACCAACAGAAAAACCAGCGATTCTTAAGAATTTAGAAATCACAGTTATAGGTGATATATCAGTTCCATCAGCGAATATTGTAAAAAAACTATAGTAAAAGAAATTAAAGAAATTGGGTATAGAATCAACTTTGAAGTTTGAAGGATCAAATTTATAAAGAGCATAATTAATTCCTGTAAAGAAAACAACTGATATAAAGAAACTATATATAATCTTCCAAAATAATGATTTTAAATACGTACTATTATTTAAAATATTTTTGATTTTAACACCCATTACATCACTTAATTCGCACATCATTAAAACTTGTTCCATTTCATCAAAAATTTTTTGTTGTTCAGTTACAATTCCATTTGAAGTATTTTTTCCTATTTGTTGGTCAATCTTCTCAATTGAAAAGGGGTTTCCATTATCAATGTCAGCGTTAAAATTCATTCGAAAAATTTTCATTGGACCAAAGGCCTGCTTATATCTCCTATGAATGTGGGAAATTTGAAGAATAGTTAATAAAACCATTGTAACTATCATCCAGTAAGAGTCGAGATTAAAAAGAATAAAAAGGGATGTAATAAAAGCAATTATTTTAAGCATATCCTTTTTAAACTCCGAAATAAAATTGATGATGAGTTCTATATAAGAATAAAGTACAAAATGAAGATTCCTTTTTGCAAGAAAGGAGGGTAAAGTCCATAAAAAAAATTTAATGAATAACCAAAAACCAGGATAAATTGGGAATATTAGGAAGAGCCCCAAATTCTTAAAAAATCTTTTATTGCCAATTACTTTCCATAATAGAAATAATACTGTTGAAAAAACTACGAGTCTTAAGATTAAATATATAGAAGTGTTCTGTAATCCTAAACTTTTAGCTATCCAAATGTCAACATCTACAATAAATAATTTAATAATTAAATAGAGCCAAAGAGTAGAAAATATTAACCTTTTAAACATTCTCTTACCATAAACCTTCTTTTTTAAGGATTTTATTGAAATTATATTTTCAGCTTGATTTAACATCAATGATGCTTGTTGTGGTTTAGAATCATCCTGATCCATAATTCGAATATTTTAATTACATTTTTCTAATCTCCAGCTACTCTTATTAAGTCTTGTTTTTTTTATTTTTACGCAACTACACAATCACCATTTAATAGCGAAGTCTTCACTTCTGATCTTGCCTTTAGAATTCAAAGATCACAGGAAAGAGTGCAGCAGAAGTGCATTCTTATTTTGGTAAAACAATTTCTTTATTAGCTTCCTCACTGAATAATTTTTCTTCGCATAAAGAAATAGTATAAGCATCCAAAGCCACAAACTGCAATGCATTATCTGTAATTTTCTTTTCTGGTGTAAAAAGTATTTTGGTTAAATCCTCATCATCACCAATAAAATCAAGATTGGTTATTATTGGGGCTGTACTTGATTCATTAAAAAAAAAATTAAGGAAAATCAATTTCTCATTTCTACAAAACTTTACAGATTGAATATCTGAATTTATCCAACCTGGGAAACGTCGTTTCATTTCATTAATGATTTCCAATTTTTCTGTATTCATGATATTTGTTTTTATGCACCAATACCCCTCACTCTCCTGTCATAAATATCATTAAACCAAAGCCTCTTAAACATTTGATTTACTTTGTCGTCGGACAATTTGTTGTACAATTCCAATTTATTATTAATGAAATTCAGCAGCTCGCTGTCTATTTCTTCATTGAATTTATCCTGGATATTATCCTTACTATTTTGGTTATTGAAATAACTCATCAACTCATCATTAGCATAAATGTTTTCCTTCATTTTCTCAAAGTCAACCTTATCTTCATCTTTAAGATCTACGCCGTAAGTGTCGTTCAATACTTTTAAAATTTTAGTTAGCCATTCATTTTCTTCATCAGGAATTTTCCCATCGCTTCCGGGTGACAAGCCCTGCATGGCCTTGTTGCTGCTTTCAAGCGCCAGGTCAGTTGTAAATTGGTGTTGTAGTTTATAACTATCCAAATCTACTTCGTCTAATACCTCATAAGGTAATGCATTCGGGCTGGCCGGTAATTTCATAAAAAGTGCATTCATAAACACATAATATTTTTCTAATTGCACGTCAGTGAAAGTGATGATTTGAGAAAGAAAACGATATAGCCGGACAAAATCTTTTATGTTGGCCTTGAAGGCTACCTGCTGATCAACATCTAATTGCGAATTGTATCTTTTTACTACCTCATTTAAGATTGGCTGAAGTTTTTCTTTATGATCACCCGGCTTGAAAAATAAGCCTGCAAAGACCTCGAATTCATTCGCATAAACCAAATTGAATGCATCAATTTTATTTTGCAAATCATATAGACTATTGGGATCTGTGAGATCATCTAACTCCATATAATTGCTGCCATAATAAGCCTGAAAATCCAGTTGTACTTTTTCGGGATCATTTACAAAATCCAAAACCATAGTACTATCTTTTCCCCGCATGGTTCTGTTTAATCTGCTCAATGTTTGTACGGTGCTCGTGCCACCAAGTTTTTTATCTACAAACATGGTGTGTAACAAAGGTTCATCAAAGCCGGTTTGATACATATTGGCTACAATAAGAATTCTATATTGCGGCAATTTGAATGCATCCACAATACTGATTTTGCCTCCCAGATTGTTCATGTTTTCCTTAGTATAATCCTGGCCGGTTTCTGCATCAGTAACCGTGCCGCTGAATGCCACCAATGCTCCATAGGGTAATTTCATTTCACGCATGATGTCATCAAACTTTCTTTTAAATCTTACTGCATGTAGTCTTGACCGTGTTACCAACATGGCCCTGGCTTTGCCCTGGATTTCATTTTGTGTTTGGGCAACAAAATGTTCAATCATAATCCTGGCTTTTTTCTCAATAGCATGATCCTGTAAATCCACATAGGAAGAAAGCACTCTAACCGTTTTCTTTTTTTCGTATTCTTTGTCAGTTATGTCTGTTCGCTTTATGAGTTTGTAATATCGTCTCCAACTCATATAGTTCTTTAGCACATCTAATATAAATCCTTCTTTGATAGCCTGCTCCATTGTATAAATATCGAAGGCTTCTTTTTGGCCATTTCGAATAGTGCCAAACAATTCGATTGTTTTTGGCTTTGGAGTAGCGGTGAATGCAAAAAAAGAAATGTTTTTTTGATCACCTTTTCCTTTTATCTCATCAGCAATTATCTCATCGAGGCTCTTTTCTTCTCCTTCAGCATCTTCTGCTTCATCCAGAGATAATGCTTTCCGCAAATGCCTGGCCGATTCGCCAGCCTGAGAGCTGTGCGCCTCATCAATGATTACAGCATAAGTCTTGTCTTTATTATTTGCCACGGATGCCGAAATAACCGGAAATCTTTGAAGTGTGGTAACAATAATCGGTGTTGCATTTTCAATAGCCGTAGCAAGTACTGCACTTGGTTGGTTTTCATCAATATACACTACACTTCCGGGTACCTGTTGAAACTGCCGAATACTGTTTTGTATTTGCGTGTTCAAAACCCTTCGGTCTGTAACTACGATAACGCTGTTGAACAAAGATTTTTCATCATCAATATTTTGATGAAAACCGGATAACTGATGTGCCAACCAGGCAATAGTATTGGACTTGCCGGAACCTGCAGAATGTTGTATTAAATACTTACTTCCAACGCCATCTTCTTTAATTTCGTTTAATAAAGACTGAACTGCTCTTCGTTGATGGAAACGCGGGAATATAAGTAGCTCTTTCTTTTTTTCTTTTAGCTCTTTTGTCTTTATATCCCAATACTTTTCTTTATCGATCTGGATGTTGATATAATTCTGAATAAGGTCTAAAAGAGAATCCTTCCTTAGCACATCTTCCCAAAGATAGGAAGTGGCATATCCATCTACATCCTCATTTACCAATCCCTTATTGAAAGGAAGAAAAAAAGTGTCTTTCCCTTTTAGTTCTGTACACATACTCACCTGCTCTGTACTAACTGCAAAATGCACAAGACATTTCTTAAATTCCAACAAAGGCTCCTTGGGATCGCGATCCTTTATGTATTGTTTAATAGCATTAGGCAAATATTGACCGGTAAGTGCATTTTTCAATTCCATTGTAACCACTGGAATTCCATTTACAAAAAGAACGATGTCAATTGAGTTTTCATTCTTCTTTGAATATTTTAACTGGCGAATAATGGTGAGCCTGTTCTTATCATACCATTCCTGGTGTTCAGGCGATTTACTATGAGTTGGTTTAAAGAATATGGTTTCTAAATGCTGACCAGATATCTTCAATTTGGTGCGAAAATAGTCAAGCGTTTTGTTTGGTAATGCTTTTATAGCATTCGCTGCGTAGTAAGCAATTTTATTATCTGTGTCGCTGCCTAATTGTTGAACAAGAGCATCATATTTTTTAGGTTGGGTATCTTTTATAAATCCCACGACATCTTCAGGAATCAGGCACAAATCTTTATCATAGCAAGAAGTATTCTTTAACTGATATTCAGTAAAAAAAGGAACTATATTTCTCGTTAGATATTGAGTAATATGCTCTTCAAAATGCCATTCTTTTGTGCCTTCTGCCATGTCTTCTTAATTTTCTTTTATAAAAAAACTCCTCTAATTCTATTTCAAATCGGGTAAATATTCCAACTTAGTAGTTATAAGGAACTTTGTACTATTTCTCCATCATCACTTGATTGTGGTAATAAGTCATAAACAATTGCATTTTCTACTAAACCGTTGGAAAGCTGTTTTTTTGTTTTCAAACCCAAATCTTTCAATTTAGTCGCCTGAATTACCAAATTATCATTCCCTGTACTTAACTGTTTAAAGGCTTCCCCGTATTTATTCTGCGCCTTTTCCAGATGTACGCCTACATCTTCTAAACTATCAATAAAGCCCACAAACTTATCATATAATTTTGCACCTCTTTCTGCTATTTGCTGTGCATTGCGATTTTGATATTCTCTTTTCCAAAGGTCAACAATAAGTTTTAAACAAGTAATGAGATTGGTAGGGCTTAGCAATAAAATCCTTCTGTCATAAGCATAGTTCCACAAATCGGCCTCGCCTTGTAACGCTGCTATATATGCAGGTTCACTTGGCACAAACATCATCACAAAGTCAAGTGCCTTGTCATAATCATCGTACCCTTTTGCGCTCAGGGAAACAATGTGATTTTTAATAGCAGCAACATGAGCAGCTAATTCTTGTTTTTGTTCATCAATATCAACTGAAGCAACTAACCGTGTGAAAGCATTTAAAGAGACTTTGGAATCAATGATTACATTCCGGTTATCAGGATATTTAATTATTGCATCCGGCCGCATCTTCTTTCCTTCTGAATCTGATCTTAATGGATTGCCATCATTATCCATTAATTGAACCTCCATAAAATATTCGCGGTCCTTAACCAAGCCTGACCTTTCCAGGATACTTTCTAAAATCATCTGGCCCCAGTCGCCCTGTGTTTTGGCTTCGCCCTTTAAAGCTTTGGTAAGATTATGTGCCTCTTCGCTGATCACTTTATTTAAGGCTGCCAATTCTTTCACTTTTTCTCCAAGGGAAAATCTTTCTTTTGATTCAGCTTTATAAACATCATCAACCTGCCTTTTAAATTCATTAATATTTTTTCCAAGAGGCTCTAAAATTAAATTAAGATTGGTTTTATTAAGTTCAGTGAATTTTGCGGTCTTAGTTTCTAAAATTTTATTAGCAATATTTTCAAATTCAAGGTTGAATTTTTTACCCAAATCTTCTATTTCAGTTTTCTGCCGCTCAAGTCTTTCTGTCAACGCTTCGTTGTTGGCTTTTGCTGTAGCTAAGGACTGATTACATTTGGTAAATTCATCTTTTGAAATTTTCAATTCACTTTTAATGTCTCCTATTTCTTTGTTCTTATCATTGACAGTTTGATTGCATGCACGTAAATCAGCATTAGCAGTTGAAATTTGACTATTCAGTGAAGATATTGTCAAAGCACTTTCCTGAAGGTTTTGCTTGAATTCGTTTAGCTCATTTTGCTTCTCCAATAAATTATCATTTGCCGTTTTTAGTTGGTTTATTGTAGATGCTTCAAAAGCTACCCATTTTTTTTCCAAATCATTGTACTTTGTCTGCGCATTTTCTTTTTCTGTTTGTAAAATGGCATTGCCTTTCGTATTGGCCAGTAGCCAGCCAATTGCTCCGCCAACAATGATTGCTACTATTATATAAACTATTAATTCCATCATCTTACTTTTAGTTTGCTATTTGCATTTTTTTATTACCCGGTTGCCAATCTCTTACATCTACTTTGCCGGTTACTGCTTCTGAAATGATGGATTGGCGGTATTCTTTGAGTTTATCAATTGCAGTATTAATCTTTTGAATTGATTCTTGAAGCGTTATGGTTTGATTATTAAGAAATAGAGCAATTGCTGTTTGTTCATTTAGACTTGGCAGGCAAATCGGCAAACTCTTTAATAATTCCTGACTTAAAGAAGCTCTGGTAACTAAATTCATTTCCTTAACGAAATGAAGCCTTGGGATAAGGGATCTGAAAAAATACCTTGAAAATTCTTTTTTTAAAACATCACTAAATGGCCGAAATCTTATTAGAAACCCTGCAAATACTGCATTATCAATTGTCTTTAAACAGGTAGAAGATAAACCAATTTCTTCAATGGTTTCAGAAGTACGAGTAAAAAAAACATCACCTTCAACAACCGAATAATTTTCCTTGTCAGAATCTGTAGATTTTGCCAATCCATTCACATTAAAAGGTAATGCGTCATTTTTATAGACATCACTATAACTTACAAAGGGATCACCCTCGCCAAAATAATCGCCACTTTGACTTACACCATTCTGACATCTACCTAAAAATCTCAATCTAGTTACTTTCCAATCCTCCGGCACTTCCCCCAACCACTCAATCCCACTATCTTTCATTTTAGCAGCAGGGTTTAGTCCTTTGGTAACCGCTTCGTTAATGATTGCATGGCGTTTTTCTTTAAGTAACTCAACCAACTTTTCTTTTTTGGAAATTAAGGCATCAATGATACCGGTTTGATAGTCAAGGTAGCTGGCGATTTGGGTTTGTTCGGAAACAGGGGGGACGGGAACTTTTAAATTTAAAATAGTCGGTTTACCTAATCCAAATCTCGTAACACCATTTGAATTAATCTCAAAATAATAACCTACAGGTTTTGATTGTAAATATCTAAATAAAAATCTTGTGTCAAAGGCTTTATCTTTTGATTCTAAAATTGCAAGGTGATAGCCACAAACAGAATTTGGAATATTTTCTGTTACGTAAGTCGGAATGCCAATATCGTCTGGTGTTTCTGAATCTTTTGTAATGATAACCTGACCTTGCTTTAAAGCAAAGGATTCTTCTTCCATCTTACTACATGTTCCTGAACTTAATTTTGAGAACTTATCAATTTTCTCATTTTTATATGCATCTGGATAATGACAAATAGAAACTTTTATCTCATCATCAAATTCATGCCTATCGACACTACTAAATTTTACCGTAGCAACAAATTTTAAACTTAATAAATGCCATCGTGCAGGGATTGAATACATCCAAGATAAAGTAGTATCCTTATATTTTTCATACTTCTTCATCATGCCAGCAATTCATTTAAAAGTTCAGCAATCTCTTTTTCCAAATCCACTATTTCTTCTTTTATTTCTGCCGAAGCTCGCAGACCTTTATATTCATAAAAATATTTGGTGAAATTAATTTCGTAACCAATACGGGTTTTATCATAATCAATCCAGGGATCAGATACATGTGGCAGTACTTCTTTTTGGAAATACACTTCAATGTCTTCATTTAAGGGAATATTTTCTTTGTCTCTTTTTTTGCTGTCTGCTTTAATAGCTCCCTTTTTATCTTTAACCGGTTTTCCTTTTTTATCATATTCCGGTTGCTCTACGGTTATCTGGTAATACCCAAAATCATCATTATTATAAATTTTGCAATAAGGCCCTTCTTCAAATGCTGTATATAATTTTACCAGTTCTGCAATATGAAAGGTTTCTATTTTATTTCGCTTATTTCCAAGACTTCGTTTTTCAGGGCGGCAAAACCCAGTAATATTATTGGCTTTATCTTCCGGAACATTCGCATTGATTAATTGAACTTTCCCTTTTCGGTGTTTGGATTTATTATTGGTTAAAAACCAGATATAAGTGTTAATACCCGTGTTATAAAAAAGGTCTTTTGGTAAGGCGATGATGCAGTCCAACATATCATTGCTGATAATCCATTTACGAATATCGCTTTCACCACTTCCAGCATCACCGGTAAATAAAGGGGAACCATTGGTAACCACCGCAATTTTGCTTCCTTCCCGTTCCATCTTACTAATCATGTGTTGCAGGAAAAGTAATTGCCCGTCGCTCGTGCGTGGCAAACCTGCATAAAACCTACCCGCAGGATTGGCGCTTTCATTTTGAATAAACGGCGCATCCTTACTCCAGGTAACTCCGTATGGCGGGTTGGCAAACATGTAATGAAAATTCTTATCAGGAAAACGGTCCTGGGTAAAAGAGTTTCCATGACGGATGTTTTCTACATTTTCTCCGGTGATTAAAGCCTCTGACTTTGCAATAGCGTAAGCCTGTTCATTAATTTCCTGGCCGTAAGTACGGATAGTAGGTTTGTGTTTTGTTTTATCACAAACCTCATCTAAAATATAAGCCTTTGCCAGGTTTACCATTCCGCCTGTACCCATTGCCGGGTCGTATATGGTACGGATGATTCCCGGTTGGCAAAGTGTTTCCTTTTCCGTACTGAACACCACTTTTATCATTAATTCAATCACATCACGAGGGGTAAAATGTTCACCGGCAGTTTCATTGCTTTGCTCATTGGATATACGAATCAACTCTTCAAAAATGTAACCCATATTATGGTTGTCCACTTTATCCTGCCCCAGCGGAACCTTACATATAGCATCAATCATTTCATACAGCAATTTGTTTTTTACCAGCCGTGCTATCACTTTATTAAACTGAAAGTTTTCTATGATATCCCTTACTTCAGCATTGAAACCATTGATATAATTATTGAAATCAATCTCAATGGTTTTGGGATTTTCTTTCAGCGATTCCAGTGTATGTTTTGAAGTATTGTAAAACTGTAAGCCACCGGCTGCTTTGCGAAGAATCGGATTTAGTTTTTCTTCGCTTACTTTATCTTTAAAATTATTGTACGCCTCACGTACTTTTTTGTTCACCGGTTCCAGGATACAATCCAATCTTCTTATCACTACAAATGGCAAAAGCACATCGCCTATTTCATTTTTCTTAAAAACATTCCAGAGTACTTTGTCTGTAATTTGGAAGATGAAGCCTACATCCGGTTTATTATTACTCATTGGGTTTAATTAGTTGTTTTTGTTGTTAAGGCAAAGGAAAGGATTAATTGTGTAGTGGTAGTGCATAGTTAGGAAAATTTTCAAACATCGTTTAAAAGACGGTTTTTTATAGACTTATTTGGATTACAGCCTCCTAAAATAGCACCCCGGTAAACTAATGTACCTGCATGAATATGCTCTGACAAATCATTACAAACTATTTTCAATAGTGACAGGTCTTTATTCGCTACTTGATATTCTGATTCGCCTTGACTGTTGTTAAGTGAACTGAAATATGAATTAATTTGAATTTTATTTACAACATGCACTGTTATGCCGTCCTTAGCTTTGAAAACATAAAATCCATGTTCACAAGAAGAGTTGACATAATTCATTAATAAAATTCTTTCGTGAAGCAGTTCTGATTTAGTGAAAACTATTTCCACGTTGATTTCATAATTTCTCAAATTATTGATCTCCGTATTTAGTTCCCCAGCTAATCTATTTCGCCATCCTTCGTTTTGGTTATTGTCTTCAGAAATAATAGTAATATGATAGGGAATAGACAAAGTAGCGGGCAATAGTGCATCTAACATCCATATAACATTCATTTTACCTGAAGCAATATATTTTGCACCAACTCTTTCCGTAGATTGCAACAAATAATTATCAGATATAATCATAGAATTTGATGGTGGGAAATTGAAATTCAATAAAGTCTTCCAGCCTGTGTTTATTCCATCTTCAATTTCTTCATCCTTGAACAATTTCCGTTTAAAGCTACCAGTCAAAATATTGTCATTAATTGATTCACCACTCTGAACAATAACCCCATAAGATGATTGAATCGATGCTGCTTCTTCTTCAGAACAATTAAGGAAGAAAGCTGCACGGGGCTTTGCAGAAATCACAGAGTTATCTTCATATATTGTATCAAAATAATCTTTTAAAGCTATAGGACTTCTTCCCCCATTCGCCATAATAAATTCAAAAATTGGTGTACCCTGCTTTTCTTCATTAGCTAATTCTGAATCAGTTATATTCAAACAGACTTCCGAATGATTGCAAAGGATGTTGTACCAATTTGGGGTTTGGTCATTAAAAACAACAATGTTTTCAAATATGTCTTTTTCAGAGTAAATGGTGTACATCAGGCTTTCTTTTGGCGTTGAAGTTTTAATAACTCAAGCGTGCTGGCAGATGCTTCATCAAAAAATCCTTCCCCAAAGTTTTTATTAAAAACTCCATGCTCATTGTATTCCAAACGATAAGGCTGCTGCCCTTCTTCATTAGGAAAATAATATGCGCAGAAAGGGTTTTCATTAGGTTTTACCTCAAATTCATTCTGCGCAACTAAAACCTGTGATCTCCTTAACAGATACTCCGAATGTGTTTCAATAATAAAATTGATTTGAAATTCCTGGTTTAATGCCAGGAACATATCTGCCAATTTACTTTGTAATGCAGGGTGAAGATTGAGTTCAGGCTCCTCAATGATTACTGTGGCTGGTTGTTTAAAAAAACCTCGTTTATGTATAACTGACGCTAACCTTAATAATAAAAGCATTGCCTGAATTGACCCCATCCCTTTATCGGACAGATGAATCATTGTATCGTTTGAAGCAATTTTTATTTCGTATGCTTCTCCTCCATGTATAAAGACTTCAAAGGAAGCACCGACTTCAAATATTTTCATCCATTTTTCAACAAATTCAAAAGCCTTCTCACCAGGCAAAATCCGTAGTTGGTAAAATTCGTGAATAGCCTGTGCAAGAGCATTAGTTCTATCACGAATTAGGAATAGTGCAGATTGCTTTGAAGGATTAGCACCCAAGTAAATTAAAGAAGAAGACATAATATATTTATAAAATCCATCAAAAGATTCCTGAATCATGGCTGCATCTATTTTAAATGCCCGAAAATTTTCAAAACGTATTGATGATTCCTTACCATTTTGGATTTCCATAAATTCCCGGTCATGAATTTTAATAGAATCTGTAATTGTAAAATCAATAATTTCTTTCATATTCCAGTCGTTGATAAATGATTCATTTACTATGTGATATTCATTTTCAGATTCCTTTGCTGGTTTATTGTTTTCCAGTGTTTTTTTTCTTTTTTTGAGAGCATTTAATTCCGAAAATATTCCTACAAATTCTTTACTTGATACCTTAACGTTAAAGTCTTCACTTAACAGTTGCAAACGGTTTATTTCAGAATTGAGCAATTTTATAGATTCAATTCGGTTAGCCTCAAGCCCTGGGTCATCAACTTTTTCTTTGTAAATTGAAATTCTTTGATTGATTGGCTCAAACAGGAAGTTCAGATTCCGGTATGTATCAGTTATTAATAAAGTGTGAACATCAGCAAAAGTCTTGTCATCATCACCAGACATAACAATTTCTGCTGTATATTGATGAATATGGTAATCGAAGGCAATCCAATCCTCATTCGTCTTGTTATTTTTGGCCCGGCCAAAGGTCACAATGTTCGCATCTTCCAGGCTTAAATTTCCGAAAGAGAAAGTTGAGATATTTCCGGATTTAAAAAAATCATTTACCAGGAGTAAAGCCTTCTCTAATGTAGATTTACCCGAGTTGTTTCTACCTACTAAAAAAGTAATTCCTTTAAATTCAATCGGCTCGAACTTAATGAAACGTCTGAAATTTGTAAACCCTATTTTATTCATGATGCAAATTTTATTCTTTGATGTGCAGCCAATCTGCATTCTTATTTTTTATAATTATCACTAATTAAATCAGCTCGTTTCTTAATTCTGCTTCTCAATGATTTTGGTTCAACAACTTCCAACCCTTCACCATAAGAAAGTATTAATGATTCCAATTCATAATTAGGTATTAAATCGAGCGAAATAATATTGTATGATGATTGTTTCTCCTTAACTTTTTGCGAACCATGAATTGGTTTTGATTGGATATAGGGGTAAAGTGCTTTACCCACTTTGAGAATAATTTTTTCCTGAACCGCATCATTAGTCATACTTACCCCTACAATATCTTCGAAATATTCCTCAAAATTGATTTCAGTATTAGGAATATATTTTTTCTTGTTTTCCTGAACATTTACAATTCTATCTAAAGCAAGGTTAATAATATATTCACTTGCATCATTCTTTCCAAACACAAACCAACGATTATTAAACTGCTTTAAGAAATAAGGATGAAAAACAAAAGTTTGTTTATCCTCTTTTTTAAAACTGATGTAGTTTATCGTAATCGCTTTTTTATATAAAATAGCATTGTAAATCGGCGTAATAAATTCCAGGCCTTTTAAATAATTATTTTGATCGAACTCGATTATTTTGCTATTACTTTTTGAAAGGTCCAAACCAGAATCAAGCCTTGCAGAAATTTCATCTACCCATTCAAATTGAGGCATCCCTTTGAATCTTGATAAAGTCAATAATGCTTCCCTTAATTGATTTTCTTCTGTTTCATTTAATGGTTGGCTGTTTATAGAAAACGATTTTTCGGAATAGCGATAATAAACGCGATGTCCGTCTCTTAATCGTTCTAAAGGAACATTCCAGCCCTGCGAACTTTCCATGAATTTAATATCCTCAAAAATTTGTCTTTTCTGAATTCCAGTATCCGTACCAGTAAATTCGTAAATAGATTTATTGCATGCTTCTACAAGGTCTTCAATAAAATATCTTTTTCCGGGATTACGGAAACATTTATCCAAAGTCTGATACCTGATTACAGCGTGTTTGTTGGTGGACATTAATTGTTATTCTTAAGATTGAAACGGCGAAAAATCATTAGTTAATTTGTTAGTTTCAAGCATTAATTATTGAGTATTATTTTTGGCACAACAGAAAAAGATAATGCCAAATTTAACCAAAAAGAATCAAAGCAAATCGAAATGCAAGTTGCATCCTTTTATTATTTCGCTCCTCCCGAAAAAGTTATCAGATGTTCAAAATATTTCGCCACAGCCAATTTCTTGCACAACCGATTTTGGAGGTTGTTGCGATTAATAGTTTTGAAAAGATTTTTATCATATACGAAAGGCTATTCTAAAATTATTTTTAGCAATACAGTTGATTAGTAAATAATGGGTTAAGGTTTTAAACATATAATCTTCATTTCTGGAATACTAAATAAATTAGTAAATAATAAACTAAATATATTAGTTTTGCGTTTGCCTGGTTGAGGCATTTAACAAAACCTGATGTACCTCAATTGTAAAACATATTTCAGCTTCCGCTATGGCACTTTTTCAAGCAAAGAACTGGTAAAAGATGCTGTGGACAATGGTGTTACAGCCCTGGCATTAACCAATATCAACTCTACCTGTGATATATGGGATTTTGTAAAATATTGCCGGGAGGAGGGCATAAAACCCATTACTGGTGCAGAGGTTCGTAATGAAGGGCAATTATTATACATTTTAATAGCTGCCAACAACAAAGGGCTGTTATGGATTAATGAATTTCTTTCTCAACATTTTCAGGCAGATAAGCCTTTCCCAATTACAGCATTGGAAGAGCCTTTTTTTATAGATACATGGGATGGCTTTGTTATTTACCCTTTAGGCAGTAAAGAACCGGGGAAATTATTTGCCAATGAAAAAATTGGTGTGCTGCCCTCTGAAGTAAATAAATTATTCGGCATTGATTTAAAAACTACGGCTGATAAATGGATCATCCGGCAGCCGGTTACCTTTCAAAATAAAACTTACTTCAATGTTCATCGCTTGCTGAGAGCCATTGATAAAAATGTATTACTCTCCAAATTATCAAAAGCCGATGAATGCAACCCGGATGAATATTTTGTGCCCCCGGATAAATTGCTGGATGCCTTCAGGCAATATCCTTTTATTGTTACCAATACGTACAAATTGATTGACAGTTGTAATATTGAAATGGATTTTAAAACAGATAAAAACAAAAAGATATTCAGCAGTACAAAGGAAGATGACAGGATATTACTACAGAAATTAACCGCTGATGGTTTTGCCTTCCGCTATGGAAAAAATAAAATTGCAGCCGAAAGAGTAACGAAGGAATTAAAGATTATTGATGAATTAGGATTTAATGCTTACTTCCTTATTACCTGGGACATTATTCGCTATGCTCAATCGAGAGGCTTTTATCATGTAGGCCGTGGCAGCGGCGCCAACTCCATTGTGGCGTATTGCTTACAAATAACAGATGTGGACCCGATAGAACTGGATCTGTATTTTGAACGTTTTTTGAATCCTCACCGTACTTCGCCACCAGACTTTGATATTGATTTTAGCTGGCTCGACAGGGATGAAGTGATTGACTATGTTTTTAAACGCTACGGTAAAAAGCAAGTGGCTTTGTTAGGTATGTATTCCACTTTTCAATACCGGGCTGTGGTAAGGGAATTGGGCAAAGTTTTTGGATTGCCGAAAGAAGAAATAGACCAGTTGGCCGCAGGTGGCAATCCTGATGATAAAATACAGCAGCAGATTTTGCACTATGGAAAACTGATAGAAAATTTTCCCAATCATTTGTCGATTCATCCCGGCGGCATGTTGATTTCGGAAGAAAGTATTTATCAATATGCAACCGTATTTATGCCACCAAAAGGTTTTCCTACGGTGCAGATGGATATGTTTGTTGCAGAAAATGTGGGCTTGTATAAACTGGACATTTTAAGCCAGCGTGGGCTTGGCCACATCAAAGAAAGTTTACGCCTGATAAAGGAAAACCAGGGAGTGGATGTAAACATCCACGATTTCAAGAAATTTAAAAATGATGCAAGAGTAAGGGAACAAATAAGAACTGTACAAACAATAGGTTGCTTTTATATAGAATCTCCGGCAATGCGGCAATTGCTGCTGAAATTAAAATGCAGTGATTATATCACTTTAGTTGCGGCAAGTTCTATCATTCGTCCGGGAGTGGCCAGTAGCGGAATGATGCGAGCCTATATTGAACGTTACCATGATCCTGAAAATATTGATTATATCCATCCTATAATGAAAGAGTTATTGCAGGAAACCTTTGGCGTAATGGTATTCCAGGAAGATGTGATTAAAGTTGCCCACCATTTTGCCGGATTGGACATGGGTGAGGCGGATATTTTACGCAGAGCCATGAGTGGTAAATACCGTGGCGACCAGGAAATGTTGCGGATTAAAGACAAATGGTTTTTGAATTGCAAAGAAAGAAATTATCCCGATGCTATTACCGCTGAAGTATGGCGGCAGATTGAAAGTTTTGGGGGTTATAGTTTTTCCAAAGCACACTCTGCTTCCTTTGCGGTGGAGAGTTACCAGAGCCTTTATCTGAAAACGTATTATCCAAAAGAATTTATGGTTGCTGTGATCAACAACTTTGGAGGTTTTTACAGTACGGAATTATATTTCTCAGAACTGCGGAAAACTGGAGCTACGATCCATCTTCCTGATGTGAATGAAAGTGAATATCTAACCACGATAAAAGGCAATGATGTATATACGGGTTTTGTTCACATCAAATCGCTTCAACAGGAAATGTCGGAGAAGATAATTACCGAAAGAAAAAGAACAGGGAGTTATTTTCATTTACAGGATTTTATTGAGCGTACTGATATTACCAAAGAGCAACTGAATATGCTGATCAGTATAGGCGCTTTGCGGTTTACCGGAAAGTCAAAAAAGAAATTATTGTGGGAAGCCAATTTTTTGCAGAAAAAAAATAAGGTTCATGCGGGTGCTGGTCAGCCCATGTTTGAAGAAGAGCCGATTCATTTTGCATTGCCCGAATTGCCGGATAATCGGATAGATGATCTGTATGATGAAACTGAATTGCTGGATTTCCCGATGTGCAATCCATTTGAGATGGTGAATGATAACGGTCATGGCTATACGCTGGCAAAAGACCTTGGTAATAATTGTGGCAAAGTAGTTACGGCCCTTGGTTATTTTATAGACCATAAAAGTGTGACTACAGTAAGAGGAGAAAGAATGGCTTTTTGTACTTTTCTGGATGTCAATTTGGACTGGATAGATACCGTGCATTTTCCTGATTCACTAAGATATTATGGAATTAAGGGCAGAGGCTTTTATAAAATAACCGGGAAAGTGGTATCAGATTTGGCGTGTTTAGTATTGAGGTAAACAAGATGGAGAAGGTGGGATATAAAGAGAGAAAGTATGCGGATTTATAGCTCTCTAACCCCCAAGGGAAAACAATAAAATTGAAGAATTATACATTTTTGGTTATAAGGAATTAATAAAGGTTTTCGAATTATGCTATTAAGGAATCAACGACATATTGCACATTTGGATTTGGACTCATTTTATGTTTCGGTGGAACAATTGCGCAATCCGAAGTTGATTGGGAAACCAGTCTTGATTGGCGGATCCGGTGATCGCGGCGTGGTGGCGTCATGCAGTTATGAAGCCCGAAAGTTTGGTATTCACAGTGCGATGCCAATGAAAGTCGCGCGACGACTATGTTCTCATGCAATTATAGTGCGCGGAGATATGGAACAATACAGTAAATATTCGGGATTAGTAACCGACATTATAAAAGATACAGTACCACTTTTTGAAAAATCCTCTATTGATGAATTCTATGTAGATATGACCGGCATGGATAAATATTTTGGTTGTTTAAAATTTACCAATGAATTAAAAAGAAAGGTTGTAAAGGAAAGCGGGCTGCCCATTTCGTATGGACTTGCCAGCAATAAACTGATTGGAAAAGTAGCCACCAATGAGGTAAAACCGAATGGACAAATTGAAATTCCTTTTGGTAACGAGAAATCTTTTTTGGCTCCATTGAGCATTGCAAAAATACCGGGCATTGGAAAGCAAACCGCTATTTTGCTTTTAAAAATGGGTGTAGAAACCGTAAAAGTATTAAGTGATATTCCTGTAGAAATGATGCAAAATCTCTTAGGGAAAAATGGATCAGAACTTTGGCGACGCGCCAATGGTATTGATGATACGCCGGTGGTTCCTTTTCACGAGCAAAAATCTATCTCTACCGAAAACACTTTTGGTCAGGATACTATTGACATGAATTTTATGCGCGCTGAAATGATTCGGATGACGGAACGGATTGCTTTTGAATTGCGAAAGCAAAATAAACTGACCGGTTGTGTTACGGTTAAGCTTAGGTATTCCAATTTCGAAACATTTACCAAACAGCAATCCATCTCTTATACCAATGCGGATCATGTTTTATTTAAGACTGCAAAAGAATTATTTGAAAGATTATATGACCGGCGAATGCTGATCAGGATGCTTGGTATTAGGTTTACGAATTTAATTCCCGGGAATTATCAGATTCATTTATTTGAAGACACGCAGGAAATGATAAAGTTGTACCAGGCTATTGATAGCGTGAAGAAGAGGTTTGGGGAAGGGATGGTGGTGAAGGCGGGTGGGATATAAACTTGTCAAATCAAATCGTTTCCTATATTTGACATTCACAAAAATACCTGAGATTCCCTTATTTGAAAATTTCAAAGGAATGTTTTAGGAAGAATGAAATGTATATTTGAAGGGATTTGAAGAAAACGGCTATAGTGGTTTGTAGATTACTATATAGTGGTTGGCACAGTATTGAACTAAGTTAAAATAAAGATTACAAATACTACTCACTTTATAATTTATAATGGCAGTTACAGATTTTGAGAAGAATATTAAATCACTAAATTTTTCTTTTAAAAAGATAAAAGATGAACCCGGTATTTTATTAACTGAAAACTACAAGAAAAATATAAAAATATCTCCCCAAGAATTATTTGCTTTAGAAACAGCAAAAGAAAAGTTTGAAGCTGATGCTGTTTATTTTCGCTATTTTAATGATGGAAGAGGCGCCATCCCCCAAATATATATTTATGACAATACAGGGAATCATTTAACAGCAGAAGAGAAAAAAAATATTCATATCAAAGTTTGGAGTGGCTGCCAGGTTCCTATGTTTATTATAATTGAAAAAGCAGAGGTAAAGGTTTTTGATGCAAGAGAAAAAGTAAAGCAGCATATTGAAAACCATGCTTTTGAAACTATAAAACTTACAGGATCAGTTATTGAACAGTTTGCTGGAAAAAGTTTTGATGATGGCCTATTTTGGGAAGAAGAAACTACAGAAAACAAATTCCAGTTTGCAACATCTGCATACAGAGATTTAATTAGTGGCCTGAAAAATGTCTATATTGATTTTCAAAAAACTTCAGATTTAAATGCTCATGTAGCTCTTAAATTATTAGTGCAATGTCTACTTATCAAATACCTAGAAGAAAGGGACGAACAAAGTGAAACCGGTTATTTTGCTAAAACATATTTTAAAAGAAATTTTAGTTGTAATAATTTTTGTGCCGTTATACGATCTGGAAAATTGCTTAATTTATTAGATAAATTAGCAGAGGATTTTAACGGCAGAATATTTGAGTGGGATAAAAAGAATGAGAAAGATCAACGTAAAGCCGTTAGTCAATCTAAAGTACAAAAATTGGCTGATTACCTGGATGGGAATATTCAAAATGATCAATTTGTTCTCTGGCGTCTATATTCCTTTTCCAGTCTACCGGTTGAACTTATAAGCTCCGTTTATGAAGAGTTGCTTACAAATAGTAAAGATATTGTTTACACACCTGAGATGATTGTAAGTACATTGGTTGATGAATGTATGCCATTGAAAAGCCCTAAGCAGAACTTTAAACTAATTGACGTCAGTTGCGGTTCTGGTATCTTTTTGGTAAAAGCATACAAAAGAATTATTCAATGGTGGAGATATGAGCAATGGAAAGATACCGGCAATCTAGTTAAGCCATCCTTGACTACCTTGAAACAATTGCTAACTTATAGTATATATGGAAGAGATGTTGAAGGAGATGCCATCAGTTTAACAGTTTTTAGTCTTTCTTTAGCTTTATTAGACGAAGTGGATTTAGATCCACCAACATGGCAAAAATTAAAATTTCCTGACCTGAGTGCTAACAATATTGTAGAATATGATTTTTTTAAATTTTTAACTAATCATCCACCTCATGATTTTGATTTAGTAATTGGTAATCCACCTTTTAATCCTCCCAGAAAAGATGAAAAAGAACAATCAAAAGGAGAATATTTTGGAAATCTTAAAAAAAAATATGGTTATAATAGCGAGATAAAAATACCTTATAATAATCCAGCATTACATTTTTTAGTCCAGGCTATGAAATTACTGAAACAAGACGCATTATTGTGCCTTATACAACCTTCTGGACCATTAATGTACCAAAGTGATCAAGATTTTAAAACAACTTTTTTTTCCCAATATAACCTACTTCAAATTATTGACTTTACAAAACTTTCTGATGTTTTGTGGGGTAAAAAAAACATTGCAACCGCCGCTATATTCTTGCAAAATGCACCGCCTGATAATGAAAGTGTAGTTCATGTTGTTGCTAACCGTACATTTTCAAATCTAAATAAACTTTTTTTAGAGTTAGACTATTATGACTTTCATACAATTAATAAGAAAGATACTTATTCAAATTCAAACATTTGGAAAATCAATCTCATGGGTGGAGGAAGAATCGGTCAGATAATTGAGAGATTAAAAAACTTACGGACATTAAACTCCTTTCTAAATGAAAAGAAAAAAGAAGGATGGGTTCATGGAGACGGTTTCAAAGTAGAAGGGAAAGAAAGATTCCCGTCCTCCAACATTACAGGAAAAGATTTCTTACCAACCGCAGCTTTTAGGGAGGATGGTATAGACTGGACATTGGTAAAGCCCTCACTCGAAACTAATTTTGAACGTCCCAGAAATGCCAAAATTTATACACCTCCACATATATTACTTAAACCTATAGTCGGTAAAAATAGTATTCCAGTCCACTATTCAAATCGTTACTTAGTTTTTAAATCAAAAATAGTTGGTATACATGCGCCTTTAAATCAAGAGAATCAATTAAAGATATTATATAATTATTTCTTAGAAAATTCAGATATTCTTAGATTTTATATTGCGTGTACAAGTAGTCAGCAGATGGTAAACAGAGCTACTGCTAGCTTAAATGAGGATTTAATGAATCTGCCATATCCTGAAAATTTATCAGATTTGATTGTATCGAAAGCCGAAAAAATTATTATTGATGATGTCCTAAAGTATCTTCTTTCAAATTGGAATGAACTTTTAAAAATAACAACTCTCCCTCTAATCGAAAATTTTTCAAAAACATTCTGCCAAACATTAAACATTGTATACAAAGAGGGAAATACTATATTCCGATTATTTAAAATATTAGATGCCGGCAAATATTTTGCCTTACATTTTGAATATACTGATAATACCTATAAACCTATTTCAGAACAAACCTCCGATTTGGAATATTACATTAAACAAATTATTCCAACAGAAAAAAACAAGTCAATAAGTACACATACCCAACGGATACTTAAGGTGTATGGTAAAAACACTATTATAATTGCAAAGCCTAAACAGATGCGTTATTGGCTACAATCTATTGCTTTACGAGATGCAGATGAAATATTTTCAGATTATATAAAAGCTCGTTATTATTAATGCTACGAGATTATTTCAATACATATAGCCCACCGACTTATGACGATCTAAGTGTAGATAAAAATCATGAAGTAAATATAATTTTAGATTTTATAGATAAGAATATCCCTGGATTTCATTCTTTTTTTAGTACTCATAAGGATTCAGATAAGGAAAATAGGATTAGTGATTTTCTAGTTTACTATCTTAACGTCTGTCTCTGTGATAATAAAGCAGAAGGATTTCCACCTTTTAATTTTGGCAAAAACCCAACACAAGCTATATCAGGAAAAGAGACAGATATTGGTGTTGTTGTACTTACCAAAAATGCAAAGCCATTAACAGTTATTGAATTTGAATCGAAGCGGTTTTCTAGTTCTTCTAATAATAAGGAATATGTTTGCGGGGAAAGGGGTGGAATTGAACGTTTTAAAAGAGGGTTGCATGCATCACATCTTACTATTTGTGGTATGTTCGCTTATGTGCAAAAGAGTACTTCATTAGAATGGATTCAAAAAATAAACAATTGGATTTCAGAATTGTCGCGATGTAATCAGGATTCTTCGATTGACTGGAAAAACGAAAATGAAAAATTAATTAAATTAAAAGAGTTTTCAGAAATTCAGAAATGGACTTCAAATAATTCAAGATTAGATATGAGAGATATAAAAATATATCACTATTTTATTAATCTAAACTAATATAACTGACCTAATTAGAAATTAATATTTTGAAGATAATTAAATGCAATCATGTCAAATTTAAATCTAACATTAACGGAGACGAATGTTCACACAGAGGTTTTGCGAATATTACAAATATTTAAGAATAAACTACTTCCAATTCCGGCAAATCTTCATAAACATATGGCGCAGCCGGCTCTAATGCACTCCTAAAATCTTTAGAAATGGTACAAGCTTCCATTTGCTGCGTGGGAAACTGATACCGGGCAATTTCAGTAATTCTTTCTTCATCAAGCTCTCCAAAAAGCCATTCCCAGGCAAGATCTTCTGTAAGGATAGTAGGCATTCTTTTTTTGCTGTTATGGATCTGTTCCATTATTTTATTGGCAGCGGTCGTTACTATGCTGAATGTCTCTACGTACTCTCCGGTTTCTATATCTTTCCATGGTTGCCAGATACCAGCGATATAAAAATATTCGCAGTGTTTCACTCCAATATGATAAGGATATTTTATTGCAGTTTTTAACGGCTTTCCGGTCTTTTTACCAATAGGAAATACATGGCGCCATTCATAAAATCCAGTTGATAGAACCAGGCATCTTCTACTTAAAGCTGCTTCTCTATACATCTTTTTTGGAAGCAGCATTTCTTCACTCATGGCATTCAGGGTTAAAATAGGTTGTTGCCATTGGCCATCCGTTTTTTTGTATCCATTACGAAACTTTTCTGCCTGTTCTCTGTTCCTGATGTAACCGGGCAAAAATCCCCATTCCATTTCTACAATTTCAAAATCTTCTTCTCCCTCAATTCTTTTCAATACAGCACTCTTTCTATAATCAAATCCAATCAGAAGATCCTTATTCAAAAATGAATATTTGGCAATTATCTTTTCAAGATTTTTAAGCCTGATAAATTCACTGTGGGTAACTTTTTGTCCGTTATAATAGCACATATCAAAGTTGATTATTTGGTTATCAAATTAATAAAACTACCAAGACTAATTCCAACTAATAATATAAGTGCAATAAAGATTGTCATTCTTGCTTTTACAATTTTATCAGAGGTAATTTCTGGTACTTCAAAAAAAATACGATATTCTGATGTTATGCGTTTCAATTAATTCATTTTTGTGTTTCAAAATATTGTTCAATTAATGCCCCTATTTCTTTTGCTTCTCTTTGCCTGCCTTCAGGTATGGATGTCCACCAGTGGTCAGCATTATCGGTGAGTGCTCTGGTAATAACTAACGGGTTTCGTTTATCTGAAAAAACAATCCTGTAAATAGTCTGATTAGATACCAAATGCCGTTGTACTCTAATCATTCCATCCTTGAAATTCAATTCAAATATATCTTCGCTAATTTCCATACCATGAATTTAGTAATTTAATGTAACTTTTAAACGATAATATAGAAGTTTCAATATTTGATTTCACCTTCCTGCTTAAAAGCGCTAAACTAAATGCTATCTTCCAAAAAATAGGAGTACATAAATACCCATAAATAAGAGTTGTTATTTAGTAAATAGCCAAAGTAATTCCGAAGAAATCAGTAAAAATAATGGCCTAATTAAAACTAAATTTTTCAGTATAATTATTTTAAAATTGTATCATTTTCTTTCGCCTCAATTGCAGATTTTAGTAATCTTAAAATACTCTTTTCATTAACTAATTTTGCCGCTTCAATATCATACCAGTTGCCTTCTTTTGTCCTGTATAATTTGCAGGAAAATTGCCCGTTATTTTCATCTTTTTTTGTAAAATTATATTCCTGTAAATCAGCAATAATATTGCCCAGTGCATTGGTCAGTTCGTAGGGGTTGATTGTGTAATAAAACTGGCTGCTATCTTCTAAAGTAATTTGATTGCTGAAAAGGTTAGTAAGGGCATCTCTCATATCACAATAATAATTGAATCTCTAAAAGCTGCAAAACAAATTTATTCACATGGCTCAATTTTAATCTCTCATAATTGTAATTGGTATAAAATTTGTCTTATATCTTTTGGTAGATTGATAGCGAAAATGAATTTGTGGAAAGAGAAAAAATCTATGTAAGTAATTTTATTAAATAGCCTCCTGGCTTTTTCTTTTGTAATGTTTCAAAGCATCTCTGAAACATATCCTCACAAATTCTTCAAGCATTAATCTTTATCAAGGAGTAATGTGCCGGGTCTTGCACATGGCAAGATGTACAAACGTGGCCACGTTTGAAATCTTGCCCCTTCACTCCGGAGTCGTACGGGGATTGTAAAAGACGAT
>JGI20206J14855_1000163_pt1 | contig 24984 bp, 19 predicted proteins | sample NGESurdeep092012_6_FD_14855 | JGI IMG/M metagenome (IMG submission 14855) | reverse complement strand
CACTGCGCGGCCAGAGGTGCTGGGCGCGAACGGCGGATAGCGTCACGGCATAATATAGCAGGCGCGCCTGGAGATAGATCCAGAACAGCAACCCCAGGGCGATGGCGAAATAACTATACAGGGCGTCAAGCCGTTTGAGCTCGGTCCTTAGCAGGTAGCCGCCCAGGGCTTGCAAGATTATCAAACCGATGGCGGCGGCCAGCGCGCCGGACCTGGTGTCCCTGATAGGCACGTGCCGGGGCAGGCAGGTGTTGAGCAAGAAAGTAAACAGCCAAAAAAGTATGAATAAGTTGACGGCTACCGAAAGCAGCCGGAAGGCCGGGCCATGGCCGGCCGCGGCCGCCAAGCCGGTACTGATAGAAGCGATCACGAAGCCGGCGCCGCCGACCAGAACGATGGCCAGGCTATTGGGAATCGTCCTAGGGAAAGTCAGGCGCTGGTTCTTGGGGACCCGCCATATATGCTGCACGCCGCGCCGGAAAGCGTCGGCCACGCCGCGCGTGCCATAGATGGTGAAGACGATGCCTATGACCAGCGCCCAGCCGTTTTTGTGCAAAGTATTGATATGGTCAGCCAGCTGGTTGCCGAGCACCGGGAAGTAGGTGGTCGTGCTATGAATGACGTCATTGTGCAGCCAAGGATGGTTGCCGGCCAGAACGCTGGTCACCGTCGTCAGGACCAAGAGCACCGGGAACAGGGACAGGAAGCCGTAATAGGTCAGGAGCGCCGCCTGGCGGCCGGATTCGTCCTCGCCGTATTTCTTAATGACAGCGTAGGCCAGGGCCGACCAGCCGTGCCGCTGCTGCCAGCTGTCCAGTTTGTTAATAGCGGTGTTGAGAATTTTCATTTCGCGGGTTTAGCGGCTTATCGCCTTATTACAGCATACCCGCCCCTCTTTGACCAAGCGCCAGTGAAAAAATTTACAGCAATATTTAAGCCGTAAGCCCGATAATTGCTAACACAATAATAAAGATAAAGGAGTTTAGCTTATGTCCAGCGAAGAAGCCGAAGCCTTAATGGAACGATTCGATAAATGGGATACCAAACACGCTAAGCATGATTTCATCCACCGCATGGAGCGCAAACTAAGCCGCAAGGAAAAGCTCGGCAAGCAATAAGCTGGCCGGGCGCGTCCGCCGCCGATGACAGAACGGATGTTCAGGACGCCTAGAAACGAATGTGGCGCATCAGGGAGTCAACGGCGTCGGCGTGGTATTCTTCAAAAGGTAGGTAGTCTGACAGGATGGTCAGGATTTTCTCCTCGTCGTCAGGTGCGAAATAGATCGTTAGGGGGACGCCGAAGCGTTTGAGCGGCATCAAAACAATCCCCGCGAAAGCGTCTTCGGGAGCTACCGTGAATGACCTGAACTCATCATAACTATGGTACTTGCCGCCGATGCCGATGCCGTGCTGGTCAAGCCGGTACTCGCGCTGTCTGGGCTGGTGAGTGCCGTAAATACCGAGCAAAATCCCGGCAATTATTACTACGCTAACCGATATTAAGTCCCGGGCGATAATGAAAGTCAGGATCGCTACCAAAACCGTAGCGCCGGCCAGCTTCAAGTACCAGTTGGAAGATTTCTCCCGGGCTACGAACTCCGAAGCCGTCCAGGTGACGGTATCATTATCGTTTTCATTGGGCAGGGGCCCCAGTTCCAGCCTTGGCAACGATTCTTCGTCTGCCGGCTCCGACTGCGAAACGGGTCGCGCGGCCGGGGGCTGCTGTTGCGGAGGGGGGGACGCAGGAACCAGTGGTTTCGGCGGCGCGGGAGCGGCCGGGGCTAACGGCGGCGGGGTTGGCGCGGCGGCCGGGGGTTGGACGGGCTGGGCCGGCCCGGAGACGCTTGGCGCGACTACCGTTCCCGGTTGCGGCGTCGTGCCTTTGCCGGCATCGGCCGAACCGGGTATATTGTCAGTTTCTGCCATAAGCGTTATTGTACCGCAGTGCCGATGGCAGAACAAAGCCGACCCCTGAAACCCGGGCCCAGCCGTTTTGATAAATCTTCGCCCGCTGCTATAATCACCTCTGTTAGCGGATCTCGGTCAAAACTGCCTGGTTTTGTTCGGCACACCGTTAAGGAAGGGTGTCCGAGCGGTTTAAGGAACTGGTCTTGAAAACCAGCGTGCCAGCAATGGTACCGTGGGTTCGAATCCCACCCCTTCCGCCAGAGTTTCGAGGTTCGTCCCTTTCACCCCACCAAATGTGTGAAGTTCGAACCGGAATGTTCGTTAACAGATAGAAAATAAGCTATAATACGTCGGCCTGGAGAGGTACCCAAGTGGCTCAAGGGGACGGTTTGCTAAATCGTTAGGGGGGAGCAATCTCCCGCGAGGGTTCGAATCCCTCTCTCTCCGCCAAGATTATAGCTTTGCTTTTATTCCTTGTCGATGACGAAATTATCGGACGAGCTTATACGGCCGTAGACCGGATAGATACGCGTTACGTATTGCGCGTAGCCGCCGTAATATAAGAATGAAAAAACTACCAGCAGGACCAGGGCCCACTTAATGATTAACTGCGGCGTTTGTTTGCTCGCCAGCGCGTATTGCGCGCCCAGGCCCAACAGCGCGTAGAAATATATGAGCACCGGAACCAGGTACCGCCCGTCAACCGCTACGGGCTGGCCTAGCTGCAAGTAATCATGGTAGTTTCTCCCCCATATAGCGAGCGCGTAAAACAGGCTTATGGCTATTATGGCCAGCAGGTTTTTATGCCCTTTGAGAACTTTTTTGAAATTTACGGCCATACAAACGAACGCCACGGTCAAAAGGATGACCACGATCAGGCAAAAAGTCGGCGACAGGTAATATGGCCCTGCCAGCGGCAATATCGCGCCGAAAATACCAAAGCCGTTAATCGCTAACCAGTAGACGCCGTAGCCGAGCACGTTCATGGTGTCGGTTGCCGGGTGCGCTTTCTCCTGCTGCTGGGCGTTATAGTCACTGTCCCAAGCGTAATAATGCTTGCAGTCCCGAATGTTCAACACCTGGCTGCATTGCGGCGCCGGGTTGTGGTATTTCACCAAATTCACCCCGTAAAGCCTGACGAATAAGAAACTGCTGACGAGGCCCGCGACGAGCAATAATAGCTTCGAAGTTTTGGCGATGCCGGCGAAACTTTTTCGGGCGACCGACAGCCGGCTCGACTTCTTAGGCGGCCGGTAAAAAGCCAATTTGCAAGCCACCAGCACCGTAATACCGGCGAATACCGGCAGGAAAGCGAACTTCACCAAACTTGAAAACAGGCATAGGCATAACAGTGTCAGCAGGCTTTGCGCGTCAAAGATTTTCCGGTCAAGCTTGCGGGCAAAAGCGGCCGTCTCGTAGAGGCACAGGGTGACTGCCAGAATTAATAAATTGTCATAGTTGATCTGGGCCGACAGGGCCGTTACGACCGGTGTTAGCGCGAAAACCAAGACCACGATGTTAGTTAGGGCGCCGGATAAATTTAAGAGCCGCAAGAGCCGCCGCATGACGATCAAACTGGCCACGGCGAAAGCGATATTAACGAAACGCAGGCCGACAGCTTGCACCTCAAGGCTATTGGTAAATAAAGCTACTAACCGGTAGGGGAAGCTCAGTAGGTAGTGGTAGAGGAATGACGGGTTTTGGACGATGGCCCCGAGACCGTAAGTGCTGCCGGCCTGGGAGGTAACTATCGGGTTGAGCCGGTGGCTGAAAAATTTTATCAGGCTGAAATGGTAAGACTCGTCAAAGGCCATCGGGAAACGGCTCGTCAGCGACAAGTAGCCGGTTTCGGCCACGAAAACCAGCAAGGTGAATACAAATGTCCACTGCGAGCTAAGCAGTTTGGCGACTTTTCGTGTTTGATCTTCCATAAAGTCCATTAAAGCATTACTTACGCCAATAAGGGCAGTCAAGCTTAAGGTTGGGCGAAAACAACCGCGTCGACCCGGGCGGCGCCAGCGGCCCGGATAACCGCGGCCGCGGCCTCGAGGGTGGAGCCGGTAGTCACGACGTCATCTACCAGCACGACGTGGCGGCCTTTGACGGCTTGCGGCTTAGTCACGCGGAAAGCTGCCGATAGCTGGGTTAAGCGTTCCCGCCGGGTTAAGCCGTGTTGGTGCGTCTGGCCCAGGCGCGCCAGGCAATCGCGGTAGGGCAGGCGGGTTTGCCTGGCCAGCTCGCGGGCCAGCAGCTTGGCCTGGTCGTAGCCGCGGCGGCGGGCCCGGCTGGTCGCCGTCGGCACCGGTATGATTATTGTCACGGCATCGCCTTTGACCATGGGAGCCAGGTGGGCAGCCATAATCCGGGCGGCCGCCCGAGTGCCGGATAATTTCAGTTTCCAAATCAGTTTCTTGGCGCTGCCGGTATAGGCGGTGCCGGCTTTCACGCTCGTCAGCCGGCTGGCGGAACGGCAGGCCGCGCAAGTTAGCCAGGCCGGCGAACTTTCGCGGCAGCGATAACAGCGTTCCGCTATGGTGTTCAGCTGGCCGGCGCAGCCGGCGCATAATAATTGGCCCTCCGTGCCGCAGGCCAGGCAATCATAGGGCGCGATTTTACTGATAAGAGTGTCAAAAAGGCTCATGTTGTGTTTAATGTGTTGTAAATATGTGTCTGGCACGTTGCGCAGGCTTTACCGCCTAAGCTATACTGCTACTAACACAAAAACGCAAGGTTTTTAATCTTTCTCGATTCCCCAAGCTTTAGCGGGGTGACAGACAGCCGATACGGCAATTAATTTAGTGGAGGGTAACACTACCATGGCGCGACGTAACCGCGACGACGATCTCCTGCTCGAAGAAGACGAACTAACGGCAGCCTTTTTGGGTGATGACACGGCCGAGCCAACTGGCGCCGTGGCCGAACCGGCCGGTTCGCCAATAGCAGAGGATGAATGGGACGAAGATGACACGGTACCGGGCCAGCTGGCAGTTGACGTTTATGAAACACGCGAAAAGCTAGTCGTCAAAGCCCGCACCGCCGGCGTTAACAAGAATGAACTCGACGTTAGCATTTCTGACAACCAGCTGACAATCCGGGGCACCCTGAGTTCCGGCAGCGAAGACGGCGTAGAGAACTACTTCTTGCAGGAATGCTACTGGGGCGAATTCAGCCGCACCATCGCCTTGCCGGTACCGGTCAAGGAAGAAGAAATCGAAGCCGTCCTAAAAGACGGGGTCCTGACCATCAGCTTCGGCAAAGTCCAGCAGGACACGGTCAAGAAAATCCAAGTCTTATAGAATAGAACTTGGTTACGAAAAAACTTCCCTTAACTTAAGCAACTTAAGCGGGAAGTTTTTTCATGTAGCGGAAGCTCTTACTACTACTGCGGAGCGGTGACGTTAGTCTGGATGCTGTTAGTCTGCCCCAGTACGAAGTGGACAATAAGCTGTGCCAGCGCCACGATGACCAATCCGACGATAGCGTAGATCAAGCTGTTCTTGGCGTTGCCGACCCGGCCGCTGTCGCCGCCGGAAGTAATGTAGCGGAAGCCGCCGTAGATGATCATCACCACGGCCACGACACCGACAATTATCGAGAAGACGTTCACCAGGCCTTTGGCGGCGGTACCGATCGTATTGCCATTAACACTGCTTGACGAACAGTTAACGGCGTTGTTGTCGGTGCTGCTTGTGCCAGTTGCCTGATTAACTCCGTTTGCGATGCCCGAACTGACCTGGTTACAAGCAACTGGACCCGTGGCGGCTGCTGGTGCGGCTGCTGGTGCTCCTGCTGCGGATGCCGCTGCGGTTGACACCATCACTGGCAAAGCCAGCATTATGGTTCCGGCGGCCATGTACATATAAGTTTTGATCTTTTGAATCATTTATCTATACCTTTCTTTAAGTCTACTTAACTTATACTACAAGGCTTTAGCGGAATCAAGTCGCCGGGCCAGGAAGGCTACGGCGCCGGTTTGCACGCCGCGTCCTTGCTGCCGGCCGGGCAGGCGGCGACGGTCGACTGGGCAAGCACGAAGTGGACCAGAAGCTGTGCCAAAGCGGCGACCAGCAGTCCGACCAAAGCGTAGATCAAGCTGTTCTTAGCGTTGGCGACCTTGCTGGCTTCGCCGCCGGAGGTGATGTATTTGAATCCGCTTAATATGATCATCATGACGGCGGCCACGCCGACCACGAGGCTCAAGATATTCACTCCGGCCGAGATAGCGCTAGCGACACCGCTGTCATCGCAGTTGCCGCCGGTTTCGCCTATGCCGTTCAATACCTGGGTCTTAGGCGTCGAGGCAGTGCCGCAACCGGCCGCGTAGGCGGCTCCCGTCAGGGCTGCCCCCGGCACTATGGCAAGCAGCAGTACCGCCATCATGTTTAAGATAATCCGTTTCATGGTCTCTCCTTCACACTTTCTTCAATACGAATAATATTAACGTGCGGGCCAGAACTATAACAGCCAGGCCGATCAAGGCGCTGCTGAGGCTGCGCCTGGCATTCTCAACGTCGGTGTCGGTGCGCGAGCCGGTGCTGACATCACTGCCCGAAGTGATGAAGCGCAAGGCACTGATAATTACCAAGAGGATAGCGGCGGCGCCGCCGGCGTAGGCTACGATATTAGTAATTTTGGCTAACAGGCCGTCAGAGCCGCCTATAGGGTCAACGGCCTTACCGGTCGCGGGGTCGGTCGCCGGCTGGCCCTTGCAGACCGCGGAACTGGAGTTAGTGGCGCTGGTACAATCCACGCCGCCGAATATATCATAAGCCGTTGCCGGTCGCGGCGCCGCGAACAGACACAAGACGAGCAGGGCTACGGCCGGTAATAATCGCCTTATCATAACCGGTTGACTCCGAAAGCTACTATCGCCTCGGCCGATATGGCCACGATTAGGCCGACCAGCGCGTAAATAATACCGTTCCTGGCCCTGGTCGTTTTCTCGGGATCGCCGGCCGAAGTTATGTAACGCAGCCCCGAGACCGTTATGATGAGCAGCGCCAGAGCGCCGATTATACCGAAGACTACGCCCAGAATGGTTTGCAGGGCGGCCACGCTGGTTAGGCTGCCGGGGCTAGGGTTGGCCGCCGTCGGCGCGCCCGGCAAATTACCCGGGCTTACCGATTCTGCCAAGATCCGAAAAATAATTCCCATCTTAACCTCCTAACTGGCTGCCCACGAAGCCTACAAAAGCCGCCGCCGCTATGGCGATAGCCGTGCCGATCAAGGCGTTAATAATCGTTGATTGAGCCTGGGCCGTCTGTTCGGCATTACCCTGGCTGGTTATGTATCTCACGGCCCCTATGACGACGAAGGCTATGGCTACGATTCCGGCTATCCGCAACAAGTCATCGATGACGGCCAGCATCACCAGCGGCACGTCGCTGGCCTGGCTAGAGCTTGGCAGGAAGTTGAAATTAACCAAGTCGCAGCCGCTGAAATCCCCGGGCGGCAGGTAGTGGTACCAGGGGTGCAAGCCGAAGAAGTCACCGGACTTGTCACAAGTATCGGTCGCCGCGATTGATAGTAGTGTGCTTAACATCGGTTTCTCATCTGTTAAATGCCCCTCCCGGTATCAAGAATTGCAGGAAGCCGTAAAGGAAGAAATAAGCTGCCAGGGCAATCAGGGTATTGGTAATCCGCTGTTTGGCCGCCGTGACTTTTTGCGGGTCTCCCGTCGAGGACGCGTACTGGATGCCCCCCATAATAATAGAGGCTACGGCTATAAAACCGAAAGTCACCGAGAATAAATTAATGAACGGGTCGAGATACTTCGAGATTAGGTCGCAACCGTTATCACCGCACGAAGCATTGGGGTCAGCCGCGGGGTCCGAACAGGTACCGTTGCTACAGTCGACGCAGCCGGCCGGCGGATTGGCAGTCTGGCACACCGGACAGGTAGCATCGGTTGTCGGATCGCAGGTAGCCTGGCCGCCAAGGCTGCCCGTGGGGCTTACCGACCCAGCGTGCTGGATAATCGTGGCGCCCTTAAGGGTGGGTTTCGTCGAGGCTTTTTTGCAGCTAAACTTGACCGGGCCGTTTATCAGGGGAGTGGTCGGGCTACTGCTGCCACAGTCAACCGTTACCACGGTTATGCCGTAGCCTGACGGGTAAGGCTTCTTGGGGCTTTTGTTGCCGATTTCGTACAGTCTCAGGTCAACCGATTTGTCGGCGCAGGCCGCCGAGTGTTTGCTGACTTTGACGTCGCTGTGGTCGCAAGCTATGCCATACACTTGCGAAGCGGCCAGAGCGACTGATGGCGCCAAAACGAACGCGACCGCCAGGAAGCCGGCCAGCAGGCCACTAACTCTCTGAGTTATTTTTTTGGCTTTGTGTGTTGTAATGTTCATTTTTATCTGACTTTTATATAACTATAGAGCTTAAGCTACCTATTGACAAGTGTCGGCTAGGGATGGGGCCGTCTCTTGATAACGCTAATCCTTTTTATGTGCTATATTGAAAGGAATATAACTTCAAGCGCGCTATGCCTGACTACAAAAACGTTCCCGGTGGTAAACAAAAACACATAGAGCTACTGCCCGCTAGATTATGAAACATTTAAGCGGCAAGAAACTCTGGTTGCTGGCTTTGCCCTTGGCGGTGGTCCTGCTTTCGTCATTTTTGCCCGGCAAAACCGCGGCCGTCAGCGGCTCTTACCGCTACACTGACGGCAACCAAGGCGTCATCGGCCCCGACCCGGCCGACAACAGCAGCACCCTGACCTACACGAAAAAAGGCGTCGATACCAAGAAGTACCCCACGGGCGTCTATTTCAACGGCAACGGTTCGCTGGGCCCTAACGGCAACGGCTGTCCGGAGTTATATATCTACACCGACGACCATAAAGACGGCTCTTCGGGGGCGACTATCGAGGCCGACTGCGGTAGCCTTTTGGGCGTGACGCGCTACGGCGCCATAAACATAACCAACCCCCAGCCCAAGCAGACGGGCCAGTGGGCCGATCATAGCCATATCACCGTCGGCAGCGATACTTACTACGACAACAAAGAAGATAACAACCTGAACTTCAAAATCCAAAACGCCAGCGACAGCTGCACGTCCAAGAACTACATTAACGGCTTCCCCAATTCCGACGGCTCCAACTATCAGAACGCTACGGCCAATGCCACTATCCATCTTTTTAGCATACCGGGCGGAGGGAATAACAACTGTATCGAAACCGACGACCCGATAACCCTGAGTCCCGGTTCCGACCCGGCCGGCTTCAACTACTTCTTCACCTGGCAGGACAGCGGCACGATTAGCACCTCGGACCAGACCGCTATCGTCTTTACGCAGAGCAGCCCGGGCAGCGACCCGTACCTCGCCACGAGCGGCAGGAGCTATAACAAAACCTGCCAGAGCCAGATTACCGGCGCTTCGGGCTGGCCGGCCAACGGGACGCTGGTCATTAAGAACAGTTCCAGCGATAACCCCCTGTCAACCGGTTTTCCGCCTGAGGTTACCGGCGCTTCGCTAAGCAGCGACGGCCAAGGTTGTTATGAGAGCGGTCCCATTACAATTACGCTAGGCGACCCGAAAGGCGCGGACGGCAAGCTAGCCAGCGACGGAGCGCCGGGCAGCAGCCCCGTCGGCGGGGCTGGCGCGGCTACCAACCCCAGCCAGGACTTGTCATTAAGCTGCCATGCCGGCCTTAACCCACTCAACTGGTTGATTTGCGGCATAGTCAAAGGCCTGGTCGGCATAGTCAGCGCCCTCGACGACGCGATTAACAGCCAGCTATCGGTGGGCACGAACGGCAGTTCGGATAATCCCGATCAGATCTTTGCCAATAGTGACGGTTCGTGCGGCACGGGCGGGCAGTGTGACGCCTATAAAACGGCCTGGTCGTCATTCCGTGATATAGCCCTGGGCCTGATAGCGATGGCCACCCTGCTGGTCCTCATAGCCCAAGCCCTAGGTCTCGAGATACTGGATGCCTACACGATCCGCAAGGTTCTGCCGCGGCTGCTCATAGCGACCATCGGCATTTCTTTGTCATGGCAGTTAATGAAGTTCTTCGTGACGCTTACGAACGACCTGGGCTTTGGCATAAGATATCTAATCGAACAACCGTTTGTCGGTATCAATACCAGTATCCACCTCAGCCTGGCGCAAAGCGGCGCGGTCTTAATCCCGACGATCGTAGGCGTCGCCATGGGCGTCTTCGGCCTGCTGACTTTCGTCGGTATGGCCGCCCTGGCGGTCCTGGTCGGCTTCGCGACGCTGGTTTTGCGGCAAATAGTCATCATTATGCTGATTATCCTGGCGCCTATCGGCCTGGCCGCCTACATACTGCCTAACCCCAATACCCAGCGGGTCTTTAAGCTCTGGTGGGAATCTTTCAGCAAGGCCTTGCTGATGTTCCCGCTAATTGCCGGCTTCATCGCCGCCGGGCGGGTATTCTCGGCTATTGCCGTCAACCAGAGCACCGGCATATTGAGCCAGATCATAGGTTTTATAGCCTATTTCGCGCCTTACCTGATGATCCCTATGACCTTCCGATTCGCCGGCGGGGCGCTGAGCGGTATGGCCAACCTGGTCAACAGCCGCGCCCAGGGCGGTTATGGCTACTTGAGCAAGAAGCGCAAGGAACACACCGCCGGCCGCGTCCAGCGGGCCCGCGCCGGTTACCTTTGGAACCCTGAATTCGGCCGCTTCGGCAACAAGGGCAGGAGTATCGGCAAGCTCGGCAGCCGGGCAGCCGAGTGGGCCTTTGACGCCGATGAAATGGTTCCCGGCAAGCTTGGCCAAGGCGTACCCATACCAGGCCTCAGAAAGGGCACGCCCGGCTTCAAGCGCTTCGCTGCCGGCATAGAAAACAAGATCGACGACGCCATGATGGACCACAGCACCAAGGGCTGGCAGGAAGTCGAGTCCAAAGGCGGCATGCACTACGAAGGCTGGCGGGCGCTATCGGGCGCCTACCGCGGCTTCAGCGACGAAACCCAAAAGAAGCTTATGGACGAAGGCTTCATTGACGCGAAGACCGGTACTTCAAGAGGCCCGAGGTCTCTGAGAGACATCGATACGATAACTGGAATCCTCGCCAGCAGCGGCAAAGAAAAAGAACAGCTGGCCGCCGCCGGCCTCCACACCGCGCGCGGTACGCTGGCCAACATCAGCAACAACCCCGAACTGTTCCGGGCCGACATCCAAACCATGGGCGCACTCGGACTGGCCAATGCCGGCCGCGCCGAAACCGGCGACCTGGCCGAGATCGGCAACTCCATAAGCGCCCGCAAGGGCAAGGGCGGCGGCGCGTCCTACGCCCAGAGCGTGGTCAAGAAAGCCTCCGATGCCGGCGCCCGTCTACGGCCTGAGACCAGGTGGGGCCACGGCGTCATGGTAGACATGAGCGGCAAGGCAACCGGCACCAAGGGCAAGTTCTACTCAGTCTTCGACCGGCCTGAGTCAGAAGCCGCCAAGAGCAACGCCAAGAGCATCAAGTCGATTGACTGGGGCGGCGCCAAGGCTGAAGCTGTTGGCTCGGCCGCGCTTACCAACATGGCCATAGCCAGGGAAATAGACGCGGCAACCGGTCAATTCACCCCCGACGCCAAAGCCATGCAAGAAATCATCTCCTACCAGGCCGGTCCTTACGGCCATGGCGATACTGGCGCCAAAGCCGCATGGAGCAAGGTAAAAGCCGAACTGGACACCGAATTCGCCAGGAAGAAACTCGGCAGTATGCCGGCGCCGGCCGCTTATAACCCCGCCGAAGAGGCTGAAGCAGCGAATGCTGCCAGAGAAGCTGCCGCCGAAGCCGCAGCCGGCGCTGACCACTAGCAGACAAAGCCAGTCAAGCTAACACGTAGGGGGATGCCCGTTTCTTTATCATGCTGGAAAGTTGACAGTTTTCAAATTTTGCGCTATAATCTAGTACTAGAAAGCACTCTAAAAATAAAACAAACTTCCAGCCATGCAAGCAGAACTAAGCCCCGACCCAGCAGCTCCTCCGACGACAGAGGTTATCCCCTTTGATCCTAGCATGCCGACAACCGAGATTATCCCTGTTGACCCCCATATGCCCACTACTGAGGTCGGACCCCCCAGGGCACCCGGTCCGAACACCGAGATCATACGGCTAGACCCGCAGCCGGATCCTAACCGCCGTTTCGACACCACGCGGCTGATTTCGGAACAGCTGAAGGAAGAGGCCGGCAAGATCGGCCGTAAAGACATGGTGGGCCTCTGGCTAGTCGACCGCAACGGCCAGAAATATGAATTTATAGACCATGACGCCTACGCCGTAGTCAACCAGGACGTCAAACCCGCCGGCATGTGGCGTCCGCGGGCCAGAAGTACGGTAAGGGGCGGGCCGTACTGGGGTCGGTCGGAAAAAGATAAAGTCACCCTAAAGCCCGGCACCGAACATCGTTATACCGTAAAAGTGACCGGTCCGGACGGCGCGCCGGTCGATATATTCGGCTGTGTCGACGAGGAACTTAACAATTGGCTCGACCGCCCGACGGAAGAAGCCACGCCTTTTGAATGGTTCACCACCTTCGGCTGGAACGCGCCGGTTGAGCGCCCCAGGAGAAACCCGCACCCCAAGGCCAGGGAAATAAAGCTGGACGACCCCGATACAACCGTCTTTGACACCATCATGGAACACCAGGAAGGTTTAGGCTTGACCCTGAAGGGCGTGCAATGGAAAATCAACGGCGACCTGCAACGGATTACCGAAGACACCCTTACCATGGAAGGCCCGGTCGGCAAACGGCGCCCCGTCCGGACCTACGTAGTTAAAACCTATAACGCCGCCGGCGACGCTAAGCACCAGCGTGTTTACAGAGACGAAGGCCTGCAGAAGCACCTCAATTATATGGACGGCGCCCTGAGCGACCTGCGCCAGGAAGTACCGGACGAAGAACCGAAGCCGGCTGTCATATCGAGTATTGGCCGCGTCGGCACCAGCTTTATCTTGAAGCCGACAGATAGCCGCGAGGGCTGGGTAACCGGGCCTGATTCCGACACCGTGGAAGTAGACCCCGACTACAATAAGCTGTCGCTGGAAGACGCTATGCGCCTCCTGTCCTTCGAAGACATTTTCGTGTTCGATGATATTTCCAGGGACGACCAGACAATGCGCAAAGACCTCAGCAGGAGACTGGCCGAAAATCCGGGCGACCAGGCGTTGAAGAACTACGCCGAACTGCTTCAGGAAACGTTCGCCGAACTGGGCAGGGATGCCGTGATTGATATGGCCTCCCGCATGAACAACGAATATACAATCGCCCTGCAGAGTTTTGGCTTCAAACCGACGGTTGAAGATTCAAGCATGGGTTGGATGCTCTGGACCCTGATGGAGCACCGCTACGTCGCCAAACACCCCGACGAGGCCGAAGAGATGCGCAAGTACGCCGACTTCGGCATACAGCTCGGCGACCCGTTTTCACAAGACTTCGATGAAGCGCGGCGCAAGCAGCGCGAGATTTTGGACGAGGAGCTCGGCCGGGTATTCGCCAATAGGACGCTTAAGGTCACTGCCCCGGGCAAAGTCGTCATGGGGAAGGTTAGAGTTGCGGACGAACAAGGTAAGCCCGTTATAGGTCCCAACGGCCGGCCTTTGGAGAAAGAGCAGGGCCAGCATGTGCCGCCGACTTACCAGGTTAATTTGGCCGTGTTTAATGGCATGGACTTGCAGAACTTCATTACTACGGACGTCCTAGACGTGCTCCACTCGGTGACTCTTCACAAGCAGGACCTCGGACCGTCCGAGTTCGTGCGTATCGGCCGGCTGCTCCGGCGCTCGATAGGCCAGTAATAGCTCCTGTCCGGTTATGGTTTGTTATACTTAAGGTATTGTGGCAACATACAAACTGATTCAGGATATCGAGGCCGAGGACAAAATCCTGGGGCCGCTGACGTTGCGGCAGTTCATCTTCGCCCTGATTGCCGTGTTCCTCTTCTATATATGTTTTATCCTGGTGACTAAGCACGCGGCGTTTTTGCTGGTGCTGTTTTTGCCGCCGGCGTTGTTTTGCGCGTTTTTTGCCTTTCCGTTCGGGCGGGACCAGCCGACGGAGACCTGGGCGCTGGCTAAATTGCGGTTCTGGTTCAAGCCGCGGCAGCGGATCTGGAATCAGAGCGGCGTCAAGGAACTGGTAACCATCACGGTGCCCAAAAAAGTCGAGCGGGTGCTGACGAACGGGCTGAGCCAGACAGAGGTCAAAAGCCGCTTGCGGGCGCTGGCCGATACTATCGACAGTCGCGGCTGGGCGACCAAAAACGCCAGCAGCGGCGTTTATAGCCCGGTGGTCGCCGACCTCGGTTCCGACCGTTTAATCGACATTGGCAGTATCCCCCAGGAAGTGCCCGGCGACGACCTGCCGGCCGCCGAAGACATGCTGGACGAGACCAATAACCCGATCGCCCAGCAGTTCGACACCATGATTAACCGTTCCAGCCAGAACCACCGCCAGCAATTAATGGACCAGCTTAATGACGTACGGCAGGACGAAGCGGCTAAGCAAGCCGGGGGAGCCGGTAATAACTGGTTCATGAATAGCGGACAGGCGGCAGGCGCGGCCGTTCCGGCTGGCGTCCCGGTTACGGCGACTCCGGTGCAGGCCGCAAGCCCCCCGGCCATGCCGGTTCTGACCGCCCCGGCCGCGGGCGATACGACGCCGGACGAAGCGGCGCTGGCAGCCCAGTTGTCGGCCCAGGCCAGTTCGCGGCAGGTATCGTTCGGCAATTTGCGCACGCTCCAGCCTTTGGGCAGTCCGGCGGCCGCCGCGGTCGCCAATGTTCCGCCGGCAGCGGCGGCCGCTAGCACGAGCCCGCCAACGGCGGTTGCCGCCCAGGACGATACGGTGACAGTAACCAGTGACCCTGCTATACTATCTTTGGCCAAGAACGACGATCTTAACGTGGCGACTTTGGCCCGCGAGGCCCAAAAAAACAGGGGTGGCGAAAATCAGCCGCGCAACGAGGTCATGATTTCGTTACACTGATTCGTTATTGCAAAAAAGTGACGCTTGATCACAGATAAAGGTGGGGCAAACGAACGTACCATGGATCCGTCAACACAAACGACACCAAACCAGCCGAATCCCGCTCAGCCGGCCGCGGCCGTTCCCACCGTGGGCATGCCTGACGGAGTCAGCGCCGCCCCTTTGTCGCCGCTGATACCCGGCCAGTCAATCGCCCCGGTAGCCACGCCGGGCGGCGCTAACGCCCCGGCGCCCCTCAATATGCCGACCGTCGGCGCGGACAAACCAGGCAAATCGGCCCCGCATCCCAACAGCACCCAAAACTCCCTGCAAGTCGCCGAGGTCCGCGACGGTATCGTTATCATGAACGACGGGTCCTTCCGCTCGGTGGTCATGGTCAAAAGCATAAACTTCGACCTGATGAGCAGCCAGGAGCAGGAAGCCGTCGAGTACAGCTACCAGGGGTTTTTGAACTCGCTTTATTTCCCGATCCAGATTTTCATGCGCTCGCAGAAGGTCGACCTGGCGCCCTATATTAACAAGCTCGATAAGATCCGCACCGAGCACGATAACATGCTGCTGGCACTGCTGATGGAAGACTACATCGGCTACATCGGTGACCTTAGCCAGCAAACTAACATCATGGACAAGAAATTCTACGTCGTTATCCCGTTCTTCCCGGTTGTCGATACCCAAAAGGCGCTGACCCAGAGCAAGAATTTCCTGGGCGGCCTGGGCGGCTTATTTAACAAAAAAGACCAGCACGTCGTCATTAACGAACCGGACCTCGAGAACGCCAAGACCGAACTGCGCAACCGCGTCCAGTCGGTTTTGTCGGGTTTGATGCAGTGCAGCATCCAAGGCTTGCCGCTCGATACCCAAGAGCTGATCGAGCTGTACTATGACACCTATAACCCTGATACGGCGACCCGGCAGCAGCTTAAGGATTTCAATAATCTGACAGCCGATATCATTACCAAAGGCCAGGGCAACGCGCCGCAAGCGCATTTGCAGAGGGAATTACAATGATTCGGTACGGGCGGGTAGCCGGAGGGGTCGTCTAGTATGATCGGCAAGAAGAAACAGCCGCCGCTGGACCCGGTAGCCCAGGCCCAGGCCCAGCGCGCCCGCGAAGAGCAGGAAGTCCAGGCGGCGTTCCAGAAGGGCATTACGGCGCTGCGCGATTTCGTGGCCCCGAGTTCGCTGGAGTTCAGCAACACGCATTTCCAGCTTGGGACGCGTTATGCCCGGACCTACTACGTTTACGGCTACCCACGGCAGCTGTACACAGGGTGGCTGAGCAGCATGATCAACCTGGACGAAGTGATCGATACGAGCATGTATATTTATCCGGTCGAGAGCCAGGTGGTGCTGGAGAATTTGCGCAAGAAAGTCACCCAGCTGGAGGCCGGCATCCAGATCGAAGCCGAAAAGGGGCGGGTCCGTGACCCGGGCAAAGAGGTGGCCATCCAGGACGCCGAAGAAATGCGCGACAAGCTACAGGTCGGCGAGGAGCGGTTCTTCCGGTTCGGGCTGTATTTCACGCTTTATGCCGGCAGCATGGAAGAGCTGGAGTTCGTCGCCCACAAGGTCGAGTCGATGCTCGGGCAGCAACTGGTTTATAGCAAGGCCGCGACTTCGCAACAGGAGCAGGGGCTGAACAGCACGGTGCCGCAGCTGGTCGACCAGCTGTTGATCCGGCGCAACATGAGCACTGGGGCGCTGAGTACCAGTTTCCCGTTCACGAGCGCCGATTTGAGCCAGGACACCGGGATTTTGTACGGCATCAACATGCACAACTCGGGCTTAGTTATTTTCGACCGGTTCTCGCTGGAAAACGGCAATTCGGTGGTCTTCGCCAAGTCCGGCGCCGGCAAGAGCTTCACGGTTAAACTGGAGGCTTTGCGGAGCATGATGTTCGGCACCGAGATATTTATCATCGACCCCGAGAACGAGTACGAGCGGATGTGCGATGCCGTCGGCGGCGCTTACGTGCGGCTCAGCTTGAGCTCGGCTACCCGTATCAATCCGTTCGACCTGCCAAAAGTCGTTGACTCCGAGGAGGCTGACAACGCCCTGAGAAGCAACCTGATAACCTTGCACGGCTTGCTGCGCCTGATGATGGGCGGCGCCCAGATCCAGATGGCCGGGTCTAACGCCGGCGCGATGCAGCCGCCGCTGGCACCTTCGGAAGAGGCCGACCTGGACGCGGCGCTGATCGAGACCTACGCCAAGGCCGGCATTACTAACGACCCGTTGACCCACACCGGGATACCGCCGGCAATCGTCGACCTGTACGACACGCTGCTGCACATGGGCGGCACCGGGCCGCAGCTGGCGCAGCGGCTGCGCAAATACACCACCGGCACGTTCGCCGGTATCTTCTCGCAGCAAAGCAACGTCGACATCAACAACCCGCTGGTGGTTTTTAACCTGCGCGACCTGGAGGACGAACTGCGGCCGGTCGCCATGTACATCGTGCTTAACTACATCTGGAACAAGACCAAGACCGACCAGAAACGCCGCATCCTAATCGTCGACGAGGCCTGGCAGCTGATGAAGTACGAGGATTCGGCCAGCTTCCTGTTCAGCCTGGCTAAACGTGCCCGCAAATACAACCTGGGCATCACTACCATCAGCCAGGACGTCGAAGATTTCATGGGTTCGCGGATGGGCCGGGCGATCGTCGCCAACGCCTCGATGCAGTTCCTGCTGAAACAGTCGCCGACGGCCGTCGACGTGCTGACCGACGTTTTCAAGCTGACCAGCGAGGAGCGCAAGCGTCTTAGCCAGTTCCCGGTCGGCCAGGGGCTTTTCTTCGCCGGCCAGAACCATGTCCACATCCAAGTCGTGGCCAGCCCGACCGAAACCGGCCTGATTACGACTAACCCGGAACAGGTGCAAGCGATTGAGGCCGCGGCCGCCAACGAGGCCGGCGATTTCAGCCAGCCGCAGGGCACGATCGACCTCGGCAACCGGTTATACCCCGGCAGCGCCGGCAGTACCGATAGCGTATAATAAGCATAAGTAAGACTTAGCCGGTGAAAAACAGACATGGAAGAGCCACCAGACCAACTTCCGCAAGGAGATGCCAACCGTCCGAATATTCGGCCTGATTTGAGCGGTGCCCGCGGCCGCGGCGACAGCGGCGGCGTCCCCCGGGACGACCTGCGCGACGCCGAGGAGGGCGGCCTTTATAATCCTGACGACGAGGGATCCGAGAGTTCCGGCGGAGGCGGCAGGTCCGGTTCCCGCCGGGGCGGCGACAAGTCAGCCAGCCCTGGCAGCCTGCGTAATTCCGAGCGGTCGGCCGGCAACAAAAGCCCCGGCGGCAAGGGTGACGATGACGGCCTGTATAACCCGGATGACGATGACGGCCGCTTGGCCCCATTGCGCCGGGCCCGCGCCAAAGCCGAAAATATCAAGGGCCGGGCCCTCAAAAACAAATGGCTGGTCGGCGTCGCCATCGGCAGCAACTTCATCGTAATCGGCATGATTATATTGGTGGCCGTTATTCTTGGGGGATATAAGGTCGTAGATTTCGCCGAGCACGTGGCTGATTACCAATTTGCCAGGAACACGGCTTCGATGGCCGAGAACACCACCAGCATAACCGATGAAAAATTAGGCATTGACGCGCTGGCGGCCGAAAGCGAGGACGCCGCGGCTTCCGCTACCGACCGGAGCCTGGCGGGCCAACTGCTTGATAAGGTACAGGCCAAAGCTACCGCCGCCACGGGCAAAGCCAAAGATTTGTGGTCCAGTTTTGACGATTATAGGCCGGGCAAGACAATCTCGAATTTCCAAAATAACAACATCTTAAAGTTCAACGAGGGCACGACCAGGCTAGGCCGGACGTATATTAAAAGCGCCACTATTAACACTGAAACGGCCAGTCTCACGACCGGCCTTGAGACTAGATCGCTGCGTAATTCGCTTAAAAACAGCCTCATTCCAGGTTATAAATTCGCGACCAAGGATTTCAGCTTCTCGAGAAACTTCGCGCCGGACCTGATTGGCGCCCTTAAGGCTAATGATATTGGTCCGATTACCAGGGCCCGGGTGGCCAGCCAGATACGTTCGGAGCTCAACATCGGTCTAGTGGCCTGGGTGGCGGGCCGGTACGCCGGTAAAGACGAGACCCAGGACGAGGTTAATATCGAACAGGACGCCTATAATACGGCCGAGAAGGGCTCGGCGACCAGCATAACCAACAGCGGCACCAGCACCACTACTAGCACGGGAGGAAGCCCGAACGGCACGGTTGACGAAGTCGCCCAGAAGGCCCAGGCAGCCGAAGACGCCGAAGTTAACGACGCCGGGCAGGTTAAGAACAATATTCTGCCCAACCCTAACTCGCTGCCTGATTCAGTGCAGACAGTAATGAATGGAATAAAGGATTCGGCCCAGGGTTTGAGCGGCCTTTTGAGCGATATCGTCGGCTTTATCAACCCTTTCTACAAGATAGCCGTGCCGATGTGCCTGGTCTATGACGGTTCGCTTATATCGCCGGACGCCGGGCAGACCATCGACACGCAGAACACCCAGATGGAACGCAGCGGCGTATGGATGCAGTCGGCCGCCTCGCAGCTGAAGGACGGCAATAGCGCCAACGGCGAAGTCGATGGTGCTTTGGACTATAAGCTTGGCGACGTTACTACCTCTTTTCCAGAGGAACGGGCTAGCGGCATCCCCGTGGATACCACCTCCTTCCCGGCGTCCGAAGCTTCGCCAACCGGACAGTATTCTTTGGCGACGGGTTTGCCGTCGCCGATTGACAGCGTGGTCAGCAGTCTTGGCAGCGCTTGCCCGGCACTGACTAATTTATGGGTGGGAGCGGCTTTAGGGGGTGCTAATATCGCTATTAGCGCCGTAGTCGGCTACCTGACGGGTGGCGAAGGCGATGTCGCCATAGCCGGCGGCGAGGCGGCCGCCGAATCCGCGGCCAATGACGCGGTTCCGTCCCTGGCCAGCAAGGCGCTTGGCAAAATCGTCAGCGGCGGCTCCAAACTCAAGGACTTCGGCGTCCAGACAGGCAAGCAGGTAGCCCTCATAGGCGGTGCCACCTTGATAGCCAAAGCGATCGTGGCCGACAAGATCGGCGCGTCGCATAACAGCCTCGCCACCGGGCAACCCTATGACAATACGCTTGATTGCGGCACGAATTTGTATGCCAACCAGATTGAGCAGCAGCAATTTTATGGAGCGCCGCTGACCGACCAGAACCTGGCCGCCGACAATACCAGCAACATCGGCCAGCTTACCTATAACGAAAGCCGGCAAAGCGCCGTGGAACGCTATGCCTCGGTCAACAACCCCAATTCGTTGATCAGCCGCGTGGCCTTGGCTTCCAGCGGCTACTTCAGCAGCTCGGTGTGGAGCGTGCCGCTCAAGATCGGCAGCGCCCTGCTCAACCCGATACGCTCAATCGGCTCGATACTTAACCCTTTGATGTCGCATAGCGCGTTCGCGGCGGCGACCGTTACCAGCGCCAATACTTATTGCGGCAACGTCCAGTTCGGCTTCACGCCTTACGAAAAACAGCTTATAGCCAACGATCCCAGCTATAAGCCGCTTGAGAACCAGGAGGCGCTTGACGCCAGTAGTCAGGAAGGCACCATAGCCGCCAGGTACGGCGCCTGCTTCGACGGCAGCGTGTCTATCGGTAACATGCTTACTACCAAGGCGCCTGACGGCGAATATTACATCGTCCGTGACGACAACGGGGACGTAAATCCCGACAAGGGCTTATGCTCGCCAAGAAACCTGGGAACCGCCAATATTGACAACTCGGGGCCGGCTGACAGCTTGTCGCCGACCGGACGCGGCTGGGCCGACCTGGTCTTCCGCTGGCGCGTCGCGCAGGGTTACAAGAACACTATGGACCAGCTTAAGCAGGAGCAGACTGTAAGCAGCACCACGACCGTAGCCGCCACGACACCGCCGACTAGCACTGGCACGCTGCCTACGGGTAGCGCCCAGTCTCTGGCACAGCAGCTATTGCCACTTATCAGCAGCGGGAAAATTACGTGCGGATCGGCAGCCGGGGGCAGCGGGCCGTCAGACTGCCTGGATATCCAAAACACCGCCAAGGGCATACCCATAGGCGGCAACTGCGCGGTCGGTGCCCTAACTCCCCACCTCCTCGGCTTAATCCTTGGACTGGTGCAAACTGACGGCTGGACACTTGGGATTTCGGCAATTTGCAGCAACCACCACTCAGAAGGGGACGGTCCATATGCCGGGCACTCCTATGGAAGTGCCGCTGACTTCTCGATCCAGAACGGGAATAGCGGCGCGGCAGCGGCTTCGGACCAAAAGTTCGTTAACGACGCGGCGGCTTTGCTGTCGACTACCGGCGGTTCGTTCGGGCAAATACAGTGCCACTCGACTTACGCGGTTTTGAGCAATAGCAAATTTACGACCTTCAACGACACCTGCAACCATCAACATATAAGAGCCGCGCCTTAATGATTGCCGATTTGCCATAATGAAAAATTTACTTTTAAAATTATTCGTGCCGATTTGCCTTGTGGTTCTCCTGGTATCAGAGCAGGCAGCTGCCTTTACGCCTAATGATTTTGACTGCGCTCAGCAGGGCGGCGCCGGCGGCACATGTTTTTATGAGCCGTGTTCGTCACCGGGCTCAGGCACCACCACTACCGCCCCGGCCAGCACCGGCACGTCTACCCCTATCGCGACTTCGTCCAGTACGCCCAAGAACAATGAGTCGCTCGGCGGCGTGGCCGGAACGGGTTTTACGCAGAGCGAGATTGACAAGGCGAAGTCAGCCGGCCATGGTAGTTCTTTCGGCGGCGGCAGTGGATTCCTTGCCACTACCTACGGGCCGCCCTGGAGCGCGCTAGAGGGGGGCGGCGTTACGTCTACCGGCCTTAGCCTAAAGGGTCCCGATAACAGCCACGGCTTACCCCGTTACGAAATTGCTGTTGACCCGCACGTAATACCTTACGGCTCCTTGGTTACCGTTTGGCCAAATGCCGTTGGCTGGCACGGAGCGTTCCTAGCGGCCGACACTGGCGGCGCAATCGTCGGCCACCATGTTGATGTCTACGACTGGTCCGGCGATGGCACAAAAAATAGCTTTTCGGCCAACAACGCCAAGGTTGAGCCTTACACGGGCAGCACGGCTAGCGGCCCCGCCGCTACTAACCCTAGCGCTCCAGCCGCGTCCAGCGAGCCCAGCTGCTGCTCCAGCAGCACATCAACTACTACTCCCGCTCCGGCCGTGAGCGGCACTTTAGACATTTCCCAGATTGTGGCCAAATATAACCTGCAGTCGGCAATAATCCAGGAGCAAGGCGGCGGCGTGATTGCTAGCTATAAGTCTGACCAACCGCCCAGTACGCCCGCTTCAACAATGAAACTAATCATCGTCGATACGCTTTTAAGAAGCGGCATTTCCTTGGATAAAACCGTGCGCGTTAGCTCCGGTTTGGTCTACGCTACCGGTAACCCCAAGGATTTGAAAGCCGGTGACACGACGACTCTTAGTAATGCTATGCAATTGACGTTCGAGATTTCAAGTAATACGGGCGCGAACGTACTCATGCAAGCAATGGGCGGCGTCACTACGTTTACTCAAAAAGCTCAGGCTTACGGCTACACGCATACTGATGTCAAAGGCTATTACTCGCCGGCAAATGACGGCATTAACAAAAGTACTATTGGCGATGAAGCCGATGCCATGAACCATATATTGAGCACCTCCGGCTCGGACTACGGAACGGCTCAGAACGCGTTACAATACGCGTCCCAAAACGATAACTACTATAAGGTTAATGACGCGTACAACAAATGGGCGGGCACCTCTACCGTCGCGGGTAATGTGGGCGACTTTAAGATTAATGGCAAGGATTATATAATTGGCGTTTACATTAATGGTGATGACGGGTCGTCAAAGATCCAGGCCGACGTGCAGAACAGCAGCGCGGACCTAGCTAGCGCGGTGCAGGGCAGTTCGGACTCCCAGTCCGGTGCTGCCTCCGCTGGAACTAGTTGCTGTTCTAGCACTAACGAGAACGTGCCGGCTGGCACGCTGCCCAGCTTCATTCCCGAACCGTATAACGGCGCCTTTACCCAAGGGGCCAACAACCACAATGTCGCGCCGGCCCTGGTCGCGGCCCTATTCTCAGAAGAACACGGTTTAGGCGGCAGCGAGACGAACCCCGATACTAGCACCTTGCCGGCGGCTTGGGCGAGATTCGTAAAAGGTCAGCCCGACCCGAATTCGGGCTGGGCCAGTTCAAGCTCCAACGCCCAAGGGCCTTTCCAGTTTTTGCCCAGTACATTCACTGGCCTAGGTTATGACATATCGAAAATTAACGACCTGGTTACGGCGGCCGACGCGGCCGCCAAGTACGCGCAAAGCGACGGCGCTACCAAAGACAAGCCCGAATCGACCTGGAACAGCTTTATCTTTTCGTACAACCATGCCAGCTGGTACGTGACCGCCGTACTAAAATACTATGACTACTACAACAGCCAGCCAGCGTCTACGCCAGGGCCTTCGACACCGGTCGGCACGCCGGCCTCAGGTGCCTCGGGCTGCGCGAGCGGTTCAGCTATTCAACAGCAAGTTGTTACTATCGCTCAACAGGAGCTGGCCTTGTGGAATTCCAGCAAAATGTCTCCGGGCTTCCGGGCGAACTTGGCTGATAGCTTTTCAAAATATAGCCAGAATCGAGACGAGCTTTGGTGCGCCGATTTCGTCAGCTGGGTCTATAACCAGGCCGGCAGTGCTTTGCAGTCGCCAAATTATGACATCTCTTACGTGCCCAATCTACAAAGTGCCGCCCAAGCTGGCAAACAGGGCCTTCATTGGCATACTAACGGAGATGGTTATACGCCACAGCCAGGGGATATTGCCATCTACGGAGGAGCCCATACCAATATTTTGGTATCGGTGAGCGGGTCAACTACTACTTATATAGGTGGTGATCAGGCCGGTCCTAGTTTTCCTGACGGATCAAAAGTTTCAACCGAGACGGGCAGCGGTTATTATAGTAATGGCATAACTGGCTACGTGTCGTTGAATTAAGGGCTGAACCATATGGAACAAGACAGGCTAATCAAACTGGTGCGCTTATTCTTGCTCTTCCTTTTGTTAGTTATTGTGGCGTGGATCGCTTTATCGATACACCGGGCTGTGAGTTTCAGGGTTACCGGAACCGACCCGTCGGTGAGCTCAGTGGGAACTATTTCACCGTTTTTCAAGATTAACTTTAATAAGCCTTTGGCGAAGAACGTGTCGGTGACGATATACCCTCAAAATCTTCCGGCATCATATGAAATTAAGGGCTCGGTTGTTACCGTTTCTTTTAACAAGCAGTTGCAAGAGGGCGAGACCTATAGCGTCCACTTGGCAAATATTAGCGACACCAAAGGCGCCCGTTTACCAAATAAGACCTTTAGCTTCCAAGCGCAGCCTATAGACGCGAGCAGCCTGCCGGCCGACCAACAGAAAGCCCTCGATGCCAACCAGGCGCGCTATAACGCGATCCAAAACGACGGGCTCGTGCAGCTGTTGCCTTTTACGGGGGGCGGCAACGAATTCCAGGTTTCGTACACGATTAATTACTCGAGCCAAACCCCTAAATTAATTATTTTAGTTACTGCCATCAGCGCTCAGGGCCAGACCGATGCCCTTAACTGGATTAGGCAGGTCGGTTTTGACCCGTCGAAGTATACGATTACGTTTCTTAGTCCGACCAATAATGAGTAGTCCTTAGCCCAGCGCGATAACGTTGCACTTGTCGGTGAAGTGGTGGAGGATGACGTCGGCGTCAGTAGTCGTTATGAAAGTTTGGTAAGCGGCGAGGTAGTCGGTCAGGGCGTGGCGGCGGCGGCCGTCGAGTTCGGAAAAAACGTCGTCCAGGAGCAGCAGGGGCGATTGGCCGTCGCGGGCGGTTTGGAGAAGCTTGAGCTCGACGACTTTGAGGGCCAGGACGGCGGTACGGACTTCGCCGCGGGAAGCGGTTTCCTGGGCCGGCCGGCCGTCAAAAGTTACGACCAGGTCCTCGCGGTGCGGCCCGCTGCCGGTGAAGCCGCGCAGCAGGTCATCGGACCGGCTGGTTTCGAGCCGCTTGAGTAATTGGCTTTCGTAGGTGTCGGTCGGCCA
>JGI20206J14855_1000162_pt1 | contig 24993 bp, 23 predicted proteins | sample NGESurdeep092012_6_FD_14855 | JGI IMG/M metagenome (IMG submission 14855) | reverse complement strand
TGCCGTTGGAACTGCAAGGCCGGTAAGTGCGGCTCGTGTTCCGCCGAGGTGAACGGCAAGCCCCGCCTCATGTGTATGACGCGCATGGATACGTTGCCCAAGGGAACCGTGACGGTCACGCCGATGAAGGCCTTTCCCATCATCCGCGACCTCGTCACGGACGTCTCGTTCAACTACGTCCAAGCCGCGAAGGTGCCGGCACTCTTGCCCCCGCCCATGCCCGAGGGCGGCTACCGCATGTTCCAAGAGGACGTCGAACGCGGTCAAGAGTTTCGCAAATGCATCGAGTGTTTCATGTGCCAAGACGTCTGTCACGTCATCCGCGACCACGAGGAGAACAAGGCGCACTACGCCGGCCCGCGCTTCTTCATCCGCTACGCCGAACTGGAAATGCATCCGCTCGACCAGAACGACCGTCGTGACCTCATTCGCGAGGACATGGGACTCGGGTACTGCAACATCACCAAGTGCTGCACCGAGGTCTGTCCCGAGCACATCAAGATCACCGACAACGCGATCATCCCGTTGAAGGAGCGCGTCGTTGACGCCCACTATGACCCGGTCGCCTGGCTCGGACGAAAGATTCGACGTAAGCCGAAGACGTCGGCGGCCGACGCAGCCGTCCAGCCGGCTCCCTAAGGAAATGGCGGCCTTCCTCAGCGCCGCGTGGTTGTCGTCGCTCAACGACACGCTCGCTGGCGCGGGTCCCGCGCCACTCGAGGATCCGAAATCCGTCTTTCGTGTTGTGCTCGAACTCACCGACGGACCCAGTTCCGCGCCACACGCGCTCACCTTCAGCGTCAGTGCCAGTGGCGCGTTCGCCGAGTTGGGCGATCACCTCGCGGCGAACGCCGTGGTCCGACTCTCGTTCAAGGACGCGGAGGCGCTGACGGCGGGCACGCTCAACAGCGCGGTCGCGTTGCGTGGAGGGCGCTTCAAAGTCCGTGGCGACGTGCAGGGACTCGTGCCACTTATCGGCTGGCTACAGAGCGCCCACGCCCTTGGAAGTGATTGACCAGGAGACTTATCGGTCCGAGGTGGCGGGATCGAATCCGGAGCCGCCCACCATCGGAATCCATTTCTTCAGGCCGTCCCAGCTCGACGAGGAATACCTTCAGTGTTCTCGCGAAGGCGCCGGGGGTGGATCGTCGAGGAAGTCAGCGGTGGGGACGAAGAAGAGTGTTCCGGTGATGGGCGTAGAGAAGTCAAGAATTCGGTCGTCGTTGCCCGGAGGATCGCACACAAACATGCGCTGGAGCATCAATTCCGTAATGGCGGGTGTGCGAGCGTAGCCAATGAAGTAGGTACCGAACTCTCCTACCCCCGCTGAGCCAAAGGGCATGTTGTCTCGTACGATGTCGTGTTCGACCCCTTGCTCGTCGACGACGGTGTTGAGCGCTACATGAGAGTTGGAGGGCTTGATCTCGTCGGGCAGTTCTACGTTCGAGAGCTTGCTGCGACCGACGACCTTGGCCTGCTCCTCATCGGAGAGAAGATTCCACGCGCCTAGGTCGTGGAGATACTTCTGAGTGATGACGTAACTCGATCCGGAAAAGGCCGGGTCCTCTGCGCCGACGAGCGCCGCTTCCGCCGCCGCGCGCCCCACCGGGTTTTCAGTCCCGTCGGCGAAACCGAGCAGATCACGTTCATCGAGATATTTGAAGCCGTGCGTTTCGTCGACGACGACCACAGAACCGCGGAGCCGGTCCATAATTAACGCCGCCGCTTCGAAGCAAAGGTCCATCGGTCGAGCCCGAATATGAAACATAAGATCGCCCGGCGTCGAGGGAGCCAAGTGCTTGTCTCCTCGCACCTCGCGAAATTCGTGGAGGTCGCGCGGTCGAGGTCCCGAAAAGAGTCGGTCCCACGCCGCAGCTCCAATGGCCGCAACAACGCTGAGTAGCGCTTCGGGGACCCGAAATCCCACCGCCCGCTGGAGACCCGACACGTCAGCGAGCAGATCGTGAGCATCGCTCTCGGCGCCCTCGCGTATCGTCATCGAGAGAAGAATCGCGGACTCAGTGAGGGTCGCCAGCACCGGCTGTGGTGTCGGCGGTGATATATCTGGATTCGCGGCGGTGTCTACCACGATTACTCCTCGATCAGATGACGTTCGATATGCAAAATTCGAACGTAGCTCCACGTGATCTTTTCCCGGAAAAGGCCCTTGGAGACGGCGCCCTAGCCCTAGGTCACCGGTCAGATCCGATCAGTGTTCGTCACCCCCAGTCGGAAAATGGGATACCGCGCACTTACTTTAGATAAGTCCGAGTGCGCGCACTTCGTCGCGCTCACCGACGAGCTCGTCGGTCGTGATCTTGATGCGCTCGTGGGCGAACTCGTCGAGTTCGAAACCCTCTTTGACCTTCCACGAACCTTGTCCGTCCGCGAGCACAGGAAAGCCGAAGGTCAACCCTTCGGGCACACCGTACGCACCTTCGCTGGTCACGCCGACTGACGCGCAGTCGTCGCTGGGTGTCGCGTTGACGAGACTCACGACCGTGTCGATCGCCGCGTTCGCGGCCGACGCCGCGGAACTCAGTCCGCGAGCTTCGATGATCGCGGCACCACGCTTTTGTACCGTGGTGATGAAGTTGCCCTGCAGCCACGCGTGGTCGTCGATGACGTCAGGAACCTTCTGGCCGTTGATGGTCGCGTTGGCGAAGTCGGGGAACTGCGTGGCGGAGTGATTACCCCAGATCGCCAGGTTCTTGACGTCCTTCACGGCGACGCCGGCCTTCTTCGCCAACTGCGTCTCCGCGCGGTTCTGGTCGAGACGCGTCATGGCGAACCACCGATCGGCGGGAACTTCGGGCGCGTTGAAACGTGCGATGAGACAGTTCGTGTTGCACGGGTTGCCGACGACGAGCACGCGCACGTCGCTGGCCGCGTTCTCGGCGATCGCTCGACCCTGGGGTTTGAAGATGCCGCCGTTCACGTTGAGCAGGTCACTGCGCTCCATGCCAGCCTTGCGTGGGATGGAGCCCACGAGGAGCGCCCAGTTCGCGCCGTCGAAGGCGTGCGTGAGATTGCTCGTCGCTTCGATCCCCGCGAGAAGGGGGAACGCGCAGTCGTCAAGCTCCATGACGACGCCGTCCAGACTCTTCATCGCGGGTTCGATCTCGAGCAGGCGCAGAACTACGGGCGTGTCGGGGCCAAAGAGTGCGCCCGAGGCAATACGAAACAGTAACGAGTAACCGATCTGGCCGGCGGCGCCGGTCACGGTGACGTGGACGGGGGTGGTCATGAAGCTCCTTCTACGTTTTTAGAGACGCTCGACGATGGCCGCGCCGAACTCCGAACACTTCACTTCGGTCGCGCCGTCCATCAAACGGGCGAAGTCGTAGGTGACGATCTTGTCGGCGATGGTCGCCTCGAGGGCCTTGACGATGTCGTTCGCGGCGTCGGTCCAGCCCAGGTGCTCGAACATCAAGACGCCCGACAGTAGGACGGAACCGGGGTTCACCTTGTCCTGGCCGGCGTACTTCGGTGCCGTGCCGTGGGTGGCCTCGAAGATGCCGTGACCTGTGACGTAGTTTATGTTGGCTCCGGGCGCGATGCCGATGCCACCGACCTGGGCGGCCAGGGCGTCGGACATGTAGTCACCGTTGAGGTTCGTCGTCGCGATGACGTCGTACTCCTTGGGGCGCGTCAAGACCTGCTGCAGTGCGATGTCGGCGATGACGTCCTTCACGAGGATTTTCGAGCCGGGCTTGCCGTTGCAGTCGTCCCAACCAACAGCGACGTCGTCGAACTCCTCTTTGACCAGTTCGTAGCCCCACTGCATGAAGGCGCCCTCGGTGTACTTCTGGATGTTGCCCTTGTGCACCAACATCACCGACTCACGTCCGTGACTCACCGCGTAGTTGAGCGCCGCACGGATCAGGCGCTTGGAGCCGAACTCGGAGATGGGCTTGAGGCCGAGACTCGAGTTCTCGCGAACGTCCCAACCAAAGGCTTCCTTCACGAAGGCGCGCAACTTCTCGGCGTCCACGCTTCCGGCTTCGAGTTCGAGGCCTGCGTAGACGTCTTCGGTGTTCTCGCGAAAGATCACCATGTCGACGTCCTCGGGACGCTTCACCGGTGAGGGAACGCCCTGGAACCAGCGCACGGGGCGCAAGCACACGTAGAGGTCCATGATCTGACGCAGCGCTACGTTAAGGGAGCGAAAGCCGCCGCCGATGGGCGTGGTCAGTGGTCCCTTAATACCAATGAGGTGTTCGCGGAAGTCGGTCACCGTCTGTTCGGGGAGCCAGTTGCCGGTCTCGTCGAAGGCCTTTTGGCCTGCGAGCACTTCCTTCCACGCGATGGTCTTGCCGTACTTGTTCGCGGCGGCGTCGAGCACGAGTTGCGCAGCGGGCCAGATGTCGATCCCGATACCGTCGCCCTCGATGTAGGGGATGATTGGGTTGTCCGGGACGTGCAGGACGCCCTCTTTACTCATTGTGATTTTCTCAGCCATGTTCACATCCTACGGCGATTTCGAGAAGCACTTTTTGGCCAAACGGCCTCCGCAATTGGTCGTTTAGGTGAAGAGCGCGTGATAGATCTCACGCGTCGCGGTCGAGCGGTTCAAGGTGTAGAAATGCAGTCCCGGCGCTCCGGCTTCGAGCAGCCGCGCGCACAGTTCAGTCGCGGCGAGGATGCCTTCCGCTCGAACGGCGGGCGCTCCGCCTCGAATGTCGGCGGCCTCAAGACGCTCGACCAGTGACGCGGGCACGCTCGCGCCCATCGTCGCCATTCTCTTCACGCCGCTCAACGTGGTGACGGGCATAATGCCGGGCAGTACGGGCTTCCTGACCCCGAGTTCGGCGAGCTCACCGACGAGACGGACCCACTCGTCGGGCTCGAAGAAGAATTGCGTGACGGCGAAGTCGGCCGCCTCGAGTTTCCTCGCCAGGTGTCGGCGGTCCGACGCCAAGTCCTTCGAACGCGGGTGGCCTTGCGGATGAGCGCCCACGCCAACGCAGAACTCCCCCACCTCGCGCACGAGTTCAATGAGTTCGAGTGCGTACGTGAACTCCGACGGCGCGAGTTCGGGTCCTTCGGGAAGGTCACCCCCGAGGGCCATGACGTTGTTGACACCCGCGTCGAGGTAGTTCTTCAAGAGATCGCGCATCTCGTCGCGGCAATGACCAACGCAAATGAGGTGCGCCATCGCCGTGACGTGACCCGTCTGTTGAATCTCGGTGACGAGGTCGAAGGTACGCTGACGCGACTCGCGTCCCCCTCGGTACGTCACGGAGACGAAAGAGGGCTCGAGTGGGTCGAGGTCGAGCAGCGACTGCTCGAGGACGGCGCTCTCCTCGTCGGACTTCGGCGGGAAGAACTCGAAGGAACGTGTCACTCCCTCGGCGAGGAGTTCGTCGACGCGCACGGGACTAGTTGGCGCGACCGAAGTCGTCTTCGATGCGCTCGATGTCGTCTTCGCCGAAGTACGTACCGTGTTGGACTTCGATCAACACGACGGGCGTGGTTCCGCGGTTCTCACAGCGGTGCTTCTGCGCCAGACCGATGTCGATCGAACCACCGGTGGGCACGACGTGCTCGACGTCGTCAAGGATGACGGTCGCCGTACCGTTCACGACGAACCAGTGCTCGGCGCGACGAGTGTGACGTTGGTAGCTGAGTCGCTTGCCGGGCGCGACGACGATGCGCTTCACCTTGTGATCGAAAAGCTCATCATCGAGCACGGTGAACGATCCCCAAGGACGTTCGTCGTGCTCTCGACCTCGACTGTCTTTTATCGTCATCGAATCTTCTCTGCGGCTAGGACTGCGTTGCGTAACAGCATGGCACGAGTCATCGGACCGACGCCACCGAGACGCGGCGTGATCCAGCGGGCCACTTCGCTGACGTCCTCGGCGACGTCGCTCAGGAGTTTCCGCCCAACGAACGTGGTGCCCGCACCAACGACGGCCGCGCCCGGCTTCACCATGTCACGCGTGACCAGCCCGGCCTTCCCGGCCGCGACGACGACGACGTCACCAGTGAGCACGATTCCCTTCATGTCCTCGACGCCGGTGTGCACCACGGTGACCGCGGCGTTGCAGTGTGGTCGGCGCGTCGCCATGAGGACTGCCAGCGGCCGACCGATGGTGACGCCGCGGCCGATGATGACGACGTGTTTGCCTTCGACGGGCACCTCGTACGCGGCGAGGAGTTCGACGATGCCGTTCGGCGTGCACGGCAGTGGTCCGGGCGCGCCCATGACGAGTCGTCCCAAGTTGGTTGGGTGCAATCCGTCCACGTCCTTTTCCGGCTTCACGCGAAGCAACACTTCTTCCTCGCTCATCCCTTCAGGCAGTGGGAGCTGCACGAGGATCGAGTGGACGTTGGGATCGTCGTTGAATCGATCGATGATGGTTTCGATCTCAGCTTGGGTCGCGGTGGAAGGAAGGTGCTCGTCGTAGGAGCGAATGCCGATCTCCGCGCTCTCTTCGACTTTCATCTCGACGTAGCGCGCGCTCGAGACGTCGTCACCGACGAGGATCGTGCCAAGACCCGGCGTTCGCCCAGCCGCGACAAGGCGTTGCACGCGGTCGGCCAACTCCATCTTGATGCGCGCGGCGACGGGTTCTCCGTTCAGCAGTTCTGCGGTCATAACGCTCCTAATGCCTGAAGTGTCGTTCGGAGGTGAGCATCATGACGATTCCGGCCTTGTTGGCGGCCTCGATGACCTCGGCGTCGCGAACCGAGCCGCCCGGCTGCACGACCGACGTCACGCCGGCGTCGGTGAGCGACTCCAGTCCGTCGGCGAACGGGAAGAAGGCGTCGGACGCCGCGGCGGCGCCCTTCGCGAAGTCGCCCGCTTTCGTCACGGCAATACCGGCTGAGACGACGCGCGACTGTTGTCCCGCACCCACGCCCACGGCCACACCGTCTTTCGCGATGACGATGGCGTTAGAGGTTGTGCGCGCGCAGACTCGCCACGCCACGGCGAGGTCTTGGAGCTGTTGAGCACTCGGCGTCGCCTCGGTCACGCATCGCCACGCAGCGACGGGAACCACGAGTTCGTCGGCGTTCTGTACGAGGGCCGTGTCACCGAAGGTGCGAACCGAGAGCCCGAGGGGTTCCGGTGCCGGAGCACTCAAAAGACGCGTCGCCTTTCGTCGCGAGACGAGTGTCGAAATCGCGTCGTCGCTGAATCCCGACGCGATGATCACGTCCGCCTGTGGTCCAGCGGCGATGAGCGTCGCCAACGCCTGGTCGACCTCACCGTCAATGGCGATGACGCCACCGAAGGCACTCTGTGGGTCGGCGGCGAGAGACTTCGCGAAGGCGTCCGCGAGCGACGTGCCGAGCGCGGCACCGGACGCGTTGGCGTGCTTGATGATGGCGACGGACGCCAGCCCCGGCGCGTCGGCACGTAACTCGTGTACGAGGCGCCACGCGGCGTCGGCGTCGAAGAAATTGAGGTACGAAAGGGCGCTCCCCGCGTGTTTGGTGACGCCGTCCCACCACGGTGTGGTTCCCGCGAACCGGTACCGAGCGCCGATCTGATGGGGATTCTCGCCGTAGCGCGTCACCTCGGCTCGCTCGAGCGAGAGATGCAAGGTTTCGGGCACGACGGCGTCGCGCTCACTCGGTGCTTCGCCGAGGACGCCTCCCCCGTCAAGCCACCGAACCACCTGCGCGTCGTAGGCGGAGGTGTGCGCGAAGGCGGCCCGCGCGAGCTCGTGGCGCGTCGCGTTCGAGAGCGATCCCGTCGTCACGATCTCCGCTAACACCGATTCATACTGCGTGGGGTTCGTGAGCACGCCCACGTGCGCGTGATTCTTCGCCGCGGCCCGCACCATCGCCGGTCCCCCGATGTCGATGAGCTCGATTGAGGGATCGCTCATAAAGGGGTAGAGATTGCACACCACGAGGTCGATGGCCGTGATGTCGTGTTCGGCCAGCGCGACACGGTGCTCATCGAGGTCGAGGTCCGCGAGGATGCCGGCGTGGATCCTTGGGTGGAGGGTCTTCACCCGGCCGTCGAGCATCTCGGGAAAACCGGTGACGTCCGCGACGTCGAGATGGGGAACGCGCGCGTCACGGAGGGCTTTCGCGGTGCCGCCCGAGGCCACGAGCTCGAAGCCTTGCGCGTGAAGGCCCAGGGCGAACTCGAGGAGCCCGGTCTTGTCCCACACGCTTAACAACGCCCGCATCTAGCTCTCCTCCATCGTGCCCGCGACACTCTCGGGCTCGAGGCCTTGCGCGAGTGACGCCATCACCCTAGCGATGACTTCGGGATAAAGCGCCCGCTCCACTATCTTGATTCGCTCGTGCAGTGACGACTCGTCGTCGTCACTCAAGACGTCGACGCGACGCTGCGCGAGTATGGGTCCGTCATCGAGCGCTTCGGTCGCGACGTGCACCGTGCACCCCGACACCGTGGCTCCTGCCGCCAACGTTGCTCGAACCGCGTGCCAACCTTTGAAGTCCGGCAACAACGCTGGGTGAGTGTTGAGGACGCGTCCGGGAAACGCCTCGTGAAACGTTCCCGTCACTATCGTGCCGAAGCCCGCCATCGCGACGAGGTCGATGCGGCCCTCGACGAGGAGTCGCGTGAGCTCCGCGGTGTAGGCGTCGCGGTCGAAGGACGACGTGAAACCACCGAACTTCTCGCGGTCCACCAACAACGAGGTGATTCCGGCCGCACGCGCGACGTCGAGCGCACGACACGGTCGGTCGGCGGCGACGAGAGTGACCTCGAGTCCTGCGTTGAGGATGGCTTCGAGAATCGTGCCCGAACCCGACACCAGAACACAGAGACGAACGGGGACCAAGCGCTACATCGCCCTGACGATCTCGACCATCTTCGCGCCCGCTTCAGTGGGGTTCTGACAGACGAACACGCCAGCCGCCGTGAGTGCGTCCATCTTCGCCTGCGCCGTGCCCTTCGATCCTGAGATGATGGCGCCCGCGTGGCCCATCTTTCGCCCGGGCGGCGCGGTGACGCCCGCGACGTACGCGACGACCGGCTTGGTCATGTTGAGCTTGATCCACTCCGCGGCGCGCTCTTCTTCTGAACCGCCGATCTCGCCGATCATCATGACGGCCTTCGTCTCGGGATCCTTTTCGAACTCAGCCAGACAGTCGATGAAGTTCGTTCCCGGCACGGGGTCACCGCCGATGCCCACGCACGTGGTCTGACCGATCCCTTGCATGCTCAACTCGTGCAACGCCTGATACGTCAACGTGCCCGAGCGCGAGACGATGCCCACCGGGCCACCGGCGAGCGCGATATCGCCCGAGGTGATGCCGATGTTGCACTTACCGGGGCTGATGATGCCCGGGCAGTTCGGACCGAGGAGTCGCACGCCCGGAAACTCCTCGGTGAGCCGGTTGTAGGTCAACGCTTCGTCGTGGGCGGGGATTCCCTCGGTGATGCAGACGATGAACGTGATGCCGCCCTGCGCCGCTTCGATGATGGCGTCGGAGGCGAACCTCGGCGGCACCACGACGAACGAAGCCGTGGCGCCCGTCGCGTCGACTGCTTGCCTCACACTGTTGAAGACGGGAATACCGTCGACGTCCGTGCCGCCCTTGCCAGGGGTGACGCCGCCGACGACCTTCGTGCCGTAGTCACGGTTGCGCAGTCCGTGGAATCGTCCTTGACCGCCCGTGAGGCCCTGGACAATGACCTTGGTGTTCTCATCGACAAAGATGCTCATCGTTCTTCCTCAGTTCGCTAGCGCTACTGCGCGACGCGCGGCGTCCAGCATGGTTGGCTCGGTGATCAAGTGATCGTTCAGGTGTGGCGCTAAGAGTGCGCGGCCTTCGACGGCGTTCGTGCCGTCGAGTCGAAGCACGATGGGTGAGGTGATCGAGACGCGTTGCAACGCCTCGAGGACGCCCTTCGCGACTTCGTCGACCCGGGTGATCCCTCCAAAGATGTTGACGAAGATCGACGTCACCTTGGGGTCAGCGTTGATGACCTCGAGCGCGGCCGCCATGACGTCGGCGTTCGCGCCACCTCCGATGTCCAAGAAGTTGGCGGCGGTCCCACCGACTTGATTGACGACGTCGAGCGTCGACATGGCAAGTCCCGCGCCGTTGGCGATGATGCCGACGGTGCCGTCGAGCCCGATGTAGTTGAGGCCTCGTTCCTTGGCCATCTTCTCTCTCGGGTCTTCGAACTCGTCACCGCGGAACTCTTCCCATTCAGGGTGACGGTACGAGGCGTTCTCGTCCAAGGTCACCTTGGCGTCGAGCGCGTGCACCTTATTGTCGGGCGTCAGGATGAGCGGGTTGATCTCCGCCAGGTCGCAGTCGCCTTGCGTGTAGCACTCGTACAACTTGACGAGTAGCTCGGCCGCCTGTTCGCGCGCTACCTCGTCGAGTTCGGCCTCGGCGACCCAGCGACGAGCCGTCGCGAGCGAGAGACCTTCAACGGGATCGATCGACAGGAACGCAATGGCGTCGGGATTCTCTTCCGCGACGACTTCGATCTCGACGCCGCCCTGGGCGCTCAACATCCCGAGATGCGTCTTGTTCGGACGGTCCAGCGTGAACGACGCGTAGTACTCCTTCGCAATGTCGCTCGAGCGCTCGACCCAGTCGCTTCACCACGTGACCCTTGATGTCGAGTCCCAGGATGTTGCCCGCGTGCTCTCGAACCTCGTCCACGTCACTGGCGAGTTTGACGCCACCGGCCTTACCGCGACCGCCGACCTTCACTTGCGCCTTGACGACGACCGGATAGCCCACGCGTTCCGCGACGGTAACAGCCTCGTCAACGGTGTCGGCGACGTCGCCGGGCGACACGGCGATGCCGTAGCGCGCGAAGTACCGCTTGCCCTGATACTCAAAGAGATCCATTCACTTCTACTTTCGTTTGATTACCGATGATGAACGACTGGTTACCCGTGTTGCAGCTCACGCGCGTCGAGCGTCGCCTCGAGCCACGATCCGATCTCGTCGAGCGACGCGCCCGGGGTGAAGACCCTCGCGACGCCAGCCAATTCCAGGGCCGGGATGTCGTCGTCCGGGATGATGCCGCCGACGACCAGGAGGACGTCCTCACGACCTTGACTCTTCAAGAGGTCGACGACGCGCGGCACGAGGACGAGATGCGCCCCCGACAAGAGCGAGAGACCGAGGACGTCGGCGTCCTCCTGGATGACGGCCTGGACGATCTGCTCAGGTGTCTGGTGAAGTCCGGTGTAGACGACTTCGAAACCGGCGTCCCGCAGCGTTCGCGCGATGACCTTCGCGCCCCGATCGTGTCCATCGAGACCGGGTTTGGCGACTACGACTCGATACGTGCGCTCCATCAGTAGTTCAGCATAGAGGCCACACCACACGGCCAAATTTTGATGGTGCCTCGCTCTCGGACCCGTCAAAGCCCCCGACTAGCGTTGTTAATCGTGACGACCGAAGTGGCCAAACAGCGCGGTCCGGTCCGTGCGTTGTTCTCGGCGATGCGACCTCGACAGTGGGTGAAGAACGGTCTGATCATTATCGCACCGGCGGCGGCCGGTACCTTGTTGCACCACGACGTCGCGCGACAGACCGCGATGGCCTTCGTGGCGTTCTGCTTGGTAGCGTCGGGCCTCTACTTGTTGAACGACCTCCGTGACGTCGCGGCCGACCGCGAGCACCCGACGAAGCGATACCGCGCAATCGCCTCGGGTCAACTGAACTCCTCCGTGGCCGTCACGGCCGCCGCCGTCCTCCTGATCGGCGGGTTCCTTATACCCCTCACGATTACGCGTCCCGAGGACCTCTTCCTCGTACTCGGGCTTTACGTGGCGATCTCACTTTCCTACATTTTCTGGCTCAAAACGCTGCCCGTCATCGAGTTGGGCGCCGTGGCGAGTGGCTATTTCCTGCGGGCCTACGCCGGGGCGGCGTCGTCGCACATTTTCGTCTCCACCTGGTTCCTCGTCGTCATCTCCTTCGGCGCGCTTTTCCTCGTCGTCGGGAAGCGCGACAGTGAGCTGAAGGCCGTCGGCGCCGGCACGACGCGAAAGGTCCTGGCCGAGTACACCAGCAGCTTTCTCGACTCGGCCCTCACGTTGTGCGCGNCGGTCGTCGTCACGGGTTACTGTCTCTGGGCCTTTGACACGTCGAACGCGGGACTCTCGTCCAATCACGACGCCGTACTGCCNGTGCGCTTGAGCGTGGTGCCGGTCGTCTTCGCGGTGTTGTTCATCTTGCGCTCCGTTGAAGCCGGTAACGCATCGGCTCCCGAAGATCTCGTCATTCACGACCGAACGGTGCAGGTCTTGATCGTGATCTGGGCGGGACTCATGGTCCTGGGCGTCTACCAGTGAGTCCGACGTCGCTGTCGGGCTGGGGACGCACCAACGCGTCGGTGGTGACGCTTCGAACACCCGGCAACGAAGAGGACGTGGTCGCGGAGTTCGCGACCGGTGAGCGACTTATCGCGCGAGGGCTCGGACGAAGTTACGGTGACGCGGCCCAACTGAGTGGCGGCGTCGTGCTCGACAACCGAGCGCTCGACGCGATCTCTCCCATCAGCGACGCCGGGGTCGTCACGCTCGGCGCCGGCGTGTCCTTTGACGAGCTGCTCGCGGTGTCCATTCCTCAGGGCTGGTTCGTCCCGGTCACGCCCGGCACGCGCCAGGTCACCATGGGTGGCGCGCTCGCGGCCGACGTGCACGGCAAGAACCACCACGTCGACGGTTCCCTTGGCGCGCACGTCCTCTCGATGCGACTCGTGACGCCCACGGGCATCTCCACGTTGTCGCCGAAGGATGATCCCGAGCTTTTTTGGGCGACCATGGGCGCCATGGGACTCACCGGCGTGGTGACGTCGGTCACCCTCCAGATGCTGGCGATCGAAACGAGTCAGATGCTGGTCGACACCGATCGCTTCGGCGATCTCGACAGCGTGATGAGCGCCATGTCGAGCGGTGACGACGACTACCGCTACTCGGTCGCCTGGGTCGACTGCATGACGCGCGGCGCCCACATGGGACGGGCCATCCTCACTCGGGGCAATCACGCGAGCGCGGGGGACGTGAAGAAGGCTGCGCTGAGCGGGCCGCGGAAGCCACGCCTGACGATTCCCTTCCAAGCGCCGAGTGGACTTCTCAACCGGTACTCGGTGCGCGCGTTCAACGAACTCTGGTTTCGTACCGCCCCGCGCCACGAGCTTGACGAGGCGCAATCTCTCTCGTCCTTCTTCTACCCGCTCGACGGCGTCGCGGGCTGGAATCTCCTCTACGGCAAACGGGGCTTCGTGCAGTATCAGTTCTGTGTGCCCGACGCCATGGGCGACACCGTCGTCGACGTGATCAGGCGACTCTCGGAGTCACGCGTCGCCAGTTTTCTCGCGGTACTGAAACGTTTTGGTCCAGGTAACCCCTCTCCCCTCTCGTTCCCGCTCTCGGGTTGGACGCTCGCGCTCGACTTGCCCGTGGGCGCAGACGCGCTTCCCGGCGTCCTCGACGACCTCGACGAAATGGTCGTCGCCGCGACCGGTCGCGTCTACTTCGCCAAGGACGCGAGGCTCCAAGCCGACCAGGTTCGCGCGATGTACCCACGGCTCGACGAGTTTCGAGCGGTGAAGTCGCGCGTTGACCCGGACGATCAACTGACGAGCGATCTCGCGCGCCGTCTCGACCTAGTAGGAAAGTGACTATGGAAAACGCCTTCGGTCAACCGCAAAACGTCGTCATCTTCGGTGGCAGCTCGGACATCGCCCGCGCCATCACGAAGAAACTCTGCGCGGCCCGTGCCCACACCGTGATCCTTGCCGGCCGCAACCAAGAGCTCCTCAACGCCGCTGCGCTCGAAGCGCAAGAGTACGGCGCGACCAAAACCGACACCGTCATCTTTGACGCGACCGATCCCTCGAACGCCGAACGCACGGTTTCCCAGGCCTTCAAAAAGGTCGGCGACCAGGTCGACCTCGTGATCATCGCGGTGGGACAGCTCGGCGTCCAGGCCGAGGACCAGGTGAGCGCCGCGAGGTCGGCCGAAATGATCACGGTCAACGTCACGTGGCCCGTGGCGGCGCTCGCGGAGATCCGCAACCGACTTCTCGCCCAAGGCAGTGGCCGGATTCTCGTCATGAGTTCCGCCGCCGCGATTCGAGTGCGTGAGAGTTCGTACGTGTACTCCGGCGCCAAGGCCGGCCTCGATCGACTCTGCGGTGGCATCGCGCAATCTCTCGAAGGCACCGGCGTCAAGCTGCAACTTCTTCGACCGGCGGTCGTGCGCACCAAGATGACCGTCGGTGTCGACGAGCCACCCTTCACGACCGGCGCGAACGAGGTGGCCGAGAACGTCATGCGCGGACTGGCGAGCAACAGCGACGTGATCTGGAGTCCACCGCTCTTGCGCTACGTCTTCTTCGTCCTTCGCCATCTTCCCGCGCCGCTTTGGCGCAAGGTGACCAACCGCTAGTTCGCGGTTCAGCCCGAGGACGAGGTGGTGGTTGACGACGTGGTTGTTGCCAGCCATAGCGCTCTCCAAGCTGGTGCCGTTGCTTCCGTTGATCGGCGTGTTGAGGGGACCGGTGAAGGCGGAGAACTGGACCCAGTCGGTGTTGATATCCAGTTCCATGCCCCGCACCGCACCCGCGCGAACCAAGACGTTCGCGAGGTCGGAGATCGAGAGGCTTGGTCCGCCCACGTAGACGAGGGCGCCGTCACTCGTGACACCGAGACCCGATCGCCAGACGTTGAAGCCGCCACCGAGGGTCTTGCCCCAACGCATGACGTTGGCGTTGGTAAGTCCGGCGACAGGCTTACCGTTTTGCACGATGAGGTCGAGGTTCTGTCGAACCGAGGCGATCTGGTTCGACATCGTTACGTCGGTGCCCCACTTCGCCACGGTCATCGTTCCGTCCTTGAAGACGACGACCGACGCGACACCCTTACGCAGCGGAAGGATGGTGCGTCCCATGGTGTAGTAGCCGCCGTTCGCGTCGGCCATGAGGAAGCCCGCGTTGAACGCGGCGACGAGATTCTCAGAACTCTTCGCGGTGATGGGCGCGGTGTAGGTGTAAGGACCGCCGCCGGGGATGGACGAACCCGAGTAGAGCTGCGCTTGCAAGAGCGTGGGGTCCATCCAAACGACGCCCACCACGTAACTCGTGTGCACGGCGTCGGGTCGAACGAACGCTTCGTACATCGTGGGCACGCCCGTCGCGGTCTCGCGCCCCGCGACGTGCCACACGCCCTCACCCGGTAGTGCTTTCGCGGCGGGCGACTGGATGGTCTTCGGCGGCGCGAGGTGACCACCGGCCTTGACCTTGACGGCGGTCGTGCCGGAACCGAAGGCCGTGAGGGGCGGGTGGAGCTTGTAGTACTCGGTCTCGACCCAGGTCACCTCGGGTCCGAGGCCGTGTTGACGACCCCACTCCGCGAATCGTGCCTGCATGGACACGCCGTAGGAAGGGTTGACGAGGGCGAAGCCGAGCGTGATGCCGAGATACCCGACGACGACGACCGTCGTGACCAAAAGTGCCACGAATACACGACGGCGCCAGTAGACGACAGCTGAGTAGCGGCGATTCTTTGGAGCGACCGGCGGACGATACGCGTGCCTCGGTGAGTTCATGGTCTCCCATTCTCGCACTCCGGGTGGCGGACTCATTCCGGAGGCCGAGAGATTCTTACGAACGATTTAGGCACGATGCAACGGTGTCATAGCGAGCACCAGGTGTTTGGTGCCGTGTTCGTCAAACGTCACCGCGGCGCGCGCGTGCGAGCCCTCTCCCTCGACGCGAATCACGACGCCCGGTCCGAAACGGTCGTGAATCACGCGCTCGCCCACCGCCAGTCCGAGCTTTTCAGCGCCGGTCGAGCGAACGGGTGGCGCGGCACCCGTTCCAAAGGCCCTTCCCTGGGTGAACTCCGTGGCGCGACCCACGAAGCCGTCGTCCTCGAGCGAGAAACTAGGGCGCCGTGTCGGCAACGTAGAGGAGAGATCCGTGATGAGTTCCGAAGGGATCTCCTGGAGGAATCGACTCGCGATGGCTTCGAGGCGTTGACCCCACATCGTGCGACTCCAGGCGTGGGTCAAGATCAGATAACGCATGGCCCGCGTGACGCCGACGTAGAAGAGACGGCGTTCCTCTTCGAGTTCGGCGTCGTCCGAGAGCGCGCGTCGATGGGGAAAGACGGTCTCCTCGAGACCAGTGACGACGACACCCGGGAACTCGAGGCCCTTTGCGACGTGCAACGTCATGAGCGAGATCGCGCCCTCACCGCTGCCGAGTTGATCGGAGTCCGCGACGAGGGCCATTCGCTCGACGAAGTCGAGCAACGTATCGTACTGTGCCGCCGCGGACGCGAGTTCACCGAGGTTCTCCAAGCGCGAGTACGCCTCGTCGGAGTCTTCAGCGCGTAGCGCGTCGCCCATGCCCGACTCGCGCACGATCGCGTCGATCAACTCTCGTGGACTGAGGTCGTTCGCGAGCGCACGTAGTTCGTCGAGCATGAAGGAGAACTTCGCCGCGCCCGCGAGTGCTCGACCAGTCAAGCCGGCCGCGGCGCCGTAGTGGGCCGCTTCGGCGAAGGAAAGTCCGTGCTCGGCGGCGTACGTACCGAGCTTGGCCTGCGCACCGTCACCGACCCCGCGCTTAGGCTCGTTGATCACTCGTCGAGCGGACGCCTCGTCGCGGGGATTGACGAGGAGTCGCGCGTAGGCGAGCGCGTTCTTGATCTCCTTGCGATCGTAGAAACGCATACCCGACACCACGCGGTACGGCACGTTCGCGCGCAGCATCTCTTCTTCCAAGACACGGCTTTGTGCGTTCGTTCTATAGAACACCGCCAAGTCGTTCCAACCGAGTCCGTGTTGGCTGCGCAGTCGGCGCAGCTCGCTCGCGACCCAGCGGCCTTCGTCGTACTCGTCACCGGCGCGATAGAGCATGATCTTCTCACCCTCGTCGCCGTCGGTGAAGAGGTTCTTCGCGTGGCGACTCGCGTTCTTTGCGATCACCGCGTTCGCCGCGTCAAGGATCGTCTGGGTCGATCGGAAGTTCTGCTCGAGGAGGATGACCCGCGCGTCCGGAAAGCGGAGTTCGAACTGCAAGATGTTGCGCACGTCGGCCGCGCGGAAACGGTAGATCGACTGATCCGAGTCGCCCACGACGCAAAGATTACGGTGCTCGGCGGCGAGCATCATCACGAGTTCGTTCTGCACGCCGTTGGTGTCTTGGAACTCGTCCACCAAGAGGTATTTGAAGCGTTCCTGGTACGAGCGAAGGACGTGCTGGTCGGCCTTCATCATCAACACCGCGTTCACCAAAAGGTCGTCAAAGTCCATGGCGTTGGCGAGGCGTAGGCGCTTCGCGTAGAGCTGGTAGATCTCGGCGATGCGGCGCCGCTGGGGGTCGTCGCCGTAGTTGTCGAAGTAGGCGTCGGGTGAGAGCATCTCGTTCTTCGCGGCCGAGATCGCTGGCCGAGACGCTGCGCGGAGAGAGCCGTTTCGTATCGAGGTTGAGCTCTTTCATGATGCGCTCGACGGCCGTTTCGGCGTCACCGGCGTCGTAGATGGTGAAGCCCCGCTCGTACCCGAGTACCTCGGCGTGAGCGCGCAGCATTCGAAGACACGCCGAGTGGAACGTCGACACCCACATGCGATCGGCCTCGCCACCCACGAGGTCAACCACCCGTCGACGCATCTCGTCGGCGGCCTTGTTGGTGAAGGTGATGGCCATGATCTCGAAGGGCCGCGCGTCACCGGTCGCGAGCAGGTGCGCGATGCGCCGTGTCAAGACGCGCGTCTTACCCGAACCAGCGCCGGCGATGACGAGGAGGGGGCCACCGCGCTGAGTTACCGCCTCACCTTGGGGAATCGTGAGACCCTCGAGCAGCGACGCCGGGTCGAGGCGACTCAGCGAATCAAGTGCGGCGTTATCCCACAGCGACTCGTCGGAGTATGAACCGCGCGTCACTCCCACTCAATGGTGCCTGGTGGCTTGCTCGTGACGTCGAGCGCGACACGATTGACGCCCTCGACCTCGCGGATCAAGCGGTTCGCGATCGACTCAATCACCTCGTAGGGCAGTCGCGCCCAGTCGGCGGTCATGGCGTCGTCGCTCGTGACCGCGCGGATGATGATGGGGTACGCGTACGTTCGTCCATCTCCCATGACGCCCACAGTACGCACGGCGGGTAACACTGCGAAACTCTGCCAGAGTTCGCGGTACAGCCCCGCTTTCTTGATCTCGTCGACGACTACGTGATCGGCGTTTCTAAGGATCTCGGCACGCTCGCGCGTCACTTCACCGATGATGCGCACGCCGAGTCCGGGACCGGGAAACGGTTGGCGCCAGACGATCTCACTCGGCAGCCCCAACTCCTCACCGACGCGGCGCACTTCGTCCTTGAAGAGGGTGCGCAGGGGCTCGACGAGCTCGAAGGAGAGATCCTCCGGCAACCCACCGACGTTGTGGTGACTCTTGATGTTGGCGGCGTGTCCCGAGCCCGACTCGATGACGTCGGGATACAGCGTCCCCTGGACGAGAAAACGGGGACCGTCACCGTCTTTCGCGAGGTCGCGCGCGACCTCTTCGAACTCGCGAATGAAGAGTTCACCGATGATCTTGCGTTTGGTCTCTGGGTCGGTCACGCCTTCGAGCGCGCTGAAGAAACGGTCCTGGGCCTTCACGTGCACGAGGTCGACGCCGAACTGACGCGTGAACGTCTCTTCGATCTGATCGCCCTCGTTCATTCGCATGAGTCCGGTGTCGACGAATACGCAGGTCAGTTGCGCGCCTACCGCCTTGGTGACGAGCGCCGCGGCGACGGCCGAGTCGACACCGCCGGACAGCGCGCAGAGGACACGCTCGGAACCGACTTGTTGGCGGATCGCCGCGACCTGGTCTTCGATGATCGAAGAGTTCGTCCACGTCGGCGCGATCACGGCCACGTGGTGCAAGAAGTTCACCAACAGGTCCTGACCCTGTTCGGTGTGAGCGACCTCGGGATGGAACTGCACGGCGTGCAATCGACGGACGACGTCTTCCATCACGGCGACCGGTGCCTCCGGCGTGGACGCGGTGACGACGAATCCGTCGGGTGCCACGGCGATGGCGTCGCCGTGGCTCATCCACGCAGTCGTCGTCAAGGGCCAGTTCGTCATCAGCACGGTGGGGCCGTGTCGGGTCAGGGTCGTGCGTCCGTATTCACCAACGCCCGTGTTCGCCACCTCACCGCCGAGTTGTTGCGCCATGAGTTGCGCGCCGTAACAGATACCCAGCATGGGGATGCCGAGATCGTAGATCTCGGAGTCGAGCGACGGGGCCGGCACGGCGTAGACCGACTTCGGTCCCCCCGAGAGGATGATGGCACCGGGCGACTTCTTTCGAACCTCGGCGGCGCTGATGGTGCTGGGCACGATCTCTGAGAAGACGTGCGCTTCGCGAACTCTTCGAGCGATCAGCTGCGCGTACTGTGCGCCGAAGTCAACGACGAGAACGGTGTCGTTCAATGGCCCATGCCCACGCCCTGGGAGCGCTGCATCTGCTTACCTTCGGTCTGGAGTGACGGCGCCAACATGATCTCGGCCTTCTGGAATTCTTTCAACGTCTCGTAGCCACACGTCGCCATGGACGTACGAAGGGCACCGAAGAGGTTCAGTCGTCCGTCGTTCTCGTGCGCGGGTCCGGTGAGGATCTCCTTCAACGTGCCACGCACTTGCGTGCGGACGCGCGTACCGCGCGGCAACGTGGGGTGAAAGGTCGCCATGCCCCAGTGGAATCCACGCGCGGGTGCTTCGACCGCGCTCGTGAGCGGCGAACCGATCATCACGGCGTCGGCGCCACAGGCGATGGCCTTGGCGATGTCGCCGCCCTTGCTCATGCCGCCGTCGGCGATGACGTGGACGTAGACGCCGGTCTCGTCGAGGTGGCGCATCCGCGCGCCCGCAACGTCAGCGATCGCGGTCGCTTGGGGAACACCGATGCCGAGAACTGCTCGCGACGTGCAGGCGTTGCCTGGTCCGACGCCCACGAGCACACCCGCGGCACCAGTGCGCATGAGGTGCAGCGCTGCTTGGTAACTCGCGCAGCCGCCGACGATGACCGGCACTTCGAAGTCACGGATGAACTTCTTCAGGTTGAGTGGCTCAGCGGTCTTCGAGACGTGTTCGGCGGAGACGACCGTGCCCTGGATGACGAGGATGTCGAGTCCGGAGTCGATGATCGTCTTGGACATCCACGACGTGCGCGCGGGCGTGACCGAGGCGGACGTCGTAACACCCGCGTCCTTCATCTGCTTGATTCGTTCGGCGACCAGTTCGAGTTTGATGGGCTCTAAGTACATCTGTTGCATTCGGGCCGTGGCCTTGTCGTCGTCGAGTTCGCGGATCTCTTCGAAGAGGGGCATCGGGTCCTCGTAACGAGTCCAGAGACCCTCGAGGTTCAAGACACCCAGTCCGCCGAGGCGACCGAGTTCGATGGCGGTGAGCGGCGAGATGGCGCCGTCCATGGCCGAGCCGAGGACAGGCAGTTCGAACTTGTAGGCGTCGATCTGCCACGTGATGTCAACGTCTTCAGGGTCGCGCGTTCGCCGTGAGGGTACGATCGCGATGTCGTCAAAGCCGTACGCCTGACGAGCCGACTTGAAGATGCCGATCTCAACTTCCGCCATGAAGTCCTCCGATAGAAAACGCCCCAAAGTGAACGAGTGTTTGTAACAATCTACTAGGACGCTCGTCACCTTGTCCCTCGTTCCTCCGGCCAGGGAACGCCCGTGACGAGCGAGAGCAGTTCGCTCAAGACCCGAGCCGTCGCTCCCCACACGATGTCCCCGGGAACCTTGTAGAAGTGGATCGGGAAGTAACCGTCCGCGTCGGAACCCGGGCGAAGAAGCGCGTGCCGCCAGCGCTCTTCGATAAAGGCGTCGTCCGCGACCAAGTCCGCCAGCCTCACGGTGAAGGCGCGATCGACTTCAGACGAATCGATGGTGAACGTCGGGCGTTCCGACAAGAGCCCGACCACGGGCCAGATCGACGAACCCGAGGCGAAACTGACGATCGGGCTCAGCCAGGCGAGCGGCGTCACCGCCGAAGGTTCGAGTCCGATTTCCTCGTGTGCCTCTCGCAGTGCCGTTTCCACGGGGGTCTCGCCAGACTCGCTCCGACCTCCGGGAAGGGCAATCTCACCTCCGTGATGACGCAAGGAGAGGGCGCGTCGAGTAAGCACGATCGACGTTTCGCCCCCTTCTTCGAAGAGGGCCACGAGGACAGCGGAGCGACCCGTGGTCGGCACGGGGAGGGCGTCGGCGACGACGGAGAGCTCCTCGGGTTCCTCCGGAAACGGATTCGTCACCAGGAGACGATGCTCGCGAGCGAGACTCGCCTGCACCGCGCGCAGGGTGAAGCCCGAGCGAGCCGCTAGCGGAAGTGATGCCCACGGCGCCAGGGCTCCGGCCTCGACGTCATCGGGATCGGGGATGATCTGCGGAAAACGATGTCCAACGAAGCGCTCGGGTCGCTCGCCTTTAGACGTCATCGTTCTTCCTCTACACTTATGGTGCGTTTGACGTACTTAAAGTAACAAACGGCCCCCGACTCCCCCAGGAGAATCCCTCTTTGAAATCGCTTGCTCATTTCTGTGTTCGCCATCGTTGGTACGTCCTTTTCGCCTGGCTCGCGCTCTTCATCCTCATTAACGTCATCTCGCAGTCCGTTGGATCGGCCTACTCGAACGCCTTCAGTTTGCCGGGCACCAACTCCACACACGCCGAGTCGCTCCTCTCCAAAGGCTTCCCTCACCAGTCGGGTGACATGGACGAGATCGTCTTCCAGCCAACGGGCGGCTCGGTCGCCTCGCATCAGGCGACCATCCAGGCGATGCTATTAAAGGTCGAGAAGCTTCCCGAAGTCGGCGCCGTCATCTCGCCGTTCTGCTCTGGCTCGTTCGGCACCAGCACGACGAAAGCTGGCACGTGTCAGCCGGGTCTGGTCTCTTCGAATGGCTCAATCGCCTACGCCGTCGTCAAATTCTCAAAGACCGCGAACCAACTCACGAATCCGCAGGTAAAGGCTGTCATCACCGAAGCGTCCACGATCCGCTCGGGGACGCTCGAGGTTCAGTTCGGTGGTAACGCGTTTGGTCAACTGAACTCCACCAAGGGAAGTCCCTTCGAGGCCTTCGGCCTCATCGCGACGGCCATCGTGCTGGTCTTGGCTTTCGGTTCGTTCTTCGCCATGCTCCTACCCCTCGGTGTTGCGCTCTTCGCACTCGGCATCGCGTTGGCGGGTGGGGTGCTGCTCAGCCACGTCCTCGCCATCGCGCAGTTCGCCCCGATCTTGGGCTCGCTCATTGGCCTCGGCGTGGGTATTGACTACGCGCTGTTTATCGTCACGCGATCGCGACAGGAACTTAAACGCGGCTCGAGTGTGGAAGAAGCGGTGATGACGGCACTCAACACCTCGGGGCGCGCCGTACTGTTCGCGGGCTCCACCGTCTGCATTGCTCTTCTCGGCATGTTGATACTCGGACTGTCGTTCCTGAACGGTGTCGCCGTCTCGGCGTCGCTCACCGTCTTGATCACGATGCTCGCCTCCGTGACACTCCTGCCGTCGCTCCTCGCCTTTCAAAAGAAGCACGTCCTCAGTCGCAAGGAGCGTCGGGCACTCGACAAAGACGGGCCCGGTCCGGTCGTCATCTCTGGCCCTTGGCAGCGTTGGTCGCACTTCGTCTCACGCCACCCGCGCGTCCTCACCGTCGCGGCGCTCGCGATCATCATCACCTTCGTGATCCCCTTCTTCTCGTTGCACCTTGGTAGTTCTGACCAGGGATCGGACCCCGCGTCCTCGACGACGCGCCAGGCCTACGACTTGTTGGCGAAAGGCTTCGGGCCAGGGTTCAACGGTCCCCTCACGATCGTGGGTTCGATAAAGAACGCCGGCGACACGGCGACAATGCAGAGGCTCGACGCCTCGTTGAACGGCAAGCCAGGCATCGCCTTCGTGCAGCCCCTCACCTTCAACGCGAACAAGACCGTCGGCATCATCAACGTGATCCCGACGACGAGTCCGCAAGACGCGAAGACGGCCGCCCTCATCTCGACCATTCGATCGACGTACATCCCGGCGGCGACGACGTCGTCGCACACCGCCATCTACGTCGGAGGCATCACCGCCATCTTCGTCGACTTCGCCGCGGTCTTGACGAGCAAACTCCCGCTCTTCGTCGGGGTGATCGTGTTGCTGGGCTGTCTCCTTCTCATGGTGGCCTTTCGAAGCGTCCTCGTGCCAATCGTGGCCGCCGTGATGAACTTGCTCGCCGTGGGCGCGTCGTTCGGTCTCGTCGTCGCGGTCTTTCAGTGGGGTTGGGGTAGTGCGCTGCTCGGCGCCGGCACGGGGCCAGTGGAGTCCTTCTTACCGATCATCATGATCGCGATCCTGTTCGGACTGTCGATGGACTACCAGGTCTTTTTGGTCTCGCGCATGCACGAAGAGTGGCTCAACACCAAGGACAACGAAGAGGCCATCATCCGAGGACAGGCGAACACCGGACGCGTCATTACGGCCGCAGCGCTCGTCATGATCTGTGTCTTCATGTCCTTCGCCATCGGGGGTCAGCGTGTCATCGCCGAGTTCGGTATTGGCCTCGGCGGCGCCGTCTTGATCGACGCCTTCGTGATTCGCACCGTCCTCGTGCCGTCGTTGATGCACTTCATCGGCAACGCCAACTGGTGGATGCCTCGCTGGTTGGACCGGATCGTTCCTCACGTGGCCGTCGAGGCGACCGAATAACTTTACTCGCCCCTCGCGCCACGAAAGAGGTCGAGCAACTCCTCTTGGGAGTGCACGCCCAGTTTCTTGAATATGTCCGCAAGGTGGTTTCGGATCGTACTCTGACTGAGGAAGAGGTCCTCCGCGATTCGCGGAACGCGCTCACCGTGCAGGAGTCGCGTGAGGACTTCCCACTGTCGAGGCGACAACTCGTCGACGCCCGGAAGGCTGTAGGGATCCGGCAAACTGTTGACCGCCGCGAACATGTCGGCGCCTTCGAACTCACGCGCGATACGCCAGAGGCGTCGCTCGAGATTCGCCACGCGCTCGGGCCACGCGCGTAACTCCACTTGACCGCGTTTTGCGTCGAGCGCCATCGCGATGGCGTTGGCGATATTGACGAGGAAGTCTTGATAGAGGGAAAACAGCGCGGCGTCGGCGGCGTCGATGAGGACCAGACCAAAGAGTCGCGCCGTCGTGCGCAGCAACAAGACGGACGCACCCGTCTCCTCCTCGATGGCCGAGACGTCGAGGGAGTTCGGATCCGTCTGAGCTTCGACGCACCGCAGGCGTGTTGGTTCCCACTCTTCTCCCGGAGGGATGACCCGCCCCGTCATGCACATGTGCACGTCACGAACGCCGGGAACCTGACGCAGGGCCCCCGGGTGAACTCGGCGATCCGGCGTTCGTCGGGTAGGACGCCAAGGATTAGTTGGACCAAGAGGAGACAACCGAGCACGTCGACCTGAGGGGCATTTTGGACCACGTGCTCGCCGCGGCGCACCCCGCTCATGACCTCATCGGAAGGCAGGTAGTAGGGATTGCGCATGATTTGGCCGCGGATGACCATCAGGGGATGGACGCAAAGAATCTCGAAGATGGTCTCGCTGTCGAACTGCTCGGTGTCGTACTGACAGAGAACATTGAGTGGAATCGTGTCGACGAGCGAATTGATGGACGACTCATACTCGACGAGAAGATCAGAACCCGGCACTCCCCTCAACGCCCACGCCATCTCTCCGAGTGTCCGACACCCCCGGGCGTCATCCGTGCGACTGAGTTCGAAGAGCTGGGTGAGTGTCTCGAGCGTCGCCTCAGGAACGAACTCCCCCGTCGGGTAGTACACGTCCATCGCACTCGCGACGCTCAGTCGGCTGAGTTCTTCGCGCGAAAGAGTCGCCGTCGTCTATTCATCCAGTGCTCGTTCCAAGAGTTCGGTCGCGAACGCGTCAGCGTAGTAGTAGACGTCCTCGATGTCTCGAAGACCGGCCCGAATGAAGGGGTAGATGACACTTCGTCGTTCGACCTCGTCACCAAACAAGAAGCACGCGT